>Ga0210403_10002356_pt1 | contig 17155 bp, 12 predicted proteins | sample IncBWC19MmetaG_FD_150863 | JGI IMG/M metagenome (GOLD analysis project Ga0210403, IMG submission 150863) | Forest soil microbial communities from Barre Woods Harvard Forest LTER site, Petersham, Massachusetts, United States - Inc-BW-C-19-M | ecosystem: Environmental > Terrestrial > Soil >... | reverse complement strand
CCCCAGAAGCCTCCATGCACAACAGTGCCGCGTGGGTTCCCGAAGCCGGTAAAACCGGTCCGCGAAAACATCCCTGTCAACCGGGCCAAGCAGATATGCAAAGGCGTCACTCTGCATGATCTGAACGCCGCCTGCGTGTTCGACGTCGCATCGACCGGCGATGAGACCTTCGCCAAGGCTTACTTGGTCGCTCAGGAGCTCAGGCTCTGCGCTACCGCAGTCCACATTGCCGGCAATAAGCCGCAGACCAAGCCTCGCGAACCGCTGTTGGTCACGGCCGTGGTGTTGCCGCTGACTCCAGGGAGACCTGCTCCCTTGGGCAACGTTACGTTTATCGTTGACGGTGTGCCCATGAAGCCAAGCGCCAAACTCGATAAGCATGGTCGGGCAAGAACGAAAGTAGTGCTGGTGAAGGAAGGGGTCCACAAGGTCCGGGCGGAGTACGTCCCCGGCAGAGAAAACAAAATCTGCCATTCCAGCAGCAGCCCAAACCTTCTTCATACGGTGTCGACCGGACGGGTTCCGAATCGCGGAAACGGTCCGAATACGGGCCACCCGCACACAGGCGGGAACGAGAAAAACCCGGTTCCGCCAATGGGTGCGCCAATGGATCACGGCCCTATGCACGAGCGGGTTTCAGGTGACCGCGTTCGCAAAGGCGCGAAAAAGAAAAAGGCGCCAGCCGGTCGAAAACAAACCGGTCGAAAGCAAACGAAGAAGCGCTAGTACCATGACCGGCAATCTTGGTGATGTTTGGCGAAGATGCGAGATCGCATTTCCGATCTCCAGATCAACCGATCACCAGACCAACCGATCTTCGATGATTATCGAGTCTTCCGTTCACAGTAGTTAGGAGTGATAAGTATGGCTTTACCAAAAATCGCAACCATCAAAATTCATCCTTCCATCGGCATCGCCCGGCTGGGCAACAGTCCCAGCGGGTTCTTCATCGGGCCGGAGAAGCCGGGCGTCCATCAGCGGCTGCGGGGCGGATACCGCGACTCCAAGGGCCGGGTCAAGCGCCAGGCTGCGCGCTTCCGGCTCTACGCCTACGACAGCAAAGGTAAGCTGCTCTGCGAGATTACCTCGCGCGAAGCGCACATCGAATGGACCGTCCATCTGGCCAATACCAAGGCCGAGTGGAAGCAGTTCAATGGATTGAGCACCACGACTCCACGCCGCAATCTGGGCGTTGCCGATCGCGGATCTTTGATGATCGACCCCGGCGCGCGCACCATCATTGGACGCAACCGGACCGCCTTGTTCAATTCCGGAAAGTTTCTCGGGCATACGGTCAAGCTGGGCGAAATCCGATCGGATAGCAAGGCCCGTCTGCTCGTCCTGGGCGGCTTCGGCAACTCGTCGTCGCCCACCGGCAAGGCCCTGACTACCTTCGCGAATAATGACGGGTGGCATGACGATGTTTCCGACGGCCCCGTCAAGGCCAGGGTAAGGCTCAAGAAGGGAGGCAAGACAATCGAGGCCGCCGGGGCCTGGGTGATTGCAGCGCCACCCAGTTTTGCGCCGGCCATCGACCATGTCGTTACCCTCTACGATGTTTTGTTGCAGGTCGCAGTCGACAAGCTGGGCCTGAAGCTGCCGGCCAAACCCTCGTTCGTCAAAGACATTCTCCCGATTCTCCAGCGGGCCATTCGTATGCGATGGGTCAGCGGAATGATCACCCATCCCCCCAGCGGTGGCGGGGAAACGCACACCACTCCGCCCTTGGTGATTCCCCCGCCCGGTACTGCGGCTCATCGGAAGATCATCTTCGACCGCCTGCGTGATCCCGCTACCCCGGGCAAGGACGTTAGCGAAGGCTCCGACATGCCCATGATTCACTCCGATTTTTACCCGGCAAAGTCGAATCAACCCGTGACCCGTCTTCAGTACGAGGCCATGCGGAAATGGAAAGACGGCAAGTTCATCGACGATTGGAAGAAACGGAATGCGCGGGCTCCCATTACTCCGGAAGGACTCGATCGTGCCGGTCTCGATACTTGTGTGGGCGGGGCTTTTTATCCTGGAATTGAAGCCAGTTGGATGATGCGCGACGTGTACACCTACAAGGAACCCTTTCGCTTGGATCCGGCCAGTCTCAAGCCCGGCGACATAACCAAGCAAATGGCTGTTCCGTGGCAGGCGGATTTCACCGACTGCGCCCAGGATGGCGAGCTCGCCTGGTGGCCGGCGGCGCGGCCCGACGATGTCTTCCCCGAAGCCGGTGGTCCGCAAGCGCCCTGGATCAGAGATATCGTGAACAACGCCGAAGACATGGTCAAGAGCTGGTATCGTCTCGGCTTTATCGTCGAGAAAGGCAAGCAGTTCCTAGAGACCGAGCGCCGTGCGTGACGACCTTTGACGACCTTTGACGTTATGGTCTTGGGCGGCGGTCCGGCTGGCGCGGCCACCGCCCTGACCCTTGCGCGCCATGGATGTTCAGTCGCCGTAGCCGAGCAGTCCGACTACGCCGGTGACCGGCCAGGGGAAGCCCTGCCCCCGGCAATTCAGCCTCTCTTGGTAAAGCTGGGCGTGTGGGAGCGGTTCCTGGAGCAGAAACCGGCGCCTTCCTTCGGCGTCCGGTCAGCGTGGGGAAGCGCGGAGCTTCTCTCCCAGGACTTCATTTTCAGTCCGTATGGTTCCGGCTGGCATGTTGCCCGCAATCGCTTCGACGCACTGCTGGCGCGTTGCGCCGCCGAAGCCGGCGCGCAGTTGTATACTTCCGTCGCAGAAGCGCAGATCGTAGAAAAAAACGGCGCCTGGCAGATCGACCTCTCCACCGATGGAAAGCGCCGGCGTTTTCGAGCAGCCTTGATCGTCGATGCCACAGGACGCAGGGCAACCTTCGCCCGCAAACATGGCGTCCGGCGGATAATGTTCGACTCCCTCATCGGTGCGTCTGTAATCTTTCCCGCGCGCGACTCTACGCCCTCTGGCTTTACGCTGATTGAGGCCGTCGAAAATGGCTGGTGGTATTCGAGCGTCTTACCCGATGGCCGCCTGATCGTGGTTTACATGACCGACGGTGACATCTACGCCAGCGTGCGTAAGGGCGGTTGGCATGAACGGGACGGACGAAATGGCCGCGATGGATGGCGCGCGCAACTTGACCTGACCAGGAACACTCGATCGCGGATCGATCTTCGTGATCTTGTTATTCCCGAAGTGCGTCTGGCGGCCGCCAACACCTCCCGGCTCGACCGGGTATCGGGCCCAAACTGGCTTGCTGTGGGCGACGCAGCCATGGCCTTCGACCCGTTGTCCGGGCAGGGAATATATAAAGCGATTCAATTTGGCATCCAAGCCGCCGAGTCAATCCTCCGCCGTAACGGCCACGGGGACGCGCCATTCCAGCAATACGAGGACTCCATCGCCCGCAGCTACACCGCCTACATGAGTTCGTGGTATCAGTTCTACAGCCGCGAGCGACGATGGCAGAACGCCCCGTTCTGGCAGCGAAGGAACTTAGCCGCTGATTTTCGCAGATGAACGCTGATGAAAACCAATGGGCGCCGGTCGCGCAAATGGTCACCCAGTGGGCGCTGGCTGCCGGCCCTGGGGCGGCTGCAAGGGGTTCACCCCTCATGTTTGGCAACGTGAGAATGAGGGGGGCGTATCAGTGACGGAGACTTTCAAGTTAACGCCGGAGCGCTTGCCCGCGGACGAAGTCCTCACCTACGCTCCCGGCATTTACCAGGAAATGGTAGCCAAGCAGTTTGATATTCGCATGGTGATCATGGGTCACAGGGTCTATTCGTTTGCCCTGCACAATCCCCTGAAGGCCCTCGATTGGCGGCAGGATGCTGGGTTGGGCAACGTCAGTGTGGAGATCATTCCTACGCCGCCCGATATTGAGAAAGGAATATTGGCCTTTGCCCGGAAGGCGCAGATCTGCTTCGGTTCAGTAGACTTTGCTGTAGACAACAATAGGCAATGGTGGTTTCTGGAGATCAATGAGCAAGGACAGTTCCTGTGGCTGGACCCGGTCGAAGGTCGCCATGCCTGTGAACGACAAGCGCCGTTAACATGCCCCGACCCGCGTTGCTCTCTTCCTCGGAGATTTCACCAAGAAAATATGCCAACCTTCTGTCGTTGTGATCAAGTTGAATGGAGGAAATCTGTCGAACAAAATCAGAATAGGGAATCGTCTGTTCCTGTCTGGCTACATCTGCTAGAACACGTTTTCCCTCTGACTTTGCCGCATCCCATTTCGAAGAGTCAAATCCGAATCTGTTCAGCATCGATTGGCTCCCTTCGGTTAGATTATGTTGTATTCCGGGTACTACCGTACCACGCAGAATTCATCAAACAACCGTTCAAGCAAACAGCGCCGTGAATTCGCGCGCGGAAACAATCCGAGTGGTCTTGTGATGGTCGAGGGCCAAGAGGCCGCTCTTGTCGCCCGTCACGAGGTAATCAGCCTTGCCGCCTTCGGACAACGCCAGTAGAAAATCGTCAGTTGGATCGGGAGACCGTTCCACGCGCGGCAGGTGCGCGATATCCTCGGCCAGCGTCTTGATCTGGTTGACCAGGCGGCCTGCCTTGTGGGGTTTGAGGAGTGTGGCCACACGCGGCTTTTGCAGCGTGGAGCGCAGTTCGTCAAGTTGTGCTGCACAGATCAGGAGCGTAAATCTTCCGTCCAGCCAAGCGTTAATGATCGCGGCGGGCTTGCCCGCCGGGGCGATCAGGGCCGAGACGATGATGTTGGTATCGAGCACCACTCGCATCAGGTTTTGTCGGTCTTATGTTTGGTGCGGCGTTCGGAGCGGACTTCGCTGACCGCTTCATCAACGATGCGCTGGATTTCATTGGGGTCGGCATCGGCGTTGCGTGTTCTGATGTCTTGAATGGTGCATTGAAGTACGTGGCGACGGACAGCTTCCTCGATGAACTTCGAGAGGTCGCCCTTTTTGGCGCCCTGGGCGCCAAGGAATGTGCGCAGGGTCAGATCGGTCTCCTTAGAGACCTTAACGCTCCAGCGAACTGCTTCTTCTGGCATGACGACACTTATACCTTTAAACAGATAAGCACTTATACGTTGAGTATAGCCCTGCACAGCTCAGAAAGGGAAGTAAGATCGGGCACCGGTCTTGCGTGGGCTTGAGGAGTGCTGCCACGGTGGGCCGCACAGGTTCAGGAGCGTTAAGTTTCCCGTTCAGTCAGGGCCGTCAGTAATAACCGGCACGCTTCCCATCTGGCGTGACATGATGATTTTTCGTATCGAGCACCTCCAGGCATAGGGAAGATTTCCCCCATAAGATACTCTTTGTCTCTCGGAAAATCGGGAGCTTTGGCAAATGGGAACAATGGGAACTGCCACTTGCATTTTCCGGCTGATGCGATACACTCTTTATCGTCGCTTTAGTACATGGCCTTAAGTAACACGTTTTGAACGCATGACGATGCGGCTGGGGCCAAGGCAAGGAAAAGGTTAGAGTTCGCTATGTTCGATTTTTCGCTGAGTAAGCAAGCACTGCTGAGTAAACAAGCGATAAAGATCGCGTCGGTCTTCCTATTGGTTCTTCCCGTTACCACGCAAGGCCAGGGCTTTGGTGCGTTTCAGAAGAAGATAGTTACAGTGAACCGGCTTCTTCCGCCAACCGTAAACTTAAAAGGAAAAAAAATCCGCGTCGATGCCACCGCGGATGCCGTCCAAAGAGACGGCGAGCAGTTGCGGGCCCTGCTGAAAACGCGGCTGGTGACCCTGATCCAGAAAGATCCACGCTTCATTTTGAATGAGACATCGCCGGAGACCATTCTGAAGTTCTCCATTACCAACTATTATGTGGAGAAATGGACGACAGGGACCGGCAACAACCAGAAGACCAGCAACCGGGGGAAGATTGAGGTGGCGTACCAGGCCATTGATGTCACAACCAACGCTGCCCTTGACTCGGAAAACCTCGAAAACACTGCGGGATACGATCCAACCCAGTCGCACTCTTCGCTTCTCTCCCTGCCTTTCCCTCGCGGCGATAGAAAGAAAGAAGCTGCGGAAGCAAGCGAGAACGAAACGCGAGACCAGTTAGTAAGCGGTATTGTCTCCCTCATGGCCAGAAGAATCGCTCCGCTCGATCAACCCTTCGAGTCGCTTCTGCCCGGGGGCAAGCTGGAGCCGCTCTCAAGCCTTGCGCAGAGCAGCCGCTGGGGCGCGCTGGAAGAGCAGGCGGAAAAAATGGACAAGCTCCAGAACCCCGCCGACGATGCGTATCGCCTCTATCTCTTGGCCCTCGCGAAGGAAGCCCTGGCCTACGACCTCACGCGCGAAGCGAACGAGCGGGATTTGGGCAAACGCACGGACATCTCGCCCGCGCAGGCGGAAGCGCAGTTCCATCGTGCGCAGAAATATTTGGACGAAGCGGGTGCGATCTACAAGCAGATCATTACCGCCAACTCCAAGGAAAAGGCCTTTCGCCCAGGCGATGCCCGCACCGAAGAAGCCTTGGCGATCTATGCGAAGATCGAGCGCTACAAGGCCGAAAACGCCAAAAGCCAGGCGCCTAAGGCGCCGCCGGTTGTTGTTCCCGGCCCAAACGGTGGAACTGGGACGAACCACGATGTGCCTTCCTCCACCGGTCATCTCTCTCCGCTCGATCAGGTCCTGGATTTCTGCAATCGCGGCCTGGCCGCCGAAAGCATTAAAGAATACATCGAGTCGCCGGATTTTTTGGCGGATGCCAAGGCCACCGGATACAAATTCAACTTTGCCAGGGATTCTGTCCGATTGAACGATACCTGCAAGCAGAATGCAGCAGCCTTCCAGCGCGCGATTCGCCAGCGTCTTGGTGGCGGTACGGCTCCTGCCCATAAATAATCCAGGTGACTATCATGCGCCGGCTCCTACTCTTCGTTTCGGCATTCGTATGCTTTTGGCCGTGTTCAGCTTGGGCCCAGGGCGATGGCTGCCGGGGTGCGCTCGACGCGCTCAACCGCGCAAAGGAACAGATCACCCCCAAGCTTGCCATACTCACCGAGTCCAGCACCAGCCAGCTTCAGGTCATGCACTCCGCGCTTGAAAACGGGACCCGTCTTTGCAAAGACTTCCCGGAGTTGTGGTACTACCTGATGATCGTTTCTCAGCGGCTCGGCCTTGAGAAAGACTACGCGTACGCCCGGAAAAAAGTGGATGCGTTCAACTATGACAATCACTTTGACCCTTTCTCCGTGCCCCCGGCTGCCGCTGTTGCGCCGGCTGCGCCGCCTTCGCCCAATACGGCAACGCCCGCCGGGTTCCGCAAGAAATGGGCGTTGATTGTTGGCATCGACCAGTTCCAGGATGAGAGCGTCCCTAAGCTCAACTATGCGGCCAAAGATGCCGACGACTTCGCGGCCTTCCTCAAAGACCCCCAGGGCGGACGCTTCGATCCCGGCAATGTGGTCTATTTAAAGGACCAAGCGGCTACGCTCAAGGGAATACGGGCGGGCCTTGGAAAGCTTCGCATTCAAGCCAAGCCGGGCGATCTCATCGTGCTCTATATTGCGAGCCACGGGTTGCCACGCCATCGCGATCCGAACGGCGTGAGTTATATCATCGCCCACGATACCGACCTTCGGGACGCGGCAACGATCTACGCTTCGTCGCTGCAGATGATTGACCTGGTGCAGCAAATCAACCGCGAACTAAAAGCGCGGCAGATAGTCTTGATCCTCGATACATGCTTCAGCGGCGATGCCTTGACGGCTTATGCGAGTGCTTCCTCTGAAACGCCGGACGCTTCGTCCTTCAGCATGGCCTTTGAGAATCTGAAGATCGGATACGGCAGGGCGGTGCTGACGGCCAGCCGCGCCAATGAGCAATCCTGGGAAGGCCCCAAGCTCGAAAACGGCGGCAACGGTTACTTTATGCATGGCCTCCTGGAAGTCCTGCGAGAGGGCCGTGGAGCAGAACCAATTGAACATGTTTTCGCCAAGGTACAGAAGCGGGTGGCCGCGCGCGTCAAGAGTGATGTCAAGGCGGACCAAACGCCGAGCTTTCAGTTCAGCGAGCAAGCCCATGGCATCGTATTGGGCGCACCCGAGACCGCCGGGAATTGAGACCGAAAGGGCAAGTTGATCGCGTGAGCAAGAAGAACCCGCAATCGAAACAAAGTGCCAAAAAAGCCGCTAAGGCTGCTCGCCAAAGTCAACCTCAAAGTCAACCTAAGGCGGAACGAGGTGGCGGCAATGACGGGAAAGAGACCCAGGAAGGGGCCCGCCACACGGAGGGAAGCACGGTACTCCGCCGGGCCCTCCAGGGCATCGTTGTTGCCGCTGCTCTCATAATCCTCAAGACCCTGTTGGTAGAGCAGTCTCGTCTGGGCAGACAGATAGAACAGGGGACCGTCAATCTCCTGCAGTTCCGCCTGCATGACGCTGCCGTCGGGAAGAAGGAGCGGGTTGCTGTCGTCGATATCGCGTCGTTGCTGCCGGTCCGGAACCGGCGTGCAGGAGAAGAAGAAAAGCTGATCACGCCGCGCCCCGCGCTGCAGCAGGTTGTCGCTTCCGTCGCGGCCTCTAACCCGGAAGCCATTGGCATAGATGTTTTCTTTGAACCCGATGCTTACGGTCAACTTTCCTATGATGACGAGCAGTTTCTGGACTATTGTCTTACCCTGAAGAACAGCGCCACCCAAAAGAAAATTCCGGTATTTGTAGGCGTGTATCGGATGTCCAGGGGCAAAGATCACTGGCTGGGCTACCAGCGGTTTGGCGGCATGGGCGCAGCCATTGTCATTCCTAATCCCGAAAATTCGATTGCTCCGGTAGGCCAGTTGATCACATCGCTCGATCTTGCAGTGGAAGGTGAGACGATTTGGGCCGACTCGCTGAGCTTCGCGCTCAGTAAGGCCGTGCGAGAAAGCGATGTCCAGGGCCGTCGCCTGGGGCGTGTCCTCGCCAGGCACTCTTTCGGCCTTGTCGAAGACAGGACCGCCATGCAGGCCGAGAAGATATCGGCCCGCGCCTTCAGCATCGACTTCGGCTCCCTGGATAAGATCATGCAGGCCAAGGTTGCCGCTGCTGATGTGCCAAGGAAGAGGGAGCTGCTGGAAGGGAAGATCGTCCTGATTGGCAGAGGCACGCCCGGAGAGACCGGGGACATGTTCAGCGTGCCCGACCGGGGGGCGCCGGTGCCGGGCGTCTATATCCATGCGGCGGCCGTGGTTACGCTCCTGGATTCGCCTTTGTACACCTTCAGCAAATACGGACACATTGTTGCGGATTTTCTCGCAGCGCTTTTCCCTTTGTTATGCATCCTCGCGCTTGAGGGGAACAGATTTCGAACACTGTACGGGGTGGCGGCGGGAATTATTCTCATGGTTGGTTATTTGTTCGTGGACCAGATCGGTGTCCTGGTTTCTATCGCGCTCCTGCTGTTATATGTATATATTCTCATCTTTGAGCGAAAGAGGTTCCCCAAAATGTTGTACGTGGTGATGGCTGGGCTTGTTCTGGTGGCTGGCGATTTACTGGTAGATCAGACCGGTATTTATTGGACTGATTTTATATTGGTTGCCCTTACGCTGCTGCTCCATAGACAATTGGAACGGCTCTCCAACTGTGTATCCAACTTTATATCCAAGCGGTGGCAGCGGTATGTCTATCCTAGGCAGGTGGCCCAGTGAAATTTACGCAGCGGTTGCTGAGCAGGATTGCTTTGATCATCGTCGCAGCGGTGATGGCTCACTCCCAGAGTAACGCCCCGATCGGCATCGTGAACAGTGTTTCCGGAGATGTATTTCTCCACCCTGCGCTTGCGCCAGCAGCCAGTAAAGACGTGCGCCTGCAGCCTGGGCGCGCTGCTCTTCTTGCCCTCCATGATGGCGATGTGTTGCACTGCGGGCCGCACTCCAGAGTGGTCGTGACCGTCTCCGGGCGGCGGCGGACCCTAACAGACAAGGATGGCAAAGTTTCCCTGCATCCCGACCGGGTCCTCACCGCGGAAGAAAGAAGAGTGGATGAAGCCATCGCCAAATTCGGAATGCCCGGCGGCTCACGCGCAATCGGTTCGCTCGTCTGGTGGCCTGCGGATGGCGGCGCAGTCCGCGCGGAGAATTTTCATGTGCGGTGGAACCCGCCGCCAACTCCTGAGGCTTTCGCGATAGCAATTTCAACGGCCGCCGGCGACCTGATTTGGGAAGCCGGGAGCATTGATTCTGCGCAGGGCGGGCTACAACCCCAGCAAGAGGAGGCCGTCAGGCGGCTGCTGACTCAGCGCCAAGACGGCGTCGCGGCGCGCGATCTCACGCTGACCCTCACATCAGAAATGCAAGGCTCCATCCGCATCGTTTTCTCGCTTCTATCAAAACAAGAGGCGGCTCGAATCAACGAAGAGTTGCTTCAGTGGGACAAAATAACCAACGATCCGCTGCTGCGCATGATCGGACGTATTGAGGCCCTCAGATCGGCGAACCTCTTTTGTGATCTGGCGGAAGAATTTGAAGGCGCCCTCAAAATCGCCCCAAACAGCGTGGCGCTGCTGCGGGCTGCACAGGTTGCCAACCAGAGAATCGGAAACTCCGTCCGTACGCATGAATTGGCCCAGAGATTACAAATGGTATTATCTGAAGAGGGCTTCACGCCTGCTCCACCGGAATAATACTAATCCCGGTGGTCATATTGATCTGCTGGATCGTCAACATCAAAGCGCGGACAGCGCAGCTTCCCAATGGCCGTTCTGTCTCCGTGGGCTGTGGAATCCGGACTGCAGGTCAGTTCTTAACCTAGTGGTGGTGATCTAAATGGCGCATAGCCAACCGCAAGGTCCCTCCCGCCCTTCGGCAGGCTCTGTCGAAAATCCTCCGTAACCCATTTAGAATCAGCGGCGCGCCGCAATAGGATTTTCACCACCTTGGGTGGGCCGCAGGCCCATGAATACTCAGGGCAGGCTCTACTCGCGCACTGAAGAAAGCGCGCGCTCCTAACGGACGGGATGACAGCGCATGGGGGTTGGCAGACCTGGGTGATGATGCGCGACACACCGCACGAATGGCTAAGTGCTAAGTGCTAAAGGCTAATTGCTATTTGCCAATTGCTATTTGCTAGCTGCCACCACATTAAACCGCTCCAGCAACCACTTAGCGCTCTCTTCGCGCTCGGGTGTTGAAGTAGCAGCCGTGGCATTCAAATACAGAATGTACCGTTCAGCCGCTCCATCCAGATCATTTGCCTGGGCCCGTTTACGCGCCTCAGCGATGATTCCTTCCGGCAAATGGGACACGCGTTCCTGCAATGACTTGATCAGGGATTCTCTTGCCTGAATCTCAACGTCGGTGAGGAACTGGGCTTCGTCGGGGGGCACGTTCTGTAACTTGATTCCTTCCGTGTCTTCGGGCTTCACATTTTCGAGCAGCACAAAAACTTTGTGGTTTTCCTTCTTGATCGGAATCGGAGGGGCGGCCAGCGCTCCGGCGGGGTCGGTGAGACGGAAGGCGAGTTCTGCGACTGCCGTCAGGTCAATGGTCTTGCGCGAGTAGTTATACGGCTCGATGACCGCCTCGGGACGCGTTGCCTCCGTGGTTTCAAGCTTGTGCCGAAGATCGTCAACCGGCTGCTGGGCTGCCTGCACGGCCGCGTTGGCGGCCTCGATCTCTTTCTTGTTGCGGCGGTTCTGCGCCTCCGCTAGAGCCCGCTGGGCATCGTTTAACACCTGCCGGGCCACAGTGAGATCGTGGTCTATCTTGAGCCATGCTTCGCTCTTGACCTCATGCACCCCCGCCCGGTATTTCGACTGGAGTGTAGCCACATCTGTGGTCTTGATGGTGCGGTGTTGCAGAATCTCGCCTACCAGCATGAAATTCGGCTGCACCACATCCGGACGCTCCACCGGTTTGAGGACCACCTTAATGGGAAGTCCTGAACTTTCAAGGCCTCGGGCCACCGCATCGGCGAGTTGGTCGGCAAAGCCGGCGCTGTCGCGGCGTGAAGTCTGGTCGCGGAAAATCACGCCGATGGAAAGCCGTGCCCGCATCTGCCAGTCGCCCGAATACTTCGTCATGTCGTCTTTTACGGCATCGAGGTCGGGATTGTAACGGCGCGCCTCCGCCAGATAAAGCCAGCCCAGCCCAACACCTGAGCCCAGAGGTTTGCCGAGATACCGTAAGGCCTGATCATGGTAATAGGCGCCGATCTTGTCGGAAAGCAGGGCCAGCTTCAGGCGTACGGCGTTGTCGCCACTCAAAGCATTGGCCCGCTGCAGCAGCTCATAGGCACGGCGTATCGCGTCTTCATCCGCGCGCCCGCGGATGGGTAGGTGCGTCTCCTGCAGCTTCTGTGCCCGCTTCAGCGCCGCAGGCACATACTGTGGCTTGAGCGCCGCGATCTCGCTCGAAACCAGGGACTGCTGCTCTTCCGGCAAGGCGGCCAGGGTTTCATAGGCCTCCACCCATTCCTGTCTTTCTGCGTGGCCCTTGCTGGTTTGCAGTGCCTGATCGGCCGCCTGGCGGGCCCGTGCTTTCTTTGCCTCGATCTCCGCATTCTTGAGCGCGTCGGCGGCTTCCTGGCTCCCGCTTTTTGTCTCCAGCGCCAGGCGGAACTCGGCCGCTGCCTGGTCCCATTGTTGCTGGCTGCTCATCCGTTGGCCGCGCTCAAAATGGAAGGTATAGACTTCGTTGACGATGGCTTCGATACGCGGCATTTCCGGAGCAAAGGCGCGATACGGCCCCAGGCCCTTCAGCGCCTCATCGGGACGTCCGCTGGCCAGCAACGCATCCGCGCCCTGCACCGTTAACTCCAGCTTTCTGGCTTCATTGAAGAGCTCCGGCTGCAAAGCGATCGCCGCCTGATAGCGGGCATTGACATCCAGAATCTGTTCAACGTGCTTGCGGGCGTTATGCAAGTGCGCATGGCCGCGGGTCTTCTCCGTGAGGGCCTTCCGGTAAGCCGCCAGTTCGGCGACCGCACTCTCCATCAGGGGCTTCAGTTCGCCGTCGACCTGGGCCAGCACCTTTTGTGCCGCTGGAAATCCCGGCAGAATCTTTTCAACCTGCTCCGCCTGTTGTTGCGTCTGCTTCAGCCGCCCGAAATCGGGAACACGGCTGGCTACCGACTGCTTGTACCCGGCAAAGGCGGTGTTGGCGGCCTCCAGGTACAACGCCGCCAAGGCTTGCCGGGCTTCCGGCGCTCGTGAAGACGGCCCGTAGTGGATCAGAAAATCCTGCCACCCTGAAATTGAATTGCTACGTTGCGCCCGCAGGTACTCCGCCAGTTCGGTATCCAGGGTGCCGACGAAGACCAGCTTTACGCCGGGCTTGAACTCCGGTAGCCCTCCGCTGTATCCGGAGGAGAGGGAGGCTACCGTCCCCTGTAGAGTCGTCTGGCTGGCCGCCTCGGCGAGGGTGAATTCGGCCTGCTTATCGAATTTTAAGTCTGCTGGTACAACGCACACCGGCCCTGCATCGGCCGTAAGCATCAAGACGCCCTCCGCCGAGCGCTCCAGAGAAATGGCCCCTTTGAGCGAGACTTTGGGAAGCGTTCCGTAGGTCTTCTTGTCAATTTTGGGAACGCCCGTGCAGACCCTTAACTCTGTCTTATTATTGACCGTCACCCCGGTAATCTGGACATATGCGGCCCCGTTTGTACCATCAAACAGGGCTATAGCCGACTGCGGAGGGTCTTTTGCCTGGGCGGCAGAGGCCAGCAGAACGCCAAGCAGGGCGGTTGCCACCGCCCGTAGCGGTGAGAGACAGAAATTGCCCTCGTATCTGGAAGCCGTCGGCCTTTGCATATTGAATTCCTCCCGGAATGGCGGGGGAACAAGGATCTCTCCGGGGGTGTAGTTTACGTTAGAATAGGCTTGAATCGAAGTCAAGCGAACGGGGGAACGGCATGTTGACCCGGGGGGTGGGTAGCAGTCTGCTCCCAGGTCCCTTCGTCCTCCCGTCCGGATGCACAGATTGAGTGTCTGAGGTGGCGTTTTCGCGACCCTGGACACGTTTGCAAGGACGCGAATGAATTCCGAGCAACAAATAACAGCCCAAGCGGCCAAAGACGAATCGACCCAATCGACCCCGGCGGTCCAAGAGGGCAATGAGAAAGACAAGAACGGCGAGACCTCGGCCATTGACGCCAACGTTGATAGCGCGGCGGCCATGGGCATCACCATGTCTGTGCGCCTGTGGGCCTACGGTGGAGAGCAGCGCAAGCTGCGCGAGGTCGTCTGGCAGCCGGAAGGGCTGGTGGCGCAATTAGTAGCCTCTCTGGTGCAGGATAGCTTCGGCACAGTCGTCGAAACACGCAAAGACCTGCTGACTCTCTCTTTTGCGCAGCCCCAGCACGCGCTGGCGGCCGCGAAGACTCTGCAACAAAAGCTGCAGGCCGCCGATCAGCCGCCGGATTCCGGACGCACGGTTGCTGCTGTCGCTATCTACGTCCAGCCTCCCAGCAAGCTGTCGAAACGCAGAAGAGACGCCGAGATTGGCGACCTTCGGCGTCCTCTGCGGGAATCTGACATTCCTCAAATCCTGGTCACCGAAGAAATCTACAAGCAGGTCAAAGGCGTGCCCGGCTTCGAGTTCAATGACCGCCCCAGCCGGGGCGTGGGCGGAAGCCGCTCCACCGAAATGATGTACGGATTGCTGTGGGCCGAAGGCCAGGTCTATACGGAAGTCCGGCAGGCAATCCACGAAGCCAGCATGCCGCACTTCAGCCGCTATGAGATTTCCTCAGAGCTGGGGCGTGGCACCATGGGCGTGGTTTACAAGGCCCATGACCAATCCATCGACCGCACGGTCGCGCTCAAAACCATCTCTCTCAACAGCAGCGCCGGCGACCTCGATGAAAGCGTCGAACGCCTTCGCCAGGAAGCCAAAGCCGCCGGAAGCCTCGACCACCCCAACATCATCACCATCTACGACATGGGCCAGGAAGATGGGTTCTTCTACCTGAGCATGCAGTTTGTCGAGGGCACCACCCTCTCCGACCTCATGGCCAGCGGACGCCTCCAGCCCCTCGCGACTGTCCTCTCCTACGTAGATCAGATTTGCGCCGCGGTCGGCTTTGCCCATCAGCGCGGCATTGTCCATCGTGACCTGAAGCCTTCCAACATCATGCTCACCAGCCAGGCCGTAATCAAAGTGCTGGATTTCGGCATCGCCAAGCTCGGCAATGCCAGTCTGACCCAGGCCGGCATGGTGGTCGGAACGCCCTCGTATATGGCGCCCGAACAGGCCATGGGCCGCAAGGTCGACCAGCGCTCAGATATTTTCGCCCTGGGCGCGCTCTTCTATGAATTCTTTACCGGCAAGCGGCCTTTCATCGGCCAGGATGTCACCAGCGTTCTCTATAAGGTTGTCCACGAAGAGCCCGAGCCCCCAGCGGCCGTCGAACCCTTATTGCCTTTAGGCATCGACGCTATCGTCCGGCGGGCACTGGCGAAGGCCCCTCTGGAGCGTTTCCAGAATTGTGAAGAGATGCGCCAGGCGTTTCGAGAGCAGGCCGCCTTGCTCGCTCCGCAGTCCGCGGTGCTGACGCCAGTGGCGCGCACCGTCCCTTCCGTCAGGGTCCCTGTACCGCCTTCCACCACGACCCGGACGAAGGTGATACCGCAGCCGCGTCCGCGGCGCGCCGGCTGGTCTGTCGCTTTTATATGTCTGGCGATCGTCGCCATGGCCGCCGGGTTCTGGGTGGGCCGTGCCCGCTGGAAGGCCAGAATTGCAGCCGAGCAGATCAAGCCCCCGGCGACGTCGAACGGAACATCGGGCGCTCCGTCCCCTGGCGCAATCCTGCCGGAAATCAAAGCGCCGGCCGACGATGGAAAAACTCAGTCTGCATCACCAGCAGGCGATCATGCCGGAACACCGGATCCATCGGCGGGTGCAACTTCTCCCGCGGGTTCGACCACCCAACCTTCCACGGGCATCGCTGCTGATGGAAAGCCCCCGGTAGGTGTGCAGACCAACCCGTCAACTCAGCCTGGAACAACTTCCGCCACCGGTACGGCGACCACCCAAGGTGATTCGTCCACGGATACTTCTGCCGCTTCCGACCCAGCGAAAACTCAGCCGGGGCAAGAAGACCCCAACCCGCCTATTGCGCGCGGGTCGAGACCTGGAACGAAATCCAAGAACGGCAAATCCGGCTCAAGCGGAAACGCCAGTGGCTACAGCAAGAGTGATATCCCTGGTTTGCTGCGCAAGGCCGATGCCGCTGCCGGACGCGCCGAGTACGCATTCGCGCGTTATGCCTACGGCGAAATCTTGCGCATCGATCCGCGCAACCCCGGCGCCCTAGACGGCCTTCGCCGCGTGACCGCCGCGGAAAAAGCAAAGTAGCTCCGGTCGTTCGGGCGATGCGCACTCCCATGGTTGTATCGGCGTTCATCGGCGGAAATCGGCGGCCAATTCCTGATTGCGGCGCATCGCCCTGCATTTCTGCCATTTTTTAGGTGCAATAGTTACTTTCGTCATCGCCTGCACCCTACTCATGATGAGCAACTTAAAAGATAATCGGGGTTATATTCATGAGATATGACCCCGGTTCTGCTGAGCAACACGCCGCTTCAAAACCAAAACAGCTACCGGAATGCTTCAAAATGCCGATGGATTAAAAAAGAATAAAGAAAGAATAAAGTATGATGCCTGGCAGGGAACTGTCGGCGCATCGCCAGGAGGCCGACGGACATGGCAGAAATCAGACCCAACCATCCCGAACTTGCAACCCGGCTACAACAAACCGACGCCGAGCTCGAAGCGCTGCAAGACTGCGTGAAGACCGGCATGATCGAAGCCCGCGTGCTGGTGGAGTTTCGCCTGGCCATGAAACATGCGCGCCAGGCCGCCTCCGCGGTGCAGGATTGGCTCGAAGAACAGAAAGACGGCGGCGATCCCTTTCCCGTCTTAAGCAAGGTCGTAGCCGAGCGCATGAAGATCGCCGTAGACCTGTTGCAAGACGTCACCCATGACATCGAAGGCGGCGACATCGACTTCGATACCCCCGGACTCCCTGAACTGCACGACGCCACGCGCACCCTGCACGAACGCATGAAAAAGTTTTTCCGGGAGTAAGCCGTACGTATTTAGTCGAAACTCGCCGAAGAAAGGCGTCGGTGGCCGTCGAAGAGGCGGCCTCAACCGGCTAACGCCAAGCTCACGTTCCCGGTGGCGCCCAACCCATGTCGATCATTACGACCGAGCGATTGATTCTGCGCCCCTGGCAGGCTTCCGACCGGGAGCCCTTTTTC
>Ga0210403_10002355_pt1 | contig 17159 bp, 17 predicted proteins | sample IncBWC19MmetaG_FD_150863 | JGI IMG/M metagenome (GOLD analysis project Ga0210403, IMG submission 150863) | Forest soil microbial communities from Barre Woods Harvard Forest LTER site, Petersham, Massachusetts, United States - Inc-BW-C-19-M | ecosystem: Environmental > Terrestrial > Soil >... | reverse complement strand
GCGGCCACGGTGGCCTGGAATTGCTCCTTGTATTCGCCGACCGCGCGCTTCAGCTCCGGGCGGGCTTCGTCGGTGATCTGCTTTTTCTGGACGATCTGCACGAGCAGCGGGCTGTAGCGGGTGCGCACGAATTCGATCAGGCCTTTTTCGAATCGCTCCACGTCGGCAACGGCAACGTCGTCGAGCAGGCCGCTCGTGCCCGCGAAAATGACGAGTACCTGCTCTTCGACCGGCAGCGGCGAGAACTGGCCTTGCTTCAGGGCTTCCGTCAGACGCTGGCCGCGGGCGAGTTGAGCCTGCGTCGCCTTGTCGAGCTGGTCCGAGCCGAATTGCGCGAAGGCCGCCAGCTCGCGATACTGTGCGAGGTCGAGACGCAGCGAACCGGCCACCTGCCGCATGGCCTTGATCTGTGCGTTGCCGCCGACGCGGCTCACCGAAAGACCCACGTTGATCGCAGGGCGAATGCCGCTGTTGAACAGATCGGCTTCGAGATAAATCTGGCCGTCGGTAATTGAGATGACGTTGGTCGGAATGTACGCGGAGACGTCACCCGCCTGCGTTTCGATGACGGGCAACGCCGTGAGCGAGCCCGCGCCAAGTTTGTCATTGAGCTTCGCGGCGCGTTCCAAGAGGCGCGAGTGGAGATAGAACACGTCGCCGGGAAACGCTTCACGGCCCGGCGGACGCCGCAGGAGCAGGGAAATTTCGCGGTAGGCCTGCGCGTGCTTGGAGAGGTCGTCGTAGAAGCAGACGGCGTGCCGCTTCGTATCGCGGAAATATTCGCCCATCGCGCAAGCTGCGTACGGAGCAATGTACTGGAGCGACGCAGGCTCGGTGGCGGACGCCGCGACGATGATTGTGTAATCCATCGCGCCGGCGTCGGTGAGGATTTTCACAATCTGCGCGATCGTCGAACGTTTCTGGCCGATCGCGCAATAGATGCAGATCATGTCCCCGCCCTTCTGGTTCATGATCGTGTCCAGAATGATGGCGGTTTTCCCGGTCTGGCGGTCGCCGATGATCAGCTCGCGCTGTCCGCGGCCGATGGGAATCATCGAGTCGATGGCCTTGATTCCGGTCTGCAGCGGCTCGCGCACCGGCTGTCGATCCACGACGCCGGGCGCGATGCGCTCAATGGGAATGCGCTGGCTCGTGGCGATGGGGCCTTTGCCGTCGAGCGGAACGCCCAGCGGATTGACGACGCGGCCGACCATCGCTTCGCCCACGGGAGCCGACATGATGGTGCCGGTGCGCTTGACCGTGTCGCCTTCCTGCACCAGCGTGTATTCGCCGAGAAGTACGACGCCGACCTGGTCCTCCTCAAGATTCAGGGCGATGCCGAAGACATCATGCGGGAATGCCAGCATCTCGCCGGACATCGCTTTTTCCAGGCCGTACACGCGCGCGATGCCGTCGCCCACGGAAATGACCGTGCCGACTTCCTCGACGGCCACGGCCTGCTCGTAGTTGGCGATCTGCGCCTTCAATATTTTTGTAATTTCATCCGCTTTGATCGAAGCCATTCCCCGCTCCTATTCCGAAATCATGCGCGCGCGCATGCGCTCGAGTTGCGTGCGTATCGAGCCGTCGTAGATCGTCGAACCGATGCGCACGACGGCGCCGCCGATCAGCGCAGGATCGGTTCCGAACTGCGCCTGCACTTTTTCTCCGGTCAGTTTTCCCAGAACCGCGACCAGTGCGGCGCGTTCCGCATCGGTCAACGCCGACGCTGAAGTCACCGCGGCTTGCGTGATTCCCTGCCGCGCGTCGAGCAACCGGCTGAACGCCTGCTCAATTTCCACGAGCAGGCCCGCGCGACGCTGGTCGACAATCACGAACAAATAATTCCGCAGCGTGCGGCTCGCTCCCATTCGCGCGACGATTTGCTCGATGGCGGCATGTTTGCTCGCCCGCGCGATGGAGGGATTAGCGAGGAATGCGTGCAGCTCCGCTGATTCGCGAACCATCGCCGCAAAGGCGGAAAGCTCCTGCTTCACCTGGTCGGCTTGCTTCTTCTCCAGCGCCACGTCGACCAGCGCGCCCGCGTATCGTTCCGCCAGGGCTTTCAATTCTTGTCCCTCCCGAGGTCGGCGAGGAAACCCTGGAAAATTCTCGCGCGCAGGTCGGAGTTCATTCGAGAACTGACCAGCGCGGCGGCGTCTCTCACGGCCAGCGACGCGGCGATCTCGCGCAATTGTTCCTGCGCGGCGCGCTCGGATGCCCCGACTTCCGCCCGCGCGGCCTGATTGATCTTTTCTATTTCAGCCACACCCGAAGAATGCAGGCGCTGGGATTCCGCCTCCCAGTTTTGCCGCGCCTGCTCGCGCATATCGGCGATGTCCTTGTCCAACCGCTCAATCTTCGCCTCAACCGCGTGCAGCTCGCGAAGGGCTTCCTCTTTCTCAGTCGTGGCCTGAACGATGCTTGCCGCGATTTTCTTGGCGTTGTCGCGGAAAAACGCGCCGCCGTACTTGGCAATGAGCCATGCCATCCCGCCAAAGACGATCAGGAAATTGAGCCAGCGGAAAATCAGGCCAGCGGTCGAATCGGCGGGATCGGGCTCGGCGCCCTCCGCGGCCATCACGGGAAGCGCCATGAAAAGGAAGATGAAAAGTGCCTGGGCGGCAGGCGTGAGGAGGCGGCGGAAAAAGCTCATCGCGCCCCCTTGCCTTGCGAACCGCCGGGTCCCGAGGCAAGCCCCGCAAGGATAGCCTCGGCAATGTCTTTGGCGAGGATTTCGCTCGAGCGCTCGAGCTCGGTGCGCGCGGCTTTCACATCGGCCTCGATGCCTTTTTTTGCTTCCTGCAGCGCGGCCTGCGCGGAAGCCCGGGCGTTGTTAATCGTGGCCTGGCGTTCGTCGAGCGCCCGGCGGCGCAGCGATTCCTGCTCGGTAAAAACCTGGGCGCGGGCTTTTTTCAGCGCTTCGTTGTAAATGCGCTGCTTTTCGTGCGCGGCGGTCCGGATGGCCTCGGCTTCGGCGCGAGCGCCTTCGGCACGCTTGTGGCGCTCGGCAAGGACGCGTTGAATGGGATTGAAAAAACTCCAGCGCAGGAAAAAATAGAAAAGAAAAACGATTATGACCGTGGGAACAGCCGCCAGGAACAACTCGCCGAGTTGGTTAATGATCTCCACTGATTATGCTAAGGCGCCCGACCATACGCCCGCCAAGTGCTTCTCCGGAATACCTGAGGTGCACACCCGCCCCCACAGACCATTCCTGTCCAAATAAAGGAGTGATTTTATAGCATCGCAGCCTATTTCGCGCAAGGCCCAGGCCGCGCCGGCGAAGCCGCGAAACCAGCCCTCACGAGTATACCTGAGGAGCGATTCCGACAGCCACGTTCGACTAAGAACCCGGGTCGGCTGATGGGCGGTGTGGGCGTTGCCGCGAACGGCCGCGTCGGGAGCCGGGCTCGCGTTGTGCTCAGACCAAAGCGCAGACGGATAGTAGCTACCAAAGCACCCCATCTCACGCGACCCTCGACACGCGGCATGTCCGCCGACTCTAATAAATTGTGAGTAAAAGCGCCGTACTTGAACCCATCCCGGGCGTCGAGGTCGCTGCTTCGAATTCGATTGAAGCAGCTCGGGCGAACCGTGTTGAAGGATGGCTTGGCGGGCGCGCGGAAATCGTTGCCGCCGCGATCTTGGCTGCGGGCTTCGCGCTCAGAATCTATGTCGCCGCGGGCAGCTACCTAAATCCTGATGAGGCGCTCCACTTCGCGTTGAGCCACCAGCGCTCGTTGCTGCTCGCTTACAAGGCGAGCCTCACCAATGCCCATCCTCCCTTGATCTACGTGATCCTTCATTTCTGGCAGTTTTTGGGCCGCTCCGAGTTGACGCTGCGCTTGCCTTCGGTCCTCGCAGGGACGGCGTTTTGCTGGATTCTGTACAAGTGGGTGGCCATGCTTTTCGGGCGCGCGGCGGGCCTGTCGGCACTGGTTTTGGCCGCTTTCTCGCCGAGCTTGATTTCGCTTTCCGCGCAAGTGCGCGCATACGCGGTAATGCTGTTCTGCATGGCGGGCGCTTTATATTTCCTGGAGCGCGCCCTGAGAGAGAAGTCGGTTGGCGACACGTGGCCCTTCACGGCGTTCCTGTACCTCGCGATCCTGTCGCACTACTCGGTTGCGTTCTTCGTTTTTTCGCTGGGCGTCTACGCGCTGGCGAGGATCATCGAGGCGCGGCCTTCGCGGAATTTCATCGGGGCGTGGATCGCGGGCCAGGCGGGAGCCCTTGCGATCTACGTGTTTCTCTACGTGACGCACGTGTCGCAGATCAAGCCGAGCGAAATGGACATGTGGGCGAGTCCGCACGACGGGGCCTTTTTTCACGTGGGTCAAGAGTCGCTTCTGGCGTTTACGCTGAGGAAGTCCGGCGCCGTCTTTCGATTTTTCTTTCTGGAAAATTACATTTATTGGGGACTGCTTGCGCTGTTCGCCGCCGCCATCGTGCTGCTATTTTCCGGCGTGTTGCGCCCCCGGGCGCGGCTAACTTCACGCTCGTGGCCGCTCGGTCTTCTGTTTCTTCTTCCCTTCCTGGCCGAGTGGAGCGCGTCGCTTTTTCGCGTTTATCCGTATACGGGCAGCCGGCAGAGCGCATTTCTCGCGCCTTTCGTTTTCGCGGGGATCGGCGCGATATTTGGAAAGCTATCAGAAGAAAGAATCTGGCCGCCCCTTTTAATGGCAGGCCTGATTGTTCTGGCCGGACTGGCTTCACCGGTCAGATTCGAGCCTTATTTCAGAAATGCCGACCTGGCGCCATCCCAGATGACAAGCGCCGTGAATTACATCCGCGAGACGGCGGCCCGAAACGATACGATCCTGGTCGATCTGCAAGGCGGCTTTCTCCTCAGCTACTACCTCTGCGGTCCAACGGACTTTTACTTCCCACCTGCAAGCGGTTCGCAATTCGCGCGCTTCGGATGCGGCGGCTATTCGACGGTCTCGACCGACGACCACACCTGGAAACTCACGCCGGACAATTTCGAGGCGCGATTCGAGCAGGCTGCGGCCGCATACAACTTCAAACCGGGAGACACGGTCTGGGTGTTTCAATCCGGGTGGGGCGCCAATCTCGATGCGGAACTGCCGTGGTTCGCCCCGAAATACCGATGCCTTGTTTCAAGGAACTTTGGCGCGAAGATCACCGTTATCCGGTTCGTCGTGGGCGAGGACTTGTCGCCGGCGTTGCCTGCGGGCTCGCCGCACCTCTCCGCACTGAATCGCTGCGTGCCCTGATCCGAAGAATCCGAAAGATTCCCCCTGCCAATTGAGACGCAGCTTGCCGGGCTGAAATCGAGCGAGTTAGAATGCAGCGCGCGAGGGCAATGGATTCAATTTTGTTGCGTGGTTCGCCCTGCCTGAACGTTTTTCCGCGCGCGACCATTTTAAGGAGCGCTTGATGCCTGGGTTTGCCGGCGTGGACTACCTCGATTTTGATTCCCTGCTGAATGATGAGGAATTGCTGGCGCGCAAGACGGCGCGGCAGTTCGTCGACGAGCACGTCCTCCCAATCATCGAAAAGCACAATCGGGAAGCGACGTTTCCGATCGAGCTTGTGCCGAAGCTCGCGGAGTTGGGATTCTTCGGCGCGAGTCTTGAGGGCTACGGCTGCGCGGGAATGTCCAACGTCGCGTATGGCCTGGTGACACAGGAACTCGAACGCGGCGACTCCGGCTTGCGCAGCTTCGTTTCCGTGCAAAGCGCGCTGGTGATGTATCCCATTCACTCTTTCGGCTCCGCGGCGCAGAAGGACAAATGGCTGCCGCGCCTCCAAAGCGGCAAAGCGATCGGATGCTTCGGCCTGACCGAGCCGCAATTCGGCTCGAATCCCAGTGGCATGCTCACCCGCGCGGTGCAGCGCGGCGATCGTTACATCCTGAACGGCGAAAAAATGTGGATCACCAACGGCTCGCTCGCCGACGTTGCGCTGGTGTGGGCAAAATGCGAGGACGAAAAGATTCGCGGATTTCTGGTTGAAAAAGGCGCGAAGGGATTCAAGGCCTGGGATGTGCACGGAAAGCTGTCGCTGCGCGCCTCCGTCACTTCGGGCCTCGCTATGAACGATTGCGAAATTCCCGCGGAGAACGTGCTGCCGGGAGTGGCGGGATTGAAGGGCCCGCTCAGTTGCCTGACGCAGGCGCGCTACGGAATCGGCTGGGGAGCGATCGGCGCGGCGATGGCCTGCTACGATACGGCGTTGCAATACGCGAAAACACGGAAGCAATTTCAGAACAAGCCTATCGCTTCACATCAGCTCGTGCAGGACAAGCTGGTCTTCATGATCACGGAAATTTCCAAGGCGCAACTGCTGGCGCTGCATATCGGCCGGAAGAAGGATCAGGACCGGCTCGATCCGGCGCATGTTTCCATGCTGAAGATGAACAACGTGTGGATGGCTATGGAGACCGCCCGCAAGGCGCGCGACATTTTGGGCGCGAACGGCATCGTGGACGATTACTGCATCATGCGCCACATGAACAACCTCGAATCGGTTTATACGTACGAGGGCACGCATGATATCCATCGCCTCGTGATCGGCGAGCGCATCACGGGGATTCCTGCTTACTTTTGAAGCATCGTGAATTTTGAGGAGGGTCTGATGTTTCGCCACCGACGCGGTTCCGCCTCCCTGCTTCGATTTGTCCTACCCGCCATTTTTGTGGCTGTCGTTGTCCTCGCGGTGGGAGTCGCCCCCGCGTCGGGCCAGGGTAAACCCAAGGTTCGCTCGGTTACCGCGTTCATTCGCCTGGATCCCGCGCAATACAAGGACGAAATCGCGGACGCACTCAAAATGCTGCGCAATGCCAAGTCGCGTTTTGAGCTTGCGGGCTACGAAGTTCAGACCATTCGCATCACCACGCAGCCGTTTCCCGAGTACACGAGCGGCAAGACCAAGCAGGAAACACTCGCTTTTTTTCACGATCTCGACAGCCTTGCCAAAAGAGAAGACATCCTGATCGGCATCGGCCCAGCTCTGATGAATGAATCCGACGATCCCGCCACGGCGGAACTTCTGGGCGAGGTTTTGGGGGCAACGAGCAATCTGCGCGGGAGCGTGGTGGTCGCTGGAAGCGACGGGGTGCATTGGAAGGCCGTCCACGCAGCGGCGGGCGTCGTGAAACACCTGGAGGATAGCGGAGACGGCGGGCTTGGGAATTTCCGCTTCACCGCGATCGCCAACGTTCCGCCCTACACGCCGTTCTATCCATCCTCGTATCATCAGGGGCTGGGGCACCAGTTCGCGATCGCGCTGGAATCGGCGAACGTCGTCGCTGCGGTGATGGCGGTGCAACGCGATCCGGAAGCGACTCGCCAGGTTCTCGTTAACGAGCTGGGACTGCACGTTCGCGCCATTGCGGACGTTGCTGACAGGATCGACCAGCAGAGCGGCTGGACCTACATGGGCATCGATCTTTCTCCCGCCCCGCGCAAAGAAGTTTCGATCGGGTCGGCCCTGGCTGGATTTACGGGCAGCCATTTCGGCGCGAGCGGAACGCTGACGGGCGTGGGCACAATTACTTCCGCGCTCCGCGACATCAACGTGAAAAAAGTCGGTTTTTCCGGCGTGATGATGCCGGTTCTGGAAGACACGCGCCTCGCGCAGCTCTGGGGGCAGGGCGCCCTTTCGATGGATCAACTCCTCGCCTATTCCTCCGTTTGCGGGACCGGGCTCGATACCATTCCGCTGCCGGGTGACGTCACCACGCAACAGATCGAGCGCATCATCGGCGACGTCGCCACGCTCTCCGTAAAATATACGAAGCCGCTGACGGCGCGCCTCATGCCCGTTCCCGGCGCGAAAGCCGGCGATCAGACGACCTTCGATGATCCGAACCTCGTAAATACCGTTCTGCAGCCGCTGCCATGACGGCGCGGCTGTTTGACGTTTCGGCATGCAAAATCTAGACCCTTAGCGAGCCACGGAACCCTCTGCCGGCATAGTAAGATTCCGCACCGTTGTGGTACACGAAAACGGTGTTGTAGCGGCGATCGCAGAAGAGGGCGCCGCCGAGTTTTCTAATCGCAGAAGGTGTTTTCACCCAGCTCTGCGTTTTCGTGTCGAAATCTCCAAGCTTCTGCAAGTCTCGATACTGCTCTTCCGTTAAAAGCTCAATGCCCATGGCAGTCGCCATGCCAATAGCGCTACCTTCTGGTTTATGTTCTTTCCTGGACTCCAGCGCTTCACGGTCGTAGCAAACGCTTCTGCGGCCATTAGGGCTTTGCGCTGAACAGTCATAGAAAGTGTATTCGCCCGTGTTCTTATCATGACCAACAACGTCCGGTTCACCACCGGTTCTTTCCATTTCATTGAGTGACCACAGTTTTTCCGTGTTTGCTTCCAGCTTGGCTTGAACCTTGGCCCATTCAAGACTTTTGTGGCGGTTCATGTTCTGCTCGAAACGGGCTTTCAATGCTCCGAGCAGTTCTTTACGTTGTGCTGGTGACATTTCCTTCTTACGGCTGCTCAATGGTTGGCGCATTGTTTTCCGCTCCCTGAATTCACGACTTTTCCGCCGCCTGAGGTGGCTGACGAAAATCACGGGAGTCCAGCACAGCCGGATTGACGACATTGATCGGCGCGCCTGCGCAGTACGCTAGAATCTGATCGAAGATTTCGGAGAACTGAAGTTCGTACTCATCCCTTGTGACGTAGCCGATGTGCGGCGTGCAGATTACATTTTTCATGCCGAGAAGCGGGTCACTTTTGTCCACGAGCGGCTCTTCCTCATAGACATCAACCGCCGTCATTCCGGGGCGCCCCATCTGCAGTGCACGCGCGAGAGCTCCGGTTTCGATGAGCGGCGCGCGGCTGGTATTCACGATGAGGGCTGTCGGCTTCATGAGCGCTAGATCAGCCGCGGTGACGATTCCCCGTGTTGCCTTGTAGAGACGCAGGTGCAGCGAGATCACATCGGACTCTCGGAAGAACGATTCCTTGTTGTCCGCCGCGCGGTAGCCGTCGGCTCGCGCCCGCTCGCGCGCCTCTTCGTTGGACCACACCAGCACGTTCATGCCGAACGCCTTGCCGTAACCTGCGACCACACTCCCAATGCGGCCGTAGCCGTAGATTCCGAGCGTCTTGCCCTGCAACGTATCCCCGACACCGATCTGCCAGTTTCCCGCCTGCAGCGAAGCCATCTGTTGCGGGATTTGGCGCATGGCGGCGAGAATCAGCCCCCAAGTCAATTCCGCTGCCGCGTAGCACGGCGTGTCCGCGTGCTGGCCAGACGACACAACCACGCCGTGCCTCGTACAAGCGTCAATATCGATATGCGGATAAACGCTGCGTTGGCTGATGAGCTTCAGTTTGCTCAGGCGCTCCAGCAACGGGGCTTGAATCTTCGTCCGCTCCCGGATGAGCACCAATATCTCGGTGTCTTTCAATCGTCCGGCGAGCGGATCCAGATCCTGTACGTGGTCGGTCCACACTTGAACGTCATGGTTCTTCAGTTTCTGGAAACACGCTAGCGACCGCAGCGTGTCGAAGTAATCGTCAAGAATCGTAATTCTCATATTAGATCGCGCTCAACAAGGATCAACATGAACAGTTTTCCGTTTCCGCCCGCCATTAATATATCTTAGCTGCACCGTTTGCCAACGGGGAGGTCGGAGGTGTCGCCGGAAAGCGAGTCGACGTTGTGGCGCTAGATGCGCTGCCCGGGTTGGATTAGGATAAGCTGTGTCCCAGTTTCACCGAGCGGGATCGCGTCTGAGACCGCAGCGGATCCAGAAAAATCTTGCGATCGGGAGCTCTGATGGAAATCGAATTGAGTCTGGAATTTTTGCGCGTTGTCGAGCAGGCGGCGATTGAGTCGGCCAAGACCATGGGTCTCGGCGACGCTCACCGAGCCGATCAGGCCGCCGTCGAAGCCATGCGCAGGGTGATGGACGAAGTGCCCATGGACGGCACGATCGTCATCGGCGAGGGCGAGCGCGACGAAGCCCCGATGCTTTTTATCGGCGAACGAATCGGCGCCGCGCAACACGTCCGCGGATTTAATTTTCCGGCCGTCGATATCGCGGTCGATCCGCTCGAGGGCACAAACCTGTGCGCGACGGGCGCGCCGGGATCGATCACCGTGCTGGCCGCGAGCGAAAAGGGCGGCCTGCTGAACGCGCCCGACTTGTACATGGAAAAAATCATCGTCGGACCGTCGTGCAAAGGCGCGGTCGACCTGGATGCGCCGGTCGCCGACAATCTGAAGGCGATCGCCAAGCGACTCGACCGCGACATCGAGGACCTGGTCATCATCGTGCTGGACCGCCCGAGACATGAACAACTGATTTCCGATATTCGCGCCGCCGGCGCGCGCATTCGCCTGATTGGCGACGGAGACCTCTCGGCGGGCATTGCCGCCGCGGTGATCGGAACAGGAGTTCACGCCGTGATGGGCGTTGGCGGCGCGCCGGAAGGCGTCTTGACGGCGGCCGCGCTGCGCTGCCTGAACGGGGAAATTCAGGCGAGGCTGGTGGTTTCCAAGCCCGAGCATGAAGAGCGCGTCGCGAAAATGGGTATCAAGGACAGCAAGAGAGTCTACCGGACCGAAGACCTTGCGCCCGGCAAGAAACTGATTTTTGCCTGTACGGGCGTCACGGACGGCGGCCTGTTGCGCGGCGTACGCTTCTTTGGCGAGGGCATCCGAACGCAATCCTTGATTGTCACGCTGGAGGAGCGCCAAGTACGCTTCATCGACACGATCACCCTGGACAAGCGTCCCGACGTCAAAGTACGTTTCGCCTGATGCCCGGCACTGGATCGTCGGAATTAACCACAGATTAATTTGACGAGGGGTGTTGGCTGAGATATAAAATGGCCACGATCTCGAGATCGGATCAGGAGCGCCCTCTTGCCCGGCTGCGCGGAGACCAAAGAGATTTGTCGGAGCTTCGGCCGCTGCGCGGGCCTCTTGGTCGCCTGCCTGATATTTTCCGCACGCCTCGCCGCGCAGGGTGTGTGCGACCAGGGTAACGGCTCGTTGAATCCCGGCCAACCCACGGGGATCACGCCCGCGGAAATCATTCAGAAATTCGTCGCCAACGAGGCCGTTTTCAAGTCCGCGAGGGACCGCTACGGCTACACCCTGAGCGTAACCGTGCAAACCCTGGACAATTTCGGGCAGATTGACGGCGAGTACCGCCAGATTTCCGAGGTCGTCATGGAGGACAACGGCCGGCGCATGGAGCGGACCACCTACGCTCCGGAAAGTACTCTCCGCAAGCTTTCTCTCTCCGAAGACGATCTCGACGATATCCACGAGCGGATTCCGTTCCCCATCCGAGCCGATGAAGTCCCGCTTCTAAATATCGCTTATGCGGGACGCCAGCACGTGGACCAGCTGAGCACGTACGTGTTCAACGTCTCCCCGAAAGATGCGAAGAAACAAAAGAAGATCTTCGAGGGCCGCATCTGGGTGGACGACCAGGACCTGGTGATCGTGAAGACCTGCGGCAAGCCGCGGCCGGACGAAATATCCAAAAAGAAAAATGTTCCGGCCAATATCACGCCCGTGTTCGTCACCTACCGCGAACAGTTCGACGGCAAAATGTGGTTTCCCACCTACTCCAAGGCCGATGAGTTTCTGCCGTTCCCCAAGCATGCCGTGCACATTCGCGAAGTGATGAAATATTCCAACTACAAGCTCCTGGCGGGAAGATAGGGTCGACTCGGCGGCGCTTTCAAGTAAACTTCATTGATGACCGCTCCACAGGAACTGCGAACTGCCCGGCTTCTTCTCCGCTCTTTTGCGCGCGAAGATACGTCCGCCATCGTCCGCCTCGCCGGCGCGAGGGAGATCGCCGCGGCCACAATGCAGATTCCGCACCCTTACTCCGAAGAGGACTCCCGGACTTTTCTCGCGAAGGCCGACGAAGATTTTCTGGGGGGGCGGGCGGTTTCCTTCGCGATGTGTCTCGCGTCGACCGGCGAACTCTGCGGTGCGGTGGGCCTGCGCATTGGGGAAGCGCACAAGCACGCCGAACTCGGCTACTGGATCGGGGTGCCGTTCTGGGGCCAAGGCTATGCCACGGAAGCCGCCAGCGCCGCTGTCACCTTCGGTTTTGAAACTTTGCGCCTGAACCGGATCTTCGCGCACCATTTTGCCGGGAATACAGGTTCCGGGCGCGTGCTTGAGAAAATTGGAATGCGACACGAAGGCCGCTTCCGGCAACACATCCGGAAGTGGGATCGCTTCATCGACATTGAAAATTACGGCGTGCTGGCGAGTGAATTTCGAGGCGGCGAGACTGATCGCACCAACGAGCCACCTCGTTGATGCGAGCCCATTCACGCGAGTGATCTTTGCTCGCTAGGGCGAGAAACGCGACGGCGAGAACTCTTTAGAGAAAGAGTTCGCGCCGTTCCGTAAAAATCCTCTTGAAGCAGCCGGCTAGCGGTGGCCCATCGCCGCCGGGTGCATCCGACGCGCCAGTTGCTCGACGCGAGACGGCTGCGGCGGCGCCAAAGGACGCAACGCCGGGGTGCCGCTCGAGACATGGTCGCTGATCGCGGCCAGGCGCTTCAGAATCGACTGCCACTGCTCCCAGTCCAGCTGTCGAAGGAATGGCCGCAGGCCCTGGATGAAAGGATCCTCCAGCAGCGCCTCGCCATTCGTTTCCGGGACGAAAAAGCGGTTCAAACCGACGCCGAGCGCTTCGGAAATTTTCTCGAGCGTTCCGAGGCTGGGCGTCATTTGTCCGCTTTCGATCCGGGACAGGTAGGACCGGGAAACGCGCGAGCGCGCCTGAAGCTGGCTCTGCGTCATCCCGCGCGATTCGCGCAACTGCCGGATGCGCTGGCCGATATTCTCGACCGTCTCGCGGTTCGGCCATTTCTCGAAGAGTTGCCGGTCGTCGCCCGGAAGCTCTTGCGGCTCGGGAGGAGGAATTAGAAATTCCACCTTCGGCGGCAGCAAGCGCAGGCACCGGCGGCAATTCCCCGTGCGGGTGCGATACTGCACGAGCCCGCAGGTCTTGCAACGGATGACTTCTCGGTCCATGTCGATATCGACTGTGGCCTTGTTTCCGTTATTACCGTTCATTGCATTCGTACTATTGTGTTCCGACACCGGTGCTCCTCGCAGACTATTCCGGCATGCGGATGAGAGGGACTTGGAGCGTGGGGAAGGCAGCAGCTGGCGCGAACGACATCATGGGGTTATCCGCTTCCGGTGTCAAGTGTTTTCTGTATGACGATCATCAAATCGGTCAATTTTCGAATTCCATTAGCGCGTTTTTTTCGTTTTCCAGAGTCGAAAGCATAACGCCCCGACTTGAAACAGCCTTCGAACGCGAGGTTGCGGTATGCTTTTGGGGAAGTCAGTAGCACAGCCACTCTTTACCCCGAACCGTTCTCAGTGAGGGGTTGGCTGTGTGGTTTTTGCAAATCAACCTTAGGGTCCGGGCTTGTGGGCAGCTTACAAAACCACACAGCCAGGAGTGGCTGTGCTACGCAAACCGGCAGCAAGCGACATTTTATGGAAGATATTTGTTCTGGGGAGAGAGCAATGCCAACAAGGGACGAAGCCTGGGCTCTGCTGTGCGAATACACGCAAAACGAAAGCTTGCGCAAGCACGCGCAGGCCGTTGAGGCCTGCGTCCGCGCGTACGCGCGAAAGGCCGGCGCTGATGAACAGCTTTGGAGCCTCACCGCTTTGCTCCACGACTTCGACTACGAGCGCTGGCCGAATGACGCGCACAGCCCCACCGAAGAGCATCCCGCCGGCGGCTCGGCGATTCTGCGCGAGCGCGGCTATCCCGAAGAGATGATTCGCGCAATCGTCTCGCACGCCGAGTATTGCAATGTTCGGCGCGAGACTCCGCTGGAGCACACGCTCTTCGCGTGCGACGAGCTGGCCGGCTTTCTCACCGCGTGCTCGCTCGTCAAGCCGGGCAAGAGCATCTTCGAGGTGGAACCCGATTCCGTGAAGCGCAAGCTGAAAGACAAAGCCTTCGCCCGCGGCGTGAATCGCGAAGACGTGCGCAAAGGCGCGGAAGAGCTGGCCGTCCCGATCGAGGAGCACATCGCGTTCTGCATCGCGGCAATGCGTGAGGCCGCGGATGAACTAGGCCTGCGTGGGAATCACGCCGCCAGCGCGTGAAAGGCGCGATCCCTGAAGAAGATCGCTGGGCGGATCCCTGTTGTAGCCTGGGTCTTTAGACCCGGGGCTCGTTTCCGTGCAAAAGACGTCCCCCGCCTCTAAAGAGGCGGGCTACAGCTCGGTCTGCCAGCGGGCTGAGAGGCCGCGCACGCATGATCCGTCGTTGCGATGATCGGGACTTTGAGCTGATTTGGGCGATCATCAACGATGGCGCGCGAGCCTACAAAGGCATCATCCCCGAGGATCGCTGGACCGATCCCTATATGTCGCGAACCGAGCTGCGCCACGAGATGGATGACGGCGTTACGTTTTGGGGATATGAGGACAGCGGAACACTGGCGGGCGTGATGGGCCTTCAAGAGGTCCAGGACGTGACCTTGATTCGGCATGCCTACGTCGCCACAGGCAGCCAGAAACGCGGAATTGGAGAGCGCCTGTTGTCACATTTGCGGAAGCTCACGTCTGGACCGGTATTGATAGGGACTTGGTCGGATGCCGCGTGGGCGATCCGCTTTTACGAAAAGCATGGCTTCCGAATCGTCGATTCGCAACAGAAGAACCGTCTCCTCCGGCGATATTGGACCATACCGGAACGGCAGATCGAAACGTCCGTGGTCCTCGCGGATGCGAAGTGGCGGGAACTCAATGGGCGACAGTGACTCCTTCTCGACTGGACGAGGCGAGACTGTCTGTATTCCCATTTTACATTGCCATTTTGAGGACCGGCGGTCCCCTGCTATCATTTTTAGGAAACGCTGAAAATGCAGATTTTCCCCATCACTCGGCGAAAGACGTACGGCGTCAAGGTCGGCCAATACCAGGTTGGCGGCGGCGCGCCGGTCGTCGTCCAGTCGATGACCAACACGGATACGGCGGATATCGCGGGCACCGTGGCGCAGTGCAAGGAGCTGGCGGATGCCGGCTCGGAGCTGGTGCGCATCACGGTGAACATGCCAGAGTCCGCGGCGGCGGTGGCGGAGATTGTGGCGCGATTGCGCGATCTCGGCTGCACCGCGCCGATCATCGGCGATTTTCACTACAATGGGCACGTCCTGCTTACGAAATATCCCGAGTGCGCGCGGGCGCTCGACAAGTACCGCATTAATCCCGGCAACGTGGGCGCGGGCGCGCGGCGCGACGAGCAGTTCTCCACGATCTGCAAGGTGGCCGTCGATAACGGCAAGCCGGTGCGCATCGGCGTGAACGGCGGCTCGCTCAACCAAGAGCTGGTGATGCGCAAGATGCAGGAAAACACCGACCGCGACCTGGGCCTCGAGTCCGACGAGATCATCGACAACTGCATGGTTTTGTCCGGCCTCGAATCGACCGAGCTGGCGCTCGAGTGCGGTCTGCGCCACGATCAGATCATCATTTCGTGCAAAGTTTCCCGGCCGCAGAGCCTGATCCGCGTCTACCGCGAGCTCTCCAAGAAGACGCAGCAGCCGCTGCACCTCGGCCTCACCGAGGCGGGCATGGGCACGAAGGGCGTGGTGTGGTCGTCGGCCGCGCTCGGCGTTCTGCTGCAGGAGGGCATCGGCGACACGATTCGCATCTCGCTCACGCCGCGCCCCGGCGGCGACCGACGGGAGGAAGTTTACGCCGCGTGCGAACTGCTGCAGGCGCTCGGCCTGCGCGCGTTCGCGCCGAGCGTGACTGCCTGCCCCGGCTGCGGGCGCACCACCAGCACCACGTTCCAGGAACTCGCCGAGCGTATCCAGGGGTACATCCGCGATAGCATGCCGCAGTGGAAGCAACAGTATGAAGGTGTCGAGGAGATGACCCTCGCCGTCATGGGCTGCATCGTCAACGGCCCCGGCGAATCCAAAGCCGCCAACATCGGCATCAGCCTACCCGGTACGGGCGAAGAACCGAGCTGCCCCGTCTACATCGACGGCAAAAAGACAGTAACGCTGCACGGCAACTATGACGAACTCTCCGCCGCATTCCGCAAACTGGTTGACGACTACATTGAAATGAAATATGCGCGACGCTCTACTTTGCCCGCCACTGCGTCAACCACATAATGAATTGGGTCACAATCCCGTTCTTGCATACTCGATGCCAATGACTAAGGCCACTATCGCAACGCCTACGGCCACGACAATCCCGACCTTTGCAACTTTTGACAAACCCGGGCCCTGAATCTTTTGCACGTCGGTATAGGAGATGGACGTGACTTTACCGGTCTTGCCATCATTCACCTCGAACGAGGATTCCTCGATCTTGCCGATGTAGCCCTTGAGCATGGTTCCACTCGATAGCGTCACCCTCACTCTCGATTTCTCGCCCACACCACGCTTTTCCACTTGCGCCTTGATCCTGGCGACTTGCGGCGTTGCCGCCGCTTGGTCCGCGAATCCTGTGCTAGCGAAAGCGAGCAAGGCAATCAGAAGTAAGGATAGAGTCCGCATGTTTGCTCCTGTGCTGAACAACCACTAGTGATATCGGGGCGATGGTTGGAGCGGGCCTGACAGAGGCCAAACCGTTGCGGAGCATATGGCAAGAGAAGGCTTATCCGCAAATCCTTTCGAGCAGCACCAAGCACCGGCGCCCAACGGCCGTATTAACGGAGCGTGCCCGTTTTCAATCACCTGATCTTTCCCGCCGCGTCGCAGACAATTTTTTTACCGACATAGACGCGACCTTAACGCGACCTTAACGCGCCAGTCATGCATGCCGCTTAAACCTCCTTGAGGTCGATTTTTCAAGAGGAGGACATTATGAATCTCAGTACTGCCAATAAATGGCGAGTGAGGACCGCGACATGCGGATTCCTGCTCGCGGCATCGGTACTCGGCTTTGGCGCTGCCGCCCAAGCGCAGCAGGATCCGGACAAAGCGGTCGACTCGATCAAGACCGCCACGCCGATCAAGCACGTCATCATCATCGTGGGCGAAAATCGCAGCTTCGATCATCTCTTCGCCACGTATGTGCCGAAGCATGAAGACGAAAGGGTATTGAACCTATTGTCAGAAGGAATCATCAACGCCGACGGAACGCCGGGCCCGAATTTCTCCAAGGCCCATCAATACAAGATTGTATCCGCCCCGAATGGCGGCAA
>Ga0210403_10002353_pt1 | contig 17179 bp, 11 predicted proteins | sample IncBWC19MmetaG_FD_150863 | JGI IMG/M metagenome (GOLD analysis project Ga0210403, IMG submission 150863) | Forest soil microbial communities from Barre Woods Harvard Forest LTER site, Petersham, Massachusetts, United States - Inc-BW-C-19-M | ecosystem: Environmental > Terrestrial > Soil >... | reverse complement strand
AACAGAAGCGGCAGAGAGACGCACTTCGTGCGCCGACGGAGAAGTGTGCTCGAGTTTGGTATTAAAGAAGAGAAAAAACTCTTGACACGGCCGGCGTCGTTAGAGATTCCGCGTTAATCAGGAGTTGACCGCAGATGCTTGGATTCAGTCCGGCTCGTCGTCTTTCGTCGTTCTCTGATTGAACCACCCCGCAGCCACTCGATAGAGAGCGCGTAATGTTCCGCTTGCAAGGAGATAAACTCCTAAGATTACAGCAACTACATATTTGCCGAAACGGTGGGAATCAACATTGTATTTGGCTGAGGAAACAACCGCTATTCCGATGCCCACAGCCATAAGCATCCCAACTCCCAGAAGTTTGAAAAAATCGCGTGTCGGATGCTCGCTCCTGGGTGTGATATCCCACAATACGAGAAAGTAATGGTCGCCTTTGCGAAGCGTGCGAATGGCTTGGTCCCAGTTACGTTTTCTCTCGGGGTGTTCCAGCTTCAACCTATCGTAAGCATGGTGGAGAAGCCGTGAAATCTTAGTTTCATATTCAGCTGTGTCACATTGCGCTTCAAATTCTTCATTCAGCTCCACTGGGTTATCACACGACGTGGCATCACTTTCTGTGAAGTACATCATTTTCTTCTCGGTCTCAGAGAGCGGGACACTCTCCCGAGCCGCTTGCTCAGCAGCTTGCTGTACGAGAAAATCTTTTGCTTGCTTGGTTTTCATTTTGAAAGAATTGCTCAGGGATATAGCGCCAAATCTATCATGATTTGGCCTCAGTGCCTGGTAAGTCGCCTAACCAGAGAAGTGGAGGCTAGTTAGCTCTGCAAGGTTACTGCCAATTCTGCTGCCACTACCAGTAGCTAGCGCCCCAGTCGATCGTGCATCCACATAGCAAAAGCCCGCAGTGCGAGACCGAACATGCTGCCTGCGGCAATGAGTTCGAGGACGTCGACGGTATGGATGCTGGTGAAACGCGGTCTGCGTGTGACCGTGGCGAGCGAAAACACGCCAAGGATCAGCGGGAAAGCAATGTCTCTCCACGTTGGACGTCGATTCGGCATGCTCTACCCGGTCTGTGTGAGTTTATCTGGTCATCAGATTACGTAACAAGCGACTCCTCGCTCTTTGAATGACACAAACTGAAGCAAGATCGCAGCTGGGCGGACGTGGAATCGTCGGATACTGGCCGATAGGGCCTGATAAGTCGCTTTACCGGACATGTGGTTTTGCCAGGAAGGACTGCGCCCGGCAGCTATTTTCGAGGAGTATCGTCGCCGTCGATGGCAACCCTGTCCTGTTTCGACCCAGGCTTGCCATAGCGCTTGATTAGGTACGAACCAGTTGGTGGTCGGAACTTTTTTAGAATCGGTCGGACCACCGCGAAGAGACGTTCTGCGCTCGGGCCATATATATAAATCGTGAAGACTCCTTCTCCAATCTCATTGCCATCATACTCTCCCGCCCCTGACTCTTTAATGGCGACAATGAGTTGGTCCTCCAAGGCATATAGCCGTTTGAGTTCGTCAGCATTACCCGTCTTCTCTGAGTGAAGAGGAATCGTGATGATAAGCGCCTGCTCTTCGGCCGCGTTGACAACTCGGGGGGATTTCTCCACCCAGAGGATGAAAAACATCGGGAGCAAAATCAGAAGCAGGCAGCAACTGATTACTTTTGCGCTCATAGGCGCAGAGCCTACCAGCGCACAAATGCTGGTGCAAGTGCCTGGTAAGTCGCCTTATCGGAGAAGTGGTTTTGGGCCCATTTTGACATGTCCGGTTTGCGTTAACCAGGCATGTGGATTGCGTCCGGGAGCGCCGTTATCTGCCCAGACTCGTTGGCGAGATCGCCGTCTGTGCCAATCCTTAGTAAACAGTAGCCGAGGTGGAAAAAGTCCCTCAACAAGAGTCTCCGTCAGCCGGGGATCGAGGCTGTAAGCGCGGGAAGACCGATTCGCCGCAAAAGGCTTTGGAAACGCGGGTTGTCCCGCAATCCGTCCATGCTCGGATCAATATGAAGATAGATAAGCCAGTGGCAGTGCTCTTCGTAGGATTTCTCTAGGTATTCCATGGCGCGGTCGTGCTCTCCCAAACCGACGTGGATTCCGGCGAAGAAGTAGGGTGCGATATATCTTTTCGTTGCAAGCTCTGTCAGCTCATCGAGCATCTGAAATGCCTCCTTCGTCCTGCCAGCCGCGCCGAAAGTGTGCGCCAGTGCCGCGCGCATCATTGGGCTGCCGCCTGACAGTCTCACACCATTTTCACCCTCGGTAACGGCCAGTTCATAGCAGCCCGTCTTCCTGAGTAGCAGGCCGAGAATCCAATACGTGACCGGATAGTTTGGGTCCAATTCGACAGTTCGCCGCAGCTGTTCGATGGCTTCGTCGTATCGCCGGGCAAAATACAAGGCCCATCCCACGGCCACGTTGATAATCAGAGACAGCGGATCGAGCTCCTGACTTTTCTTCATCCTGGCCACCACCTCTGCGTGTTCCCCCATGGTCATCAGATACTCGGCGTACCAGTGGTTACCAGTTGCGTACGTTGGACCCAGTTTGAGGCTGCGCTTGAATTCGGTCTGAGCCTCCACCCACTGCCAGCCGTGAAGCCACAACAGGGCCGCGAAAGACGTGTGAGCTTCGGCGAGATCCTGATCAAGCTTCAGAGCCGTCGCCGCCGCCGCTCTGCCTTTAGGGAATACGTCCTTTGAGGGCAAATAGCTGTTCCATCCTAGGAGCACGTAGGAATCGGCCAAACCGGTGTAGGCAAGTGCGTAGGTCGGATCTTTTTCGATTGCCTGCTGAAAGTAATCGATCGCCTTATAGAATCCGTCTTCGGTCCACTTGTTCCAGTGATGACGACCTTTTAGGTACAGTCGGTAGGCCTCGGCATTCTCTGTGTGGTGTTTTGTCAGGCGCTTTTTCTCAGCCCGAGTAAGCTGTAACCGTAATTTCCCTGATATCTCATTGGAAATTTCGTCTTGCACCACAAAGATGTCGTCAGGCTTGCGATTGTATTGCGCGCCCCATACTTGAGAGCCTGTGGCTACGTCGACTAATTCGGTAGATATGCGCAATGAGCCGCCGCTTTGCATTATTCTTCCTGTGAGCACGGCGCGCACATTTAGCTCGCGACCGATGGCTTGAGGGTCAATTTCTCGGCCCTTATATCGAGATACTGTGCTCTGCGCGATTACCCGGAGTTTCGGTATTGTCGCCAAAACATTAATGAGGCTGCCTGTGATTCCATCACTAAGGTATTCACGCTCGTGGTCTCCGCTGGCATTTTCGAGGGGTAAGACGGCAAGCGAGTCAATGATCTTGGAGACTCGCCGTCGGCGGAGAGCATCCGTTCGCACGGAGGAAGTCCCCGACTTCCGCTTGCCGTTCGAATATGCATGACTTGGGGTGGGTATCAGGACCAATTCTGTTTCTTCTTCCGCAGGCCTCCGCCCCGATTCGGTATCTCGCTTTAGCCGTTGCAGCTCAGCCCGCATGTCTGCTGCGTGCTGATAGCGCAGGTTGCTGTCCTTCTCCAGAGCTCTGCAGATCACTTCTTGAAGCGCCGGGGGGATGTCGGGATTGACTCGTATGGGTGCCACCGGAGTGCGATTAAGGATGGCGTCCATGATGAGGCCGGAACTACTTCCCTGAAAGGGCACCCTTCCCGTAGCCATCTCGTAGAGAACGATACCGAAAGAGAACAAATCCGTGCGCCCGTCTAACTCCTTGGCTCGCACTTGCTCGGGAGACATGTAGTTCAAGGTACCCAGAGTCGTCCCCGGGCTAGTGAGATCTTCTCCGACGACATCGGGCAGAGATGGCATCGGCTGGGCCACGATCTGCCTTGCAGGACTCTCCGAAAGAATACATTTCGCCAGGCCAAAGTCGAGAATCTTGGTGCGCCCTCGCCTGGTGACGAAAATATTGGCGGGCTTGATGTCGCGATGGATGATGCCTTCGCTGTGAGCCGCATCGAGCGCATCGGCGACTTCGATGGCAATCGCCAAAATACGCTCGGTATCCAGGGTCCCTGCGGCTATCATGTATTTCAGGGTCACGCCATCCAGGTACTCCATGGCGATGAACGCACGGCCCTCGTGGTTCCCAATTTCGTAGATGGTGCAAATATTGGGGTGATTGAGTGCAGATGCCCCGCGTGCTTCGCGCCGAAAACGTTCCAGGGTAAGCAGGTCCGGGGATGGGTTCTCTGGCAGGAATTTTAAGGCGACAAACCGGCCGAGCTCATTGTCCTGCGCTTTGTAAACTACCGCCATCCCACCGCTCCCCAGTTCCTCCAGGACACGGTAGCGCGAGATGGTTTGCCCGGTAGCGAAGGGCCCTTGGGTCACGCCAGAGGCTACTGTGGCGGCAATTCGACAGCTATTGGCAATAATGCCAGTCGGGTCAAAAAACCCAGGCCACTGCTTTGTGAATGTTTCTTTATCGCCAGAGAACCTTGCAGCAAAATTGGCAGTTGCGCTTGGTCAAAAACTGGATATTTAGCCACCGACCTTGTCGAGGGCGCGCCCAAGTCCTGGTAAGTCGCCTTACCGGACAACTGGAATCGCTAAATCGGCACTTCTCCGGTTTCGGCGTTTACCAGGAGTTGCGCTACTTCCCAGGTGGGGGAAACACTACCGAGACCGTGGTATCCACCTCGACAGGCACGCCATTCATCAACGTCGGCTCGTATCGCCATTGCAGTACTGCCTTGACTGCGTACAACCCGCAGGTTTCCGGACCGGAAACATATTTGGCCCTCTTGACAGCACCGTCCTTGCCGATGAGTACGTGAAGAACAACCGTTCCATCCACACGCTTGCCAGTAAGAGGTGGGTACATAGGTGAGACCGTGTGAATCAGCTTCGCCTTTTCGACATCCTCTTTCACGTGGATTCTGTGCGGCGGTGGTGGCTGCGCCGTAGGTGCCGTCTGCGAGGTCTTGTTCTCTTCCAGCCTGGACGGGTCTTGCTTGGCCATGAGGCCGGGGATACAGAGGACCGACAGGCAAAACGCAACACTTTTGAGTTTCAAGATTGCACCTATATCGTCGAAAGCCACCCTTTGTTCTTGAGGCGCGAGGGAGCAGCGCGTTTCGCTCGTAGAAGCGAATCGCGTCAACGCTGAGACCGACCTTCTTCGCCACAACGCCAATTTGCGTCGCCTTAGCTCTCATCAACAAACTACACCCTGGAGTATGCTCCAGAGTCAAGCGACCCGCGCCTCCAGACTGTGAATGACCTATACAACCTTTCTTTGAGGGTCGGTATTCTAAAAGTTATAGAGGCGCTACCGTCCAGCAGTTGCTTCACACTAGGAATACCATCGGGCCATTCTTCAGGAAGCCACTCTACCACTAGGGCCATTTCCTTTACCCGACGCTTCCCGGCAGCAATTGAGCGTGGAAGGCGCATTCAAGCAGGCCAAAAGGCCTGTTCGGCTTTGCAGAGCCGAACAGGTGAAGTATGCACGGCTACAGCACAGACTCGAATGAAAGGAGGATCGTTCCTCTGCTGCTGGCGTTGTTGGCCATTGCTCTGGCGTGGGCTTCGTCGAAATTTCTCGCTACCGTACATCTCTCGGTCCCGTGGTGGGTAGATGCTCCTTCCAGCATGGGTTTTTACGGCGCGCTCTACGCGCTTTTCGACAGGTATCTCTGGCGGAACAGTCTTGTGCACAAATTGGGACTGGTACGCATCCCGAACCTCACGGGACGCTGGCGCGGTTATCTCGTGACGTCGTTTGACGGCCATGCGACGCGACACGATTTGATCATCAATATCTTCCAGAGTTGGACGCAAATCGTCGTGTACCTCACCACGCACACATCCATGTCAAGCAGTTGCAGCGCTGTGATTCAAGTGGACGACCCTGAAGGCGCCGTGTTGGTTTACCAGTATCAGAATCAGCCGCTGGCATACGCGATGAAAACAATGCACATGCACTATGGCACGGCTATGTTGAGAATTTCGAACGGCGGCTGTCTGGCTGGAGATTATTATGCAGGGCGCGACCGGCGGACCTTTGGCCGGATTTGCTGCCGTAGACTTTTGAGCAGCCCGAAGACGGACCCAGAATCCATCTATACCGTGGGCAGAGCAGCCTGATCGCGTATTAAGACTTGGGACTTCTTAATCAAACGCCCGTTTCGAAATGTCTCACAAAATTGATGTCTGAGAAACAGTCCTTAGTTAGTGTCACGGACCGGAGGCATCATGGATATTCTGGTGGCACTTAAAAAGGAAGAGTCTCAGCTTCTGAAACATTTGAACACCATTCGCCGGATAATGGAACAGGTGAAAGAGGAGCACAAAGAATCAGGCACGAAAAAAAAGTGACGGCAAACTCAGCAGTGATGTTTCCTCTCCAGTTTTCTGACGTTCAAGAATTGAATCCCTTTCGATTTAACAATCTCAACCACCCACAGTTTTCGGCCAAGATGTGATTCCGATCGTGCGTCACCCATGTGATTCACGCAGGGTTGTAACGCACCGACACCGCAGGTAGGACAGGGGACAGAGAGGAACTGATCTGGAGTCAGGTCCTTCACTTTCATTGCGGTAGAGAGTGTCACAAATCGTGTGGAAAAGCTGCTGAATTCGAGGCTATTCGGCTTGACCCGGGATTGAGATGGAGGTAGCTTGTGGTCAAGTTTTATTGAATCCTTTACACATCTGGGCGACCCTTTGACAAGGCCGCCCTTTGTTTCCACAGCCTGGTTATCTTTCAGAAATTCCCGCTCTAAGTATTGAATGAAGGCTAGACAGTTCGGGCATTTGGTTTCTTTTACGTGCTGGAAGAAACGGATCGCGTTTGCTCGGCGGAATTTGGGGCAGGGTTTTGGGCAGCGTGTCATAACAAGAGGCTGCCACAGCGATTTCGGAGCAAGCTTTGCGGGTCGTGTTAGACTTTTCCGGTCCACTTGAAAACAGCTTAGATCGGACGATCTGTTTAGTCGAACCCCGTCCGGCTTTTGGATGTCTCCCAAGACAATTGAAACTAGAAGATCGAGAACATGTCGAACGGTCAGGACACAAGTAACAATCACCCTTTGACCGACGTGCAACGAGACGCGCTCGTCGCTCGAATGCAGACTGCATGGGCGAACCTCCCTGACGACAAACAGGCAGCACTTAAACCCCTGATCGATGATGCTCACCAGCAATTTGCTAACTATCTAGAGACAGGAACTACGCCAGAACATAAGGTCCATCCGATTTTGAGAATGAAGAGCTATCTGACCAACGACTGGGACGGCCACGTGCAGCGCCTTGACCGCCCAGCTCCTGCCGAGGTAATTCAGGTTAAGGTCGGCCCAGGAGGCGAGATTCTGGGCACAGGGAGATACCAATTTTTTGATCCGTTGTGGGAGTTGGTAGCAGGCACAGTATGGCTTGAGAATCTACTCCACAAGCATCCTTTTCCTCCGGGCACCCCAACGCCCGTGCAGATTCCCGACCAGGCGACGATTGCTTTAATGGGCGACTTTGGCACTGGCAATTTTGGCGCTAGCGATTCTCCAAGCACAAAGATTTCAAAATTCATTCCCAGCTTAAACCCGCAGTTCACCATTCACCTGGGTGACGTTTATTATGCTGGGACGTCAGGAGAAGAAACCAGCAAGCTGTTGAATTATTGGCCGAGGGGTTCATCTGGTTCTTTCGCTCTGAACTCCAATCACGAAATGTACCCAGGTGGAGGGCCTTATTTTAATGATGTTGTGGGCGGTCCAATTTTCAACAAATATCAATCGCCGTTCAGCTTTTTCGCCTTGGAGAATTCCAGTTGGATTATTGTCGGACTCGATTCGGCTTACAACGCAGGGGCGCTGCACGCTTACATGAATGGTTCACTCGGCGATAATGCGCAGCTTCCATTTTTGCGCGGCCTTGCTCAAAAGGGAGAACAGGAAAAGAAGAAACTGATCTTATTGACCCATCACAACGGTCTTCCTGAAACTGATCAACAGCAGTTAGGAGCTACGAAACTCTTTACGGAAGTTATGGGTGTATTCGAGGGGCTGACCCCACCCGCTTATTGGTATTGGGGACATGTGCACGCCGGTTTCGCCTATAAGCCGCTCAAAGATCAAAATGGCCTGCTTTGCCGTTGTGTCGGTCATTCCGCGCTACCTTGGGGACTTGCCTCTAACCTGCAACAGAATCCGAATGTGGAATGGTTCGAGCAATGTAACGCGAAGGACCCCGAGAATCCTCTCCGCGTCTACAACGGATTTGTGTTCTTGAAGCTTGATGGCACGAATCTGACAGAATCCTTCTACGATGAGACCGGTCGAGTCGCGTGGACGCCAGGAGTTGGAGATTCGCGCAATTTGTAAAGCTTTGGAAGCTTAAGCCCCACTACCAGTCGAACCGCTGTCTATCCCCAGAAAGAGTTCTGCCGTCAGCCGGCTGCTGTCCGTCCGAACAGGCGAAGAGTCTTAACTGTTCGGTGTGACACTATTTTCATTTCGTGCAAATTTCACTTGACATGATTTCCGCCGAAGCGTAAATAGCTTGCAACGTAACTCTCCCTCAATTGGCGAAGCGCGTTCGTCGCTCGTGGGAATCTATCCCCGCCAACCAATTGGATAATCAATTGGATCGTTTGCAGCCTTCAGGGTTGCTGTGGGATTTGTGTGTCAATTCGATTGCACCGATGGAGGTAACATCGTATGAGACTACTTGCCGCCTTTGCTGCACTCCTCCTTTCCTTTCCTAATCTTTGCGCACAACAGGTCAGCGCGCCTGCGCTGTACACTACACAGTCGCCGCAGCGCGATCCACAAGCACTTGCTGTCCTGAGTCAAGCAGTCGCAGCTTCGGGAGGTATTACGACCTTGTCTGCGATCCAAGATTTCAGAGCCGCCGGTACGATCACCTATTACTGGGCTGGAGAAGAAGTGCAAGGCTCGGTGAGCATCAGGGGACGAGGAACAGATCAATTTCGCCTCGATGCGGAATTGTCTGACGGACCGACTTCCTGGGCGGTCAACAAAGGGACGGGTTCGTTAAAACGGCTCAACAGCGCGAATTCTCCAATCGGCTTTCACAACTCAAGAAATCTGGCCGCACTTACCTGGCCCATTGCTCATATTCTCGCAGCACTGAGTGACCCCTCCGTATCTGTCGCTCTTGTTCAGTCTCCTGCCATCGACGGAAAGCAGGTATCCCATGTCCGAATCCAGAAGCAACTCTCGCAGACGGTGCCACCCGACGCGTTGATCGAACTATATGCAACGCAAGACTATCTCTTCGACTCGACTACTGGGCTTCTCATCGAAGTCCGCGATCGCGTCGGAGCAAACGACTCGGTAACACCTTCCTACGCCCACGAAATTCATTTCGCCGAATATCAAACAACGAACGGTGTAACTGTCCCGATGAGCGTATCGGAAGCCGTTGAAGGACAAAAAACTTGGTCTCTACAACTGAGTTCGGTCACGTTCAATGCTGGTCTGCAAGATGCTGATTTCAATCTGTAGTTTCAAATGTCAGTTTTGGAGTCAGAACATGACAAACCTGCGGCGACTCGTGGAAACTTACTTAGACAAATCGCATCTCTATCTGATTCTGGCCCTTTTGCTTCTCATATTCTGTCCCAGGCTCGTTCTTGCTCAAGGGGACCCGCTGAACCAGGCGGGTGCGCCAACTTTTGCGGCAACTCAACCTGTAGAGCTTGGATTCATCGATGTCTCGAACGGGAATCTACACCAGACTGTTGCGCTGGGTTCTTTTCCTCAACGCGGTCGGCTCTCTCTTTCAGCAGGTTACGTTTACGACAGCCGTATCTGGCAGGTTGTTTGCACAACCTCCTGCTCGTGGCAACCCACCAATGTTCCGTCTTCACAAGGAGGATGGCGATACATTTCGAGTGCTTCCCCCGGCGTGGTTTCGTACCTTACAGGCAATGCGAGTAACTTTTGTGGGGGACACTCCGTACCGCTTTACATGCTCTTCAAGTGGACCGGTCCTGACGGGACTGTGAGAACCTTTATGCAGGCGGAGACAGTCTCCGATCCAAATCACTATTGTTCTGGCCTGACATCCAGCAGTGACGCTTTCGCGGACGATTCCTCCGGCTATCACGTCTACGTTACCAATTCCAACGTGGTCACCGTGCTCGCGCCGGACGGCACGCAGGTCTATCCAAGCGTGAAAGACACAAACGGCAACTATTTTTCGACCGATGCCAACGGGAACGCCATTGATACGCTCAGCCGCACCCCTATCACGGCGACTTCAACTTGTAACGGAAATTCAAGCCAGACCTGCTACGACGTTTTGAACGCGAAGGGAACAACGTCTCGATTTACCGTCACCACGGAATCGATTTCTGTGAGCACGTCTTTTGGACAAGCGGGTGTCACAGAATACTCCGGGACAATTACGGTTATTCAGAGCATCGGACTACCCGATGGGACGAGTTATCAGTTTAGTTACGATTCGGGAACCTCGGCTGGGCACTATGGTCTCTTGACCTCAGTCACAGTCCCCACTGGAGGACAGGTCAATTACACCTACACGAAATTTACGGATGCAAATAGCAACGTAAACGAATGGGTCGGGACGCATTCATCCGGGGGCGGTACGTGGACTTTTGCGCAGGCCGTCTCCAGCAGCCCTGCTGGATTTACAAAAGGTCAACAGGTCACCGTCACCAAGCCGAGTAATGACGCCATACTCTACACATTCGGCGTTAACAACGGTGCGTGGCCAACGACAGTGCAGAAATACTCCGGTTCGGTGAGTACCGGAACACTTCTGCGAACTCAAACCGTGGGATGGGGTTTATCGACCTCCTGTCCGAACGGCAACCCGGGCTCTTGCGATATTCAAGAACTAAACGCTACAGTGACAGTGCCATTGCCTGGATCCACCAACATCAGCCGAACGATCCAGTATGCCTATGCCGGTCTCACCAGCATGAATCTCACCACTGTCTCTGCATGGAAATATTATACCGGCAACCTTCCAGGAACTCCGGACCGGACTATTACCTACACGTATCAAACGGGTTCAGCGTATGCGAGCAAGAACATTATCACTCTTCCGACGAGCATCACCGCTAAAGATGGCGCGGGGAACCAACTCGCTCAGACAAATATCACATATGATTCAACAGCGCTTACTTCTATCACTGGGGTCACGCAGCACGATGACGCAAACTTCGGTACCACGAATACAGTTCGGGGCAATCCAACCGCAATTCAGCTCTGGAACGGCACTTCGCCGACCCTGACCACGACAAAAGCATACGACACCACAGGCCAGCTTAGGAGTGATCAGGATCCTGCGGGAAACCAGACGACCTATTCGTATGCCGACAACTTCTTTAAGGATGTAGGAGACGGGCCTTCGAATCCACCGCAAGCTTATACTCCCGCTGGCCAGACAAATTCCTACGTGACGACAATCACCGCTCCGCTCATTCCCACTTCTACGCTCGGCTACTACTACGGGACCGGACAAATTGCGAAATCTACCGATCCCAACGGTGCAACGACAACATCGCACTTCTTCGACCCGATGGCCCGGCCGACGAGCACAGTACTCCCTAACTCGGGGTGGACCTTTACCGCATACAACGCTTCAGAGACCCAAATCGACACCTATCTGGGAATTACAGGTGCGTTCTCAACTTCCGCGTGCGCTGGCTGCCGTCAAGATCAGACCTTGTTCGATAGTTTGGGCAGAGTCACGACTCAAAAGCTCATGAGCGATCCCGAAGGCATCACCAACGTCGTTAGAAACTATGACACAAGCGGTCGAGTGCAAAGTGCATCTCATCCCTACCGCAGCGCGAGTGAATCAACTTACGGCTTTGATACGCCAACCTACGACGGGATGGATCGGGTGACCAATATCGCGCACGCGAACTCCACCTCGGCTCAATCCGTCTACGGAAGTTCTGTTGTGTCTGCAGGTGGTGTTTATCCGCAATTCTGTGCAGTTTCATCTTGTGGATGGGGATATCCCACGCTCAACATCGATGAAGCTGGAAAAATGCGTCAGTCCTGGACGGATGGTTTGGGTAGAGTGATTGAAGTAGACGAGCCAGGCACAGGGGGAGCGACCGTCGCCACAGGTTCTGTGACCATCAGTGGCGCAGAGCAATCGACCACGATCACGGTCGATTGTCGTCTCATTAATCACGTCTGGCACTGCACCTACCAAACCATCTACGATAGTGGGACAGTCTCGATCACAGTTAACGGACATACAGACTCTGCATACTATGGCCAGTCTGACACACCCTCAACCATCGCCGCTGCGTTAGCCACTGCAATCAATGCTGATTCTTCAGCTCCGGCCACGGCGTCGGCCAACGGAAGTGTTGTCAATCTCACGAGCAAAGCCACGGGAGCAAGTTCCGACTACTCCCTTTCAGCAAGCTGGACCTACGACAGCGCTGATTTCACGAGTCCCTCCTTCGTCGGTACCCCATCGAGCCCAACCTTGAGCGGTGGAGAAAATTCCCAGTGGTTCGCTACCTTCTATAAATATGATCCACTCAATAATCTCACGTCAGTTACAAAAGGAACTCAGGTCCGTACATATACATATGACTCACTGAATCGTGTCACTTCTGCAACCGTTCCCGAGATTGGGAACATGAGTTCTTCACACACAACCAATCTTTACTACACAACGTCGGGCGGCAGTCTCTGCAGCGGGATCGCCAGCAACGCGTGCCGGGCAACCGACCCTAGAGGCATCACGACGACTTATACTTACGACGCGCTCAATAGATTGACTGGGGAATCTTATTCAGACGGAACCACACCCGCTGCAGTCTATTATTACGACCAGACAAGCTACAACGGTCTTACGATCACCAACGGTAAAGGCCGCAATACCGGAATGAGTGACGGCTCTGGAGCAACTGCAGGAAGCTTTGATGCTGTGGGAAAAATGCTTGTCGTACGCCGCACGATCGCAGGAGTCACAAAAAATATTTCGTACGTATACAACCTTGATGGTTCACTCGGGTCCCTCACATATCCCAGCGGGAGACAGGTGACTTATTCAACTAACAACGCCCAACGTACGACGCAGGTCGTCGATTCGGGCAATGGGTATCAATACGCACTGCTGGCGAGCTACGCTGCCCCCGGAGCGCTTCAGGGCGTCCTGTATGGAAAGACGGGTGCGTTCGGGGGCGTAGCAAGAAATGATGCTTACAATAACGCCCTTGAATCCGCTAGCACACAAGCAACTTCTTCCGCGGGAACTGCCCTGAGTCTCGGCTACGGCTACAGTCTGCCTGGTGGCAACAACGGTACAATAGCTAGCATCACGAATAATGTGGACACCGGCCGTTCTTTGACGTTTCAGGTCGATCCCGTGATTCGCGTCACCTCCGCCGCGAGTCAGGCCTCGACAGGTGTTGATTGCTGGGGACAGAGTTTCGGCACTGATTCATTGTCCAACCTAACCTCCATCAGCGTTACGCAGTGTAGCGCGGGCTCATTGAATTCAGGTGTGAATGGCTACAATCAGCTCACGAATACGGGCTTTACCTACGACGCGGCGGGCAACATGACCGCTGACGGCGCGTACACTTACTCCTTTGATGCCGAAAATCGGATGACCTCCGCCAACGGGGTGTCTTACATTTATGATGGCAGTAACCTGCGCGTGAAAAAATCAAATGGTACTCTGTACTGGCGCGGTTTGTCGGGAGACGTATTGGCAGAAACAGATTTGAACGGAAATACCGCAGCCGAATATGTTTTCTTCGCTGGCCAGCGGGTTGCCAGGCTTAATTCGAGCGGGTCCCCATACTTCTATTATACGGACGCATTCGGCTCGACCCGGACAATGACCGATGCCCAAGGCAAACTTTGTTATGACGCTGAGTTCACTCCATATGGCCAAGAAATGTCCCACACCGAGAGACTGCAAACTACCGCTTGCCCACAGAATTATAGATTCACGGGTTACGAGTTCGACGTTGAGAGCGGTTTAGACTATGCTTCCGCCCGTCTTTACAACCCGCGCCTAGGCCGCTTCATGAGTACTGATCCCCTCGCGGGCAGCACAAATGATCCCCAATCCTTCAACCTCTATTCCTATGTTGGGAATCGCGCACTCTCCGCAACAGATCCCTCCGGTATGTGTGCCCAGGTCTTCGATGATGGCGGCTGCCGCAGTGGCGCGTTCGGAGGGGGACAGTCCATGTCATGCATGGAAGATGGAATCCCGACCAACTGCGGGGAGGTCCTTCGACTCCTCGGTCTCGGCCAGGCCAGCGTATGTCCTGACAACAACTGCATGGGTGTCGTATACAATGCGAGCGGAATTTTTAGATTGACCTACATAGAACCGACTACCTCCAATACCCTCACAGATTGCGGCCTGGATTCCACGGATCCGACACGTGAGTCATGCCAGGAGGGACACTTGGGCGTAGCGACAGGGTACTGGACACTTCAACAAGTCGGAGTTGCCTCAAACATCAGCGGAATCGACTGGACCCGGTATGGCAGCAGCGGTGGTGCCCTCAATCCTTGTATTGGGGGCATGCCAAGCACTACCAACACCGCGGGGATTCCAAGATCTGGGTGTACATCCGATCTTGTGCCTCCAGCCCCCAATCCTGTAGCACTGCTGGTTAATCCTCGGTTGCTCAAGTTTGCCACCAATCCCTGTATTCAAGGGAAGGTCGCACAACCAGCTAACTTTCTTCGCGCTGTAGCCGCTGGTGGCTTTGAGAAGTGGATTGGAGGAGGAATAGCAACGGTGGCAGCGTCAGCCGGTTTCGCGGCGGCTATTGAAGTAGGCTTGGCCTCAGTTGAGTGTGCCCGGACTGGAGAATACGTTCCGTGACCGACCGATCCGAGAGGAGCGACGGCCGAAGCTGCAACGTTCACCAGAAAACAAATGATGCCAAAACCGAGCGTCCCACGGGAAATCGGAATTGAGTCCGTATGAGAGAGATAAAGCTGGCTGAGTGGCGCTTCTACCTTTTGGGATTCATCACGCTTTGGTCGTTTGGAATTGCAGCAGATTTCGTGGTTGCTCAGCACGCGGCGGGCCGCGAGATCTGGACGACGTTACTGCACAATGCTGCCTTTGCTGCCGGTGTCACACTGTTTTTGTACTTCATGCGCCGCGATGAAAAGTGAATTGACGGGCTGATTAGATGTCCGCGTCGGCTCCTTCTCCCGAGTAGTTGGTTGCTGATGAAACGACCAAGGCCGCTGCTCCACCCTTGAAAGCGCTGAGTCAATTTAGGTAGCTCGTGGTGAGCAGTTTGCAGTCGATCCCAATTTCGAACGGGCGATCAATAACCTACCCAATTTTGTGCCGTACTTTGTGACATAACCCTAGGCTGCTAACCAATGCAATTCGCTACCTCTCGGTGCAAGTCCGTCCAAGACCGTTTCGCTACTAGGAATGGCCTGAATTTGTTGAATCTTTTTCCCCGTCCAATTCCTTCTCATCCGGCTTCGCTCCATCCAAGTTAACTATCTGTTTTTGCAAGCAGGGGGTCGCCGGTTCGATCCCGGCCACGTCCACCAATTTTCTCTTTGCTTTTATTGAGTTAGCTGCCTTCGTGTGTTTAGCCTCGCTTTGGTCAGGAGTGGATTGTGCCCAGTTTTGTGCCCACCCAGGCGAGACATGGCATTGAACACCACATCTTCAGACGCGTGGACATAGTGGGAACAATCCCGAGCGGGCGCAATTCCTTCCCTACCTGAAAGGATACGTCGCGTTCTAGGGTAAGGAGTACAAGACGGCGCTCGATGAACTGCTGAAAGCGAACCAGAACGATCCGTTCCATGCATGATTGGCCAGACCTACGAGAAGTTAGGCGACGAGGACAAAGCCATCGAGTTCTACCGCAAGGCCTCGACAGCAATCGCGCATAATCCCCGCTGCGTATGCGGTCCCCTTCACTAAGAAGAAGCTTGCTTCGGTGTCGAACTAGTCTTTTGTTTTCGACTTTCCCATTCAAATCTGACAACCGCTCTGCAGTAACTGTAGTAGGTAATACAGGGGAAGCGCCCGGAATCACGCCTGAAGGCACCCTCCCTCCCCCTAACAAGCTACTACACCTATTACGGGGCGAACGAGGCACCCAAACGAATCAAGTGGCCCCCCAAAAGCATTTGTCCGGCTACGCGACTTATTCAGGCGCACGCGCTTAACTCGCTGCGTATACAGGATATCTAGCTTACTTTATAATTGGTTTCCCACTGCGTGGTTCCGAATGGCCCGTTACGTCTTTTCGCCATTCCAGGTTTTCTTCCTTTTCTGTCGGTAACCTCGCCACTAATCGGGCATTGACCCTGCCGAGTCTCCAAAAAATCAAAGCCAGCAGAATCGCAATTATTGCCAGGAGGATTGAGATAATGGCCATTTCGGGTTCTTCAAATATTCGCGAAAAGCACGCTGGACGATCTTTTTCTTTCTCCGTATGCGTAGACACTAGCATTCGGGAATTGGGGGTGCAACAGCTTAAAGGAGTAACGCGCGAGAGAATGATGTTTTGTGTCGTCGCATAAAGATATCATTCTTTACTGGCCATGACTGGCGCCCTGCGCGCTGTGGCAAGCCCGCCAGGCCACCAGTTCCAATCGCCTGCAATACGAAGGAGCGCGGGACCGATCACAATACGAACGAGTGTCGCGTCAATCAACACGGCGACCGCCAACGTAAATCCGATCATCTTGACCACCAGGAAATCTCCGAAGGTGAATGCCGCAAATACCACGATCATGATCGCAGCCGCGCTCGTAATCAGGCCTGCAGTTCTAGCCAGACCCTCCGGGATCGCATCCATTTCACTCAGTCCGCTCCTTCTGGCTTCGAGAACGCGCGCGACTAGAAATACCTCGTAATCCATGCTTAATCCGAAGACGATGGCAAAGGCGACGATCGGAACTAGGGGAAACACGCTACCGGTTCCCCCAGGAGTTCCCAGGAAGCGGCTTCCGTGTCCATCTTGGATAACGAAAACCAATGCTCCGAACGACGCCGCGACCGAGAACAGGTTGAGTGCGATGGCCTTCACGGCGGCGAAGATCGATCGGAAACCGCAGAGCAGGGCAAGGAGCGTCCCCCCCACTACCAGCATCATTACGGACGGAAAGCGGTCTCTGATAATCGTTTCATAATCGGCGTTGAGTGCCGGGATGCCCCCAACGAGAAGGGTTGCGCCAGGCACTCCGGTGAG
>Ga0210403_10002351_pt1 | contig 17186 bp, 18 predicted proteins | sample IncBWC19MmetaG_FD_150863 | JGI IMG/M metagenome (GOLD analysis project Ga0210403, IMG submission 150863) | Forest soil microbial communities from Barre Woods Harvard Forest LTER site, Petersham, Massachusetts, United States - Inc-BW-C-19-M | ecosystem: Environmental > Terrestrial > Soil >... | reverse complement strand
GCCGTATAGAGCACGAGCTGACGCAAGGGCCGCCAGGTGATCGCCACGCCCTGGCCGGCGGCGAACGAGGCCGGACCGACCAGCACGAAATTGAACAGCAGCACGACGCCCAGCGTGTCGCCCAGCCAGTCCGACATGAGCATGTCGAAATCGCTCATTCGTGGCCCCCTTCGAGGTAGGCGGCGCGGATCTCGGGGTTTGCCAGCAGCTCGCGCCCCGTCCCGCTCAGCCGCACGCGGCCGTTGACCAGCACGTAGCCGCGGTCGGCCAGCCGAAGCGCATGAAAGGCGTTCTGCTCAACCAGGAAGATCGTCACCTTTTCCTCCCGCGCGATCCGGCGGATGGCCTCGAAGATCTGCCGCACGATCAACGGCGCCAGCCCCAGCGACGGCTCGTCGAGCAGCAGCAGCCGCGGCCGGCTCATCAGGGCGCGGCCGATCGCCAGCATCTGCTGCTCGCCGCCCGACAGGGTGCCGCCACGCTGCTCGCGCCGCTCGGCCAGCCGGGGGAACATCTCGAACACGCGCTCGAGGTCTCGCTGGAAATGCACCGGATCGGCGACGATGGCGCCCATCTGCAGGTTTTCGTAGACGCTCATGCGCGGGAAGATGCGCCGGCCTTCCGGCACCTGGGCGACGCCCCGCAGCACGATCTCGTGGGTCGGCAGACGGGTGATGTCCTGGCCTTCCAGCCTGATCGTGCCGGCCCGCGCCCGGGGGCTGCCGCAGATCGTCATCAGGAGGGTCGACTTGCCGGCGCCGTTGGCGCCGATCAGGGTCACGATCTCGCCATGGGCGACATCGAGGTCGACGCCGTGCAGCGCCTGGATGGCGCCATAGAATGTCGCCACCGCCCTGACTTCGAGCATGGGCTCAGGCATCGGGCCCGCCCTCGTCGGTGCCGAGGTAGGCGCGAATGACGGCCGGGTCCCGCTGCACCTCGGCCGGCGCTCCCTCGGCGATCTTGCGCCCGTAGTCGAGCACGACGACATGGTCGGAGATCCTCATCACCACGCTCATGTCGTGCTCGATCAGCAGCACGCCGATGCCGTCGCCGTCGCGAATCGAGATCAACAGATCATTGAGTTCCGAGGATTCGCGCGGGTTGAGGCCCGCCGCCGGCTCGTCGAGGCAGAGCAGCTGCGGCCCGGTGCACATGGCCCGCGCGATCTCCAGCCGGCGCTGGGCGCCGTAAGGCAACTCGCCGGCCGGCCGGTCGGCGTCGGCCACGAGATTGATGCGCTCCAGCCAGCGGCGCGCGATGCCGATGGCCGCCGTCTCGGCGTCGCGGTAGCGCTTGAGGCCGAACAGGCCGAACACGCTCATGCCCGAAGCGTGCATCAGCTTGTTGTGCTGGGCGACCATCAGGTTCTCCAGCACCGTCATGCCCGGAAACAGCCGAATGTTCTGGAAAGTCCGCGCCACCTTGGCCTTCTGGCCGATCTCGTGGCCGAGCATGCGCTCCAGCAGGTACTCGCGGTCGGTCCGCAGCGTCAGCCGTCCCACCGTCGGCTTGTAGAAGCCGGTGATGCAATTGAAGACCGTCGTCTTGCCCGCGCCGTTGGGGCCGATGATCGCGGTGATCTCGCGCGGCCGGGCGGTGAAGGTGACGTCGTCGACCGCGACGAGGCCGCCGAAGCGCATCGTGAGGTGCTCGACCTCGATCAGCGGCGCGCCGTTCATGCCACGCCTCGTCGATGAACAGGCTGGTGAACGGGGTGCAGCCGCACCGACGGCTCGCGGTGGGCGATCAGCCCGCGCGGCCGGAACACCATGATCAGCACCATGGCGAGGCCGAAGGCCACCATGCGGTAGGCGCCGAGGTCGCGGAACCATTCCGGCAGGCCGATTAGCAGCACGGCGGCCAGCACGACGCCGATCTGGCTGCCCATCCCGCCCAGCACGACGATGGCGAGAATGATCGCCGATTCGATGAAGGTGAAGCTCTCGGGGCTGATGAAACGCTGCTTGGCGGCGAAGAACGAGCCGGCAAAGCCCGCGAACATCGCACCGACGGCGAAGGCGGTGAGCTTGGTGTTGGTGGGATTGATGCCCAGCGCCTTGCAGGCCGTCTCGTCCTCGCGCAGCGCTTCCCAGGCGCGGCCGACCGGCAGGCGGCGGACGCGCTGGGTGAAGAAGTTGGTCACCAGGGCAAGCGCCAGGATGATGTAGTAGAGAAAAATGAGACGCTGGTTGCCGGAGAACGGGATGCCCGTCATTTCGGCGAAGGTCTGCTTGCCGGCCGGCGCGGTATCCGCGAACACCGCCCCGAACAGGGTTGGGCCGGGGATGCTGCCGATCCCGGCCGGCCCGTTGCTGAGGTCCACCCAGTTCAGCAGGACCAGCCGGATGATCTCGCCGAAGCCCAGGGTGACGATGGCGAGGTAGTCGCCGCGCAGGCGCAGCACCGGAAAGCCCAGCAGCAGCCCGAAGCTCGCCGACATCATGCCGGCGAGCGGCAGCACCGACCAGAAGCCCAGCCCGTATTGCGTGCTGAGCAGCGCATAGGAATAGGCGCCGACGGCGTAGAACGCGACGTAGCCGAGATCGAGCAGGCCCGCGAGGCCGACCACGATGTTCAATCCCCAGCCGAGCATCACATAGGTCAGGATCAGGACGGCGAGATCCATCGTCTTCTGGTCCCCGAGCGGCGTCATCGGCAGGACGACGGCGGCCAGCAGCAGGGCGGCGCCGAACCATTTGGCCACGGCCTGCCCGATGGGAACGCCGCGCGGCGAGTGGCGTGCAACGGCGAGCCCATGGTTCGCCCACGGCCAGATCGTGCGCAGCACGATCAGCAGGCCGGCCAACGTGACGAACCAGTGCAGGAAAGTCGACGGCAGCTTGAGCGGCGACGCGCCGATCGCACCCAGTACCGCGCCGAGGGCGAGGGCCGGCCAGGCGAGGCCGTCAGCCGCCAGCGACAGGCCGAGCCGGCCGAAGAAGATCGTGACGATGGCAATGCCGAGATCGACGAACTGGTAGTCGAAGGTCAGGCCCTTGCCGATGTCGTAGGTGCGGAAGCCGACGATGAAGATGCCGAGCCCGGCCGCCACCAGCGCCGTCAGGCCCGCGTCCTTCAGATGGTGTTGCAGACGCGGGCCCATCGGCTCAGACCTTCTCGATCTCCGGCTTGCCGAGCAGTCCGGTCGGCCGGAAGATCAGCACCAGGACGAGGATGCCGAATACCGCGACGTCCTTGTACTCGCTCGAGAAATAGCCGGCCCAGAAGACCTCGATGAGGCCGATCAGCAGCCCGCCCAGCATGGCGCCGGCCAACGAGCCGATGCCGCCCAGCACGGCGGCGGTGAAGGCCTTGATGCCCGCCAGGAAGCCGATGAAGAAATCGACGATGCCGTAGTACATCAGGAACATCATGCCGGCCACAGCGGCCAGCGCGGCGCCCATGACGAAGGTGAGCGAGATCGTGCGATCGACATCGACGCCGAGCAACGAGGCCATCTTCATGTCCTGCTCGCAGGCGCGCTGCTGGCGGCCGAGCGGCGTCGCGGCGATCAGCCAGGAGAAGCCCACCATCAGCGACACGGTCACGATGACGATGATGATCTGCAACCAGGTCACGCGCACGTCGAAGCCGTCGGCGCTGAACAGGTTGAAACCGCCTTCGACGATCTGGCCGGCCGGCTTGGGCCGCGCGCCCTGGGCCAGTTGAACATAGTTCTGCAGCATGACGGACACGCCGATCGCCGAGATCAGCGGCGCGAGCTTGAACGACCCGCGCAGCGGCCGGTAGGCGGCGCGCTCGATCGCCCAGCCATAGATGGCGGTGAAGGCCATGGCGAGCAGCAGCACCAGAACGATCGCGACCGCGCCCGAGCCGATGCCCAGCATGGCACAAATCATGAAACCGATGAGCGAGATGAAGGCGCCGATCATGAAGACTTCGCCGTGCGCGAAGTTGATCATGCCGATGATGCCGTAGACCATCGTATAGCCGATGGCGATCAGGCCGTAGATGGCGCCCAGCGTGATGGCGTTGATCAGCTGTTGTGAAAAATACGCCATGCCTTTGCTTTCTCCCTTACCCTGCGACCTACGACGCTTCCGGCAAGCCATGCAAGCGAACTATTCACCGCTTGGCGAGGAATTGAATGGACGCTCGCAGGATGGTTCACCTGCAAATCACGGACCACATCGCCGCCGCACGCGCGGGTGTATAAGGGGCATGCCAAGTCCCCTGCCCTTCACCGCCGAAAATCGATGAGTACGCCCATGGAGTCACCCACTTTCGATGTCGTCGTCGTCGGCGCAGGCCCCGCCGGTCTCGCCGCCGCCACCGAAATCGCCCGCACCGGGCTAAAAACGCTCTGCCTCGACAAGCTTGCGCCGGGCGGCGCGCTGATCAACCTCACCGCGCTGCATGACTACAAGGAGGGTGCGGACGGCCCGCAGATCGCCTCACAGCTCACCGACGATGCCACGGCGGCCGGCGTCGAGCTCGGCTTCGGCGAAGTCGTGCGTCTATCCGGCGCCGGTCCGTGGACGATCGAGACGGCCGACGGCGAGCGCCACACCGGCCGCGCCGTCGTCATCGCCAGCGGCCTCGCCAAGGGGCGGCTCGGCCTGCCTGAAGAAGACGAATACGAGGGCCGCGGCCTGTCCCATTGCGCCTCCTGCGATGGCCCGCTCTATCGCGGCCAGCCGGTCGTCGTGGCCGGGTCCGGCGGCTGGGCACCGCACGAAGCCGAGGAGTTGAAGGCCTTCGCCAGCGAAGTCACCGTCGTCGACACGGTGGCGGCCAAGCTGCCCGACGGCGTGCGCCGCCTGGACGGACGCATCGTGGCGCTGGAGGGCAGCGCCGGACTGAAATCGGTCGTGGTCGAAAGCGGCGGTGCGCGGACGTCCGTTCCGACCAGCGCGGTCTTCGTTTATGTCGGCCAGTCTCCCGCTGCGGAATTCGTTCCGGATTCGCTTGCACGCGACGCCATCGGGCATATCGTGGTGGATGAAGGGGGCCGCACCTCGGCATCCACGGCGTTCGCCGTGGGCGATGTGCGGGCCGGCGCGCGCCACTATCTGGCCGACGCCATCGCCGACGGCCAGCGTGCAGCGCAGGCCGTGGTGGCGGCCCTCGCAAAGATGACTTGAGGAGCAACGAGCATGCGCATCGTCAATCCAACTTTCGGTCTGTCCGCCGCCGCCGGCGCAACGGTGGCGCTGAAGCCGGTCAACTGGAAGACCGACGCCATTGCCCTGGTCTCCAACTCCAAGCCCAACGCGCGCGAGTTGCTTGATGGCATCCGGACCAAGCTCAGCGCCTTCCGGCCGGTCGACAATATCGACTTCCTGTCGAAGAACAGCGCCAGCCAGGGCGCGCCCAAGGACCTGATCGAGAAGGTCGCCGCCAACTACCGGGGAGCGCTTTTGGCCATAGCCGATTGAGGAAGCTGTTCATCGTGGAGTTTCCACGACAGCATCGAACTCGAGAAGCACGGCATCACGGCCTACGTGATCGCCACAGAGACATTCAAGCCGCTGGTTCTGGCCCAGGCCAAGGCGCGCAAGGTCGAACCGCGGCTGATCGTGGTGAAGCATCCGATCGGCGGCCTGAATGCCGACGAGCTGCGTGAACGCATCGAAGCCGCAACCAAGGGATTGTCCGAGGCGACCAAGACATGACGGACACGGCCGAGCAGGAATTAATCGAGGTCGGCGATCTCGACGTCGAGGCGTTCAACGAATTCGCCACCGAGCAGGGCTGGAGCGACGGCATGCCGCTCTACATCCCGACCGAGGAGAAGGTGGCGAAGTTCGTCGCGACGGTGCGCGGCGACAACCGGCCCTACGCGCCCGTGCCGCCGCGCCAGATCGTGCCGACCCTGCAGAGCCTCGCCGCCAACGCGGTGATGGCCGGCTGCAAGCCGGAATACTTCCCGGTGGTGACGGCGGCGATGCGGGGCGTGCTCGATCCCGAGTACAATCTGCACGGCACGCTCGCCACCACGCATTCCTGCGCGCCTATGGTCATGGTGAGCGGGCCGATCCGCCACGAGCTCGGCATCAATTGCGGCGCCAACTGCTTCGGCCAGGGCTGGCGGCCCAACGCCACGATCGGCCGCGCGCTCGGCCTGATGCTGCTCAACATCGCCGGCGCCAAGCCCGGCGAGATGGACCGCTCGACCCAGGGCAATCCCGCCAAGTACACCTTTTGCTTCGGCGAGAACGAGGAAGAGAATCCCTGGACGCCCTATCACGTGCAGCGCGGCTTCGCGCCCGCCGACAGCGTAGTGACGGTGATGTCGGGCGAAGGCCCGCACAACCTCAACGACCACGGCAGCACGACCGGCATCGGCCTGCTGACGACGTTCGCCGGCAGCATGTCGACGCCCGGCGCCAACACGGTCTATGGCAAGGGCCCGATGTTCGTCATCATCGGCCCCGAGCATGCCGCGACCTTGAAGCGCGACGGCTACACCATCGACAGCATCCGCGAGGAGCTGTTCAAGCGCTCGCGCGTCCATGCCTCGCGGATTTCGCCGGAGAACCAGGACACCTACATCAGCACCGGCCACAAGCCGGACGGCGACTGGTTCACGATCGGGCGGACACCGCAGGACATCCACATCACGGTGGCCGGCGGCCCGGGCAAGCATTCGGCTTTCATCCCGTCGTTCGGCGGCACGACCGTCGCCTCCGTGCGCATCGCCGGATGAGCGACCCGGGATGAGCGAGTGGTGCGGCTGGCCGATCGTCGATGACGCGGCCGGCTGGGAGACCGCGCAACAGATCCTGACCGATGCCGAGCTGTCGGACGGCCTGCCGCTGGTGCCGCCGACCCGCCGCCGCCTCGAGGCGATGGTTGCAGGCGTTGCCGGGCGCAGCGAGTCGCATGGCCTGATGCCGCCCATGTTCGGCGACATCACGGCCGATTCGATCGCCTACCAGTGCGTCATCGCCGGCTGTCGCCCGGCCGAGCTGCCGATCGTGCTGGCGGCGGCCGAAGCGATCCTCGAGCCCGATTTCAACCTCTTGGGCATCGCCACCACGACCGGCACGGCCTGCGTGGCGCTTTGCGTGCACGGCGCCATCGCCCGCCAACTCGGCGTCAATGCCGGCACCAATTGCCTGGGGCCCGGCAACCGCGCCAATGCCAGCATCGGCCGAGCCCTGCAGCTCAGCATCCGCAATGTCGGCGGTGCGCGATCCGATGTCGGCGACATGGCGACGATGGGCCAGCCCGGCAAGTACACGCTGTGCTTCGCCGAACGCAACGACGGGCCCTTCCCCACCCTCACCGCGCGCCGCGGCCTGGGCGCCGACGCGAGCGCGATCACGGTGATGGGCGTTTCCGGCACCGCCGAAGTGCTGCCCGGCGACGGCGAGGGTGCCACGCCCGAGGCCATCCTCTCGCCGATCGCGACGGCGATGCGGGCGGCCATCGTCATGTCGAGCATGAGCCGCAGGAACGAGCGCGGCGAGCAGGTCTTCCTGCTGCCGCTGGAAATGGCGCACAAGATCGTGCGTCACGACGGCTGGGATATCGCCCGCGTGCAGCGCTACCTGTTCGACGAGGGCCAGGGCGTGGCGCGCGCGCCCGACGCCATCCACGCCATCGTCACCGGCGGCGCCGGCTACAAGATGAGCTACCTGCCGATCTGGGGCGGCGGCTCGCAGACGGTAACCCGGCTGCTTCACGGCGCCGCGTAGGCAATGTACCTGGCGATCTTCCAGCTTCCATCGGGCTGTCGGCGGAACACGTCGAGCCCTGGCTCGCGCGATTCCTCGGTTTTCGCACCGGCGGAAATCACCTTGAGTGTCCAGACAAGCCGAACGACCGCCATGTCGCCCGAGACGATAATTTCCTTGATATCGAGGGCATAGCCGAACGTCCTCGTCGGATCGGCGAGCGATCGGTGCAGCAGGCCGCACAGGGTCGGATAATCGCGTTCGGGAAATCCGCGATAGTCGTAGACGAGATCGGGCGCGAAGAGATCACAGATGTGCGATGCGTCGCGCGCGTTGAAATCGCTCGTCCATTTTGCCAAGGCGGCGCGTATCGCTGTTTCCGCCTGATCGCCGGACTGCGCCGATACCGGCGCCACGGCGCCCGCCAGCAGAGCCACAGCGGCCGCAATCGCCAAGCTGCGACTTCCTAGGCCTTCCATCCGATCCATTCGCTGATCCCGCGGCCCATCACCCACGCCAAGTCATCGCCTTTGAGCCACGGCAGCTCTTCGGTGAACATCGTGACGCCCTGGCGATAACTGCAGGGCAGCCGGGAAAGGTCCGTCCCCCAGAAGGTGCGCTTGGGCCCGAAGGCGTCGAAGACGCGGCGGATATGGGGATGCACCGAGCGGAAGGGATAGGTCTTGTCGGCGGCATAGCACGGCATCGCCGACACCTTGGCCGCCACGTTGGGTCGCGTGGCGAGCGCCAGCACCCTGTCGAGGCTCGCGAAGTTGGTGGCCTCGGTGACGTCCTTACCGCTCTTCAGGCCAAGATGGTCGAGCACCAACCGCAGGCCGGGATAGCGCTCGGCGACCTTGTCCGCGAGGTGCATGTATTCGTGATGGAACAGCACCATCGCCGGAATGCGGTGCTTTTCCAGCTCGCCCCACACCCAGTCGAAGCGGCCGTCGAGCAGCGGCTGGCGCAGCACCTCCGTGTGAAAGGTGAGGCGCACGCCCAGCATGCCCTTCTGCTTCTTCCAGCCCGCCAGCACCTCGCGCGCGCCGGGCGCATCGGGATCGAAGCGGCCCATGATGCAGAAGCGGTCGGGATGGCTGCTCGCGGCGTCGATGGCGAGGTCGTTGCGATCGCCTTCCCACGACGGCGGCACGATGACGACGCCGTCGACGCCCGCCTTGTCCATCTCCGCCAAAAGTTCCTGCTTGCCGAGCGGCGACGCGCGGTGCGGTGCGGCGCGCGCGGGCCACGGCCGCTCGGCCGTGTTGGCGCCCCAGATATGGACCTGTGCATCGACGACTTTCATCGGTTTCTCCCTAGCGCCAACCCAGCGCGGCGCGCAGCCATCTTGCGATCAGCCACATGCCGAAGCCCCACAGCGCGTAGACCAGCGGCACCACGGCCAGGCCAGGCAGGCGAAAGCCGCCGCCCACTGGAGCGCCCTTGATCGGAAATACGATGAACCAGTTGACGAGCGTGACGATGATGGCGGCGAACAGCACCCAGCCCAGCACACCGTTGAGAGCACCGGGCAGCCGCGGCACGACGAATGCGGCGGCAATGCCCCACAGCCCGCCCCAGAAGGCCAGCGACAGAATGGCCGGCACGCCCCAGGGCGGCACCGGCCGCAGGTTGTAGAGCGGGGCGCGCGCATAGTCGAGCTGGTTGGCGATCCAGAAGCCGAGCTGGTGGAAGACCAGCACGCTCAGCGCGCCGGCGATGAAGCCGACGAGCACGGTGCGCATACACGAGTTCATGTCGCTTTGCCTCCCGGCGGCCGGCGGTCGCGCCAGGGTGCCACGCGCTCGAGCTCGGCGGCCAGCGAGAAGAGCATTTCCTCCGCCCCGAAGCGGCCGACGAAATGCATGCCGATCGGCAGGCCGTCGTCCGTCCAGGCGAGCGGCACCGACATCGCCGGCGCGCCGCTGGCATTGCACACCGCGGTGAAAGGGATCATCGGCGCCAGGCCTTGCTGGTATTGCGCGAGCGTGCCGTCCATGCGGACCGTGCCCAGCGGCAGGTGCGTGCGCGCGATGGTGGGTGACAGCAGCACGTCGTGCCTCTCGAAGAACCGGCCGAGCTGGCGGCCGGTGCGGTGGAAGGTCTGCACGGCGCGGACGTACTCGTGGGCGCTGATGCCCTGCCCGATCTCGGCGTGGAGACGCGTCACCGGCTCGAGATCGTCCGGCCCGGGCATGCGGCCGGCCGCGCGCACCTCGATGTTGGTGAAGGTGTTGGCGCACATCACCGTGCCGAAGGCCGCCGCCGTCGCCGCGGCATCGTAGTCGGGCGCGGCCTCCTCGACATGATGGCCGAGCCCTTCCAGCATCTTCGCCGTGCGCTCGACGGCGGCGACCAGGACAGGCGCGAGCGGCCCGTCGCCAACAGGCTGGCGCATGAACGCCACGCGCAGCCTGTCCGGCGGACGTTGGGTCGCCGCCAGGAAGGAACCGGACGGCGGCGCGCGATAGGGATCGCCGGGCTCGTCGCCTGCCAGCGCATCGAGCAAGGCAGCGCTGTCGCGCACCGAGATCGACACGCAATGCTGCGCACCCGCGCCGGCCAGGGTCTCGCCGATCGGCGCCAGGCTCACCCGTCCGCGCGACGGCTTTAGCCCGAACAGGCCGCACAGCGAGGCCGGAATGCGGATCGAGCCGCCGCCATCGGTGGCATGGGCCATCGGCAGGCCACGCGCCGCCACGACGGCGGCGGAGCCGCCCGACGAGCCACCGGGCGACAGATCATTGCGCCACGGATTGACGGTGGCGCCGCCGAAGGCGGGTTCGGTGGTCGGCGCCAAGCCCAACTCGCTGGTGTTGGTGCGGCCGACGATCACCAGGCCGGCGCGCCGCATACGCGCGACCACCGCGCTGTCGTTCGCCGCCACCGGTTCCCTGGCGAAGAATCGCGAGCCCAGAGTCGTCGGCGTGCCGGCGCAATCGGCCATCAGTTGCTTGACGACATAGGGCACGCCCTGGAAGGACCCCTCGCCGGCCGCCGCGACCGATTTCTCCAAGAGCGCGCCTTCATAGAAATCGGTGACGGCATTCAGCGATGCGTTGAGCGCGCGAAGCCTGTGCAGCGCGCCATCCAGGAGCTCGCGTGCGCCGAGCTTGCGCGTCTTGACCAGCTCGGCGACGGCGAGCGCGTCGGCGGTCGCGAAAAGATCGTCCACCGTCTCAGTTCCGCCAGCGCTCGAGGTTGGCGGCGACGAAGGCGTCGTCGTTCAGCTCGGGATAGGTTGCGTAAAGGCGGTCGATGCCGGCGCTCTGGCCGGGACTGAGCGTTTCGTGCGGATCGAGGCATTCGATCGAGGTCATCAGCCCCTGGCGCCGCAGGATCTCGTGGCAGCCCGGAATGCAGCCGGCGAATTCGTGATCGACATCGAAGACCACGCTGTTGCAATCGGTGACGAAGGAATCGAGGGCCAGCACCTCGGGCGGAATGGCGCCGGCCGACACCGCGAACTTCAAGCGCTCCAGCATCTTGACCGCGCCGCGAGTCCACACGCTCCAGTGCCCCAGCAATCCACCGTGGAAGCGCAGGGTCACCTCGCGATTGCCGGTGCGCACCACCATCGGCGTCACCAGATCGGCCACGATGTGATCGTCGTTGCCGGTATAGAGCGTGATGCGGTCCTCGGCCTGGGCCTGGACGATGCCGACGGCGACGTCGAGCGTGCGGTAGCGGTTGAACGGCGCCACCTTGATCGCCACGACATTGTCGATGGTGGCGAAGCGCGCCCAGAAGGCGCGCGACAGCGCAATGCCGCCGACCGCCGTCTGCAGGTAGAAGCCGACCAGCGGCATCTCGCGGGCGATCGCCGTGCAATGCTCGATCAGCTCGTCCTCGCCGGCGCCCTTGAGCGCCGCCAGCGACAGCAGCACGGCATGGTAGCCCAGCGAACGGGCGATGCTCGCCTCCTCGACCGCCTGCTCCGTCCTGCCCACGGCGCCGGCAATCATCACCAGCGGCCGGTCGGTCCAGTCGCGCGCCGTCTCGATGGCGAGCTCCAGCACCGGGCGATAGAGGCCGACCTCGCGGATGGCGAATTGCGTCGAATGCACGCCGACCGCCAGGCCGCCCGAGCCGGCATCGACGTAGTAGCGGCTGATGGCGCGCTGCGACGGCTTGTCGAACTGGCGGTCGGGACCGAGCGCCAGCGGATGGGCGGGAATCACCGATCCCTGCCGCAACAGGGAGAGCACCGGCGCCGGCAGGTCGCGCCAATGGAGAGACTTGTGCGGGATCATGTCGCCATCCTAGTGCCTCTGCCGATCTGGTGTCATGGGATCCCCGCGCCACCCACGTCCGATACTCCGCTTGACCCGAATCCAGGCAGGCACAAACAAACGGGGGTGAACCTCCTGTCGGCAGTTTTGCTGTCTCACCCATGGGATGCACCGCAGTTTGGAGCGCACCCCTTGGCTGAGACAGCAAGATTGCGAACAATTTCTCGAGCAAAGTTTCTGCAGGGGGGTTTCCGCCAGTTTCCGCCGGTTTCCGCCACGTCGCGCCATCGTCGAAAAGGCCGCTATTTCCTAAGGATTGGAGGTTTCCGCCCTTTCCGCCCTTTCCGCCGCTCGTTTTCCTATCTCCCCCAAAGGATGCGCTCCCGCTCAATCGCCGTGTTGCGGGCACGCCGAAGCGGCCGGCAAGATCGGGACTGGTGGCGCCGCGCGCGCAGAACTCGCGGGCCCGGCTGGTGTGCTCGGCCTTGCAGAGGGTTGGGCGTCGGGGACCGGACATGGCTGATGCTCCTGACGAGGGATTGGGGCGTATTTAAGTATCACTTCGCCAATTGTCAAGTATAACTCTTAACCACTTAAGGAGGTCGATCGAATTTTCGGGCGCCATAGCGACCGAAAATGCCGTTTTGGCCTGCCGGCGACGGATAGGCTCCCACGGAGTCTTTGATCGATGTCAAAGACAGGCGGCGGATAGAGTACACTTCGGCAAATGGATCGTGAGGGAACGCCGATGTCGAAAAAAGAGCCCGCTGAAAAACTGAAGCGCAAGGCCTACGAGAAGGAGCTCAGGAAGCTGCAGGAGGAGCTCTGCCACTTGCAGGACTGGATCAAGGCCTCCGGCGAGCGGGTCATCGTCGTGCTCGAGGGGCGCGACGCGGCGGGCAAGGGCGGCACGATCAAGGCCATCACCGAGCGGGTCAGCCCGCGCGTCTTCCGCGTCGTGGCGCTACCGGCGCCGTCCGACCGCGAGAAGGGCCAGATGTACATGCAGCGCTATGTCGAGCGCTTTCCGGCCGGCGGCGAGATCGTGATCTTCGACCGGAGCTGGTACAACCGCGCCGGCGTCGAATACGTCATGGGCTTCTGCTCGCCAAAGCAGCACAAGCGCTTTCTCGAACTCTGCCCGATCGTCGAGAAGTTTCTCATCGAGAGCGGAACCCGGCTCATCAAGATCTGGCTGGAGGTCGGCCAGGAAGAGCAGGACAAGCGCTTCAAGGCGCGCATCGACGATCCGGTCCGTCAGTGGAAGCTGAGCCCGATGGACATCGAATCCTACGGACGCTGGTACGACTACTCGCGGGCGCGCGACATGATGTTCGAGTACACCGATACCGATCACGCTCCCTGGCACATCGTCCATTCCGACGACAAGAAGCGCGCGCGGCTGAATGCCATTGCGCACATCCTGTCACAGATTCCCTACAAGAAGGTCGATCGAGCCAAGGTCAAGCTGCCGGCCCGTTCGGACAAGAAGAAGTACGACGATCGGGCGTCGATCGCCGGCCGCCGGCTGGCGGAGCAACGGTACTGAGCTGCATCGCGACGCAGCCCGAGCGGGAGAAGCGATGCGGCTGCGGGAAATACTGCCCATAACAGAATGGCTCGGCGGCTACTCCCTGACGCGGCTGGGCCCGGACGGCGTTGCCGGCCTCTCGCTCGCCGCCTTCGTGATCCCCGAATCGCTGGCCTATGCCTCGCTGGCCGGCCTGCCGCCGGTATCCGGTCTCTATTGCTACCTCGCCGCCGGCCTTGCCTATGCCGTGTTCGGGACCAGCCGGCAGCTGGCGGTGGGGCCGACCTCGGCCTTGGCGCTCGCCGTGGCCGCCGGCATCGCCGCCCTCGATGGCGGCGATCCGGCGCATGCGATTGCCCTGGCCGCCGCCATCGCTCTCATGGTCGGTGCGATCGCCATTGGCGGCCGCTTCCTTGGCCTCGCGAACCTGGCCTATTTCTTTTCCGATTCCGTTCTCACCGGCTTCAAGACGGGCGCGGCCCTCTATATCGCCTCCACGCAGCTGCCCAAGCTCCTGGGGCTCGAAGGCGGCAGCGGCAATTTCTTCGCACGCCTGCTCCATATCGGGACTTTGCTGCCCGATGCCTCGCTTCCCTCGGTCGCGATCGGCGTGCTGGCGATTGCGCTTTTCCTGCTGTTGGAGCGCGCTTTGCCCGGACGGCCGACCACCTTGATCGTCGTCGCTGCCGCGATCGCGGCGACCAGCTTCTTCGGTTTGGAGCGGTCCGGTGTCAGGCTCGTCGGCGATCTGCCGCAGGGCTTGCCGGCCTTTGGCCTGCCTCCGGTGGCGCTGAGCGACCTCAAGGATCTGGTGCCGACGGCATTTGCCTGCTTCCTGCTCGCCTACAGCGAGGCCATATCGGTTGCCCGCAGCTTCGCCCAGAAACACGGCTACGAGATCGACCCGGCGCAGGAACTCACCGCCCTCGGCGCATCCAACCTCGCCGTGGCGCTGGTTCGCGGCTTTCCGGTGTCGGGCGGCATGTCGCAGACGGCGGTAAACGACATGAACGGCGCCACCTCGCCGGTCTCGCTCGTCACGACGTCGATCGTCGTGGCGCTGACCCTCGCCTTCTTCACCGGCCTGTTCCGCAACCTGCCCGAGCCGGTTCTCGCGGCGATCATCCTGATGGCCGCCAAGCATCTCGTGAAGCTCGAAGAGCTTCGCGAGCTGAAGGCCGCCTCGCGCATGGAATTCGCGATTGCGCTCGTTGCCCTGTTCGGCGTGCTGGCGTTCGGCCCTCTCCAGGGCTTGCTGCTGGCGGCGATCGGCGCGCTGGTCATCCTGATCGCCCGCGCCTCCCGGCCGGCCGTCGCGGTGCTGGCGCGCGACCCGGTGAGCGGTCACTACGTGAACAAGGCGAGGTATCCAGCGGCGGAAGAGACGCCTTCCGTATTGGTCCTGCGGAGCGCCGGCGGCTGGGTCTATTTCAATGCCGAGCAAATCAGGCGCCGCTTCGTGGAATTCGTCGAGCAAGCCGAGGTGCCCGTCGAGACGGTGGTGATCGACTGTTCCACGGTGCCGGCGATCGACATGACGGCTCTGGCAAGCCTGCGGGCGTTCGCCGTCGCCATGAGGCGGCGGGGCATTGCAGTGCGGCTTGCCGAATTGCGCGATGACGTGGCCGATTTCCTGCGACTCCGAGCGGCCGATGCCGATCTTGGGCCGATCGTCGCGCATCGGACCGTCGGTCAGTGGGTGGCGGCAAGCACCGGCCGAGCAGCCTGAGCGCGACAGGCTTTGACATCAGTCAAGCCACACCCTCCGCACTCACTTGCGGCACCGACCTTCGAAGATGCAAGAATGCGCGATGGATGGAGACTTACCGGGGCTCGTAGAATGGGTCTGGGGCCTTTCGCTCATTGCGCTGACCATCGCAATCCACGCGATCGGGGTGGTCATGATAGCCCTTACCCAGCTGAGGATCCGATCCCGGCTGGCGAAGCGGCATCTTCGCCTCCAGTATCTGACCCCGATCGTGATTTGCCTCGTGGCAGCGGCAGGTCTGCTCCTGGCGGTACTGCACGGCATAGAGGCCGCGATCTGGGCAGCCTCGTTTCTATGGCTGGGCGCGATCGATTCGCCCGTGGATGCAATCCTCTATTCGCTGGATTCGATGGCCACGCGGGGCGCCTCGGGGCTGACGTTGCAAGGGCCCTGGCGGATGATGGGGGCGCTGGAAGCCGTTGACGGCATGCTGCTGTTTGGCATCAGTACGGCCTTCATTTTCGCGCTGCTGCAGGCTTTTTGGTCGATGCTCTCCCGCCGTCACTGACGCCGCGCGGATCTCTTACCGCGCCAGCGGCACCTCCGGATCGTGTCGTCGACGAGAATCCAATGCAGCGACGGTCCCGGGCATTATCGCAAGCACCACTGTACGGTGAGGGACAAGAGACGGATGAAACAAGTGCCGACTTGCGCTGTGGCAGCGGCGATTACCGTGCTGACACTTGCAGGGTGTTACCAAAAGAGCTCGCTGGAGGGATCGCAGGTCGAAGTCGTGAAGGTTGAAGGCCGTCGGTTCGAAGTGCGCGTGACGCCCACCGGCACGCCGAATGAATACCGAATGCTGATCATCCGCGCCACGATGGTCATCAATGCGGATCCGGAGCTGGAAATGGCGCGCGCCCGCGAGGTCGCCGAACGATACATGAAGCAGACCTGCAAGGGCGGACCCTATGACGAGATCCTCGCAGGGCTGGAGGGTGACGTGAACTACCGCACGCTTTTCCGGTGCCGCTAACGTCGGAGATCTTGCATTCGTTCAGAAAGCGTGACCGTCACGGCGCCGGCGGCGTTCCCCAAGGGTAGACCGGCCATCTGACGTGGCACCCGAAGGGCGTCTCGGCGAACTACGGCGTCATGTCCGCCTTGTCCCATGACTTGTCGGGATTGAAGACGTTGATCGCCGCCGCCGCCTGCGCCGTGTCGGGGCCGAGATCCTTCTCGTAGACGTCGCTGTTGTGGCTGACCATGAAGGTCATCACGCCCGTCTCGCCCCAGCGCACAGGCCAGGCGATGACGGCAAACCCGCCCAGCATGCGGTCCTTGACCAGATAGTCGTAGGCGCCGCCCGGCGCATCCGGGCCCTGGCTGTAGAGCAGGCGGAAGCGATAGCCATAGTAGCCATACTCCTGGATCTCACCGGGCTGCGCCTTGGCGAGCAGCGGGCCCAGGGGACTGTTCGGCTCGCCAGGATTGCTGTCCCAGTACAGCCCGTCCTTGTGGCCGGGACTGCTGAGCAGTCGCCGGGCATAGACCGGAGCCCCGACCTTCATGGGATCGAGCGCGGCATAGTCGCGCTGGGCATCGACGATCGCCAGCATCGTCTGAATCACGGCCAGCTCATTGCGGCCGATCAGGCGCGCCTGCATCTCCTTGCGGCCGGCCTCGACGTCGAAGCGCCATTCGTTGCCCTGCTTGACGATCGGCATCGGGGCAACCCAGCCGGTGGTGCCGGCGCCCAACAAAGCCTTGTCCGGGCCGTCCGGTATGATCTTGTGGCTTTCGTCCCAAGCCTTGAGGAACTGGGTGCGGATTTCGTCGTCGTCGCGATCGCTGCCGGGTGCGAACTCGTGCCAGCTCGAGCCCAGCATGGCGGTCAACGCCTTGTCGTCGTTGGCGCGGATCGCTTCGGTGAGCGCATCGGTTGCCGCCTCCGGTGTCGGGAAGCCGCGCAATTGAGGCGGTGCTGGCGGCTGCGCGATCGCTGCCGCTGACATCCCGACGCACAGCACCAACGCCAGGAAGACGCCACGGATCAGGTTGCTCATCGC
>Ga0210403_10002349_pt1 | contig 17187 bp, 16 predicted proteins | sample IncBWC19MmetaG_FD_150863 | JGI IMG/M metagenome (GOLD analysis project Ga0210403, IMG submission 150863) | Forest soil microbial communities from Barre Woods Harvard Forest LTER site, Petersham, Massachusetts, United States - Inc-BW-C-19-M | ecosystem: Environmental > Terrestrial > Soil >... | reverse complement strand
CGACGCGCGCCTCGTGATGGCCAACCTGCCGCCCCGCTCGCTATCGCGCGTCTTCGTGCTGTTTCCCGATCCGTGGCCCAAGACCCGCCATCACAAGCGGCGCTTCGTGCAGCGCGAGACCCTCGAGGTCCTGGCGGGCCTGATGCTTGCCGGCGCGGAGCTTCGGCTGGCGACCGACGATCCGAGCTATCTGCCCTGGATGGTCGAACACGCCTGCAGCCATCCGGCCTTCGAATGGCTGGTCGAACGCCCCGCAGACTGGCGCGGCCGGCCGGCGGACTGGCCGGCGACGCGCTACGAGAAAAAAAAGTTGGCCGGAAAGCCTGTCTTCCTGCGGCTGCGCCGGCGCTAGGAGCCACCATATATAGGGGGCACCCCGGACCACCCCATAAGGGGTGCGGGATTCCCTTGCCAGTTGAAGGGACTGCGACTATATCCGCGCCATCCTCATCGGGTTCGCGGGACGGACCAAAGAAAAAGAGTGGGCCGAAAACCCGCTCTTTTCATTTGTGAAATGCCCCGCCGGCCCAAAACGTCGAGAAAACAGGCCCGCGTGACCGAATTGCTGCGTCGAATCGAAGACATCGTCGCCCCGACCATCGTCGGCATGGGCTACGAGATGGTTCGCGTCGCCATGAGCAAGGGCGGCACCCTGCAGATCATGATCGAACCGGCCGACGGCCGGCCGATGGATGTCGAAGGCTGTGCCACCGTCGCCCGTGCCCTGTCGGCCGTGCTCGACGTCGAGGATCCGATCCCCAGTTCCTACACGCTGGAAGTCAGCTCGCCCGGCATCGACCGGCCGCTGACCCGGCCCAAGGACTATGCCCGCTGGGCGGGCCACCTTGCCCGGCTGGAGACCACCGAACCGATCGCGGGCCGCCGCCGCTTCAAGGGCACGCTGCTCGGACTCGAGGGCGATATCGTGAGACTGCGCCTCGATGACGGCCAGGAGACCGAAGTACCGCTGTCGGCCGTCACCCGGGCCAAGCTCGAGATGACCGACGCGTTGATCGAAGAACACCGGCTCGCCCAGCAGGGCACGGCTCAAGCTCATTAGTCGAATCGCAAGAGAGGAACATAGCATGGCAACGACTGCCGATATCCCGCGCCTGGAGATGCTGCAGGTGGCCGACATGGTCGCCCGCGAGAAGGGCATCGAGCGCGAGGAAGTGCTCGAGGCGATGGAGCAGGCCATCCAGAAGGCCGGCCGCGCTAAGTACGGGCTCGAGCACGACATCCGCGCCGAGATCGACCGCAAGTCGGGCGAGATCAAGCTGCTGCGCTACATGCAGGTGGCCGACCCGGTCGAGAACGAGAACACGCAGGTCCCGCTGGTCGAAGCGCAGCGCCGCAATCCCGAAGCGCAGGTCGGCGACTTTCTGACCGATGAGCTGCCGCCGATCGATTTCGGCAGGGTCGCCGCGCAGACCGCCAAGCAGGTCATCACCCAGCGCATGCGCGAAAGCGAGCGCAAGCGGCAGTACGAGGAGTTCAAGGATCGCGTCGGCGAGATCGTCTCGGGCGTGGTCAAGAGGGTCGACTACGGCAACATCACCGTCGACCTGCAGCGTGCCGAAGGCGTGATCCGCCGCGACGAGACGATCCCCCGCGAGTCGCTGCGCGTGAACGACCGCGTACGCGCCTACATCTTCGACGTGCGCGAGGAGCCGCGCGGCCCGCAGATCTTCCTGTCGCGCAGCCATCCGCAGTTCATGGCCAAGCTGTTCATGCAGGAAGTGCCGGAAATCTACGACAACATCATCGAAATCAAGGCCGTGGCGCGCGACCCGGGCAGCCGCGCCAAGATCGCCGTGCTGAGCCACGACAGCTCGATCGACCCGATCGGCGCCTGCGTCGGCATGCGCGGCAGTCGCGTGCAGGCTGTCGTGCAGGAGCTGCAGGGCGAGAAGGTCGACATCATCCCATGGTCGAACGACACCGCGAACTTCATCGTCAACGCGCTGGCGCCGGCCGAGGTCAGCAAGGTGCTGATGGACGAGGAGAAGCACAAGACCGAGGTGGTCGTGCCCGACGACCAGCTCAGCCTCGCCATCGGCCGCCGCGGCCAGAACGTCAAGCTCGCCTCCCAGCTCACCAGCTGGGAGATCGACATCATGACCGAGACCGAGGAGAGCGAGCGCCGCCAGAAGGAGACGCGCGAGCGCACCGAGCTGTTCAAGGCCACCCTTGATGTCGACGACGTGATCGCCCATCTGTTGGTGGCCGAAGGCTACGGCGCGGTCGAGGACATCGCCGATTCCGCGGTCGAGGACCTGGCCGGCGTCGAGGGCTTCGACGAGGAGATTGCCACCGAACTGCAGCGCCGCGCCCGCGAATATATCGAAAAGCGCGACGCCGAGCTCGCCACCCGGCTCGAAGAACTGGGCATGGACGAGGATGTGCGCGCGACCGAGGGCCTCAACCTGTCGATGCTGGTGGCGCTGGGCGAGAAGGGCGTGAAGACGCGCGACGACCTGGCCGATCTCGCCTCCGACGAGCTGCGCGAGATCGTGGGCGAGAGCGCGATGGATAACGATACCGCCAACGCCATCATCATGAAGGCCCGCGAGCACTGGTTCGCGGCCGAGGACGCCGCGGCCGCGGAAGCGGCCAAGGCCTAGAACGGAGAACGACGCCCTTGGCTTTTGCCGCCGCCATGACCCAGATCGAACCCACGGCGCCCGCCGTCACCGGTCCGCTGCGCACCTGCATCGCGACCGGCGAGGAGGGCGCGCCGGAGCGGATGATCCGCTTCGTCGTCGGGCCGCAGGGCGAGGTCGTGCCCGACCTGGCGCGGCGGCTGCCGGGGCGCGGCATGTGGGTGCGGGCCGAGCGTGCCGCGGTCGAGCATGCCGTGGCGAAGAACCTGTTCGCCAGGTCGGCCAGACGAGCGGCAGGGGCGGGCGTGAAGCCCGCGGCCGACCTGCCCGAGCGGGTCGAGCGGCTGCTGCTGGAACGGGCGCTCAGCGATCTCGGCCGGGCGCGCCGGGCCGGGCGGGCGGTGGCGGGCTTCGTCAAGGTCGAGCAGATGATCGGCCGGCAGCGGGCCGGCCTGTTGATCGTGGCCGACCAGGCCCAGGGCGACGGGTTGGGCAAGCTCCAGGCGAGCGGCCTGCCGATCGCCCGTCTGGGCGACGCGACGGCGCTGGGCGGCATCTTCGGCCGCGAGCAGACGGTCTATGCAGCAGTCGCCCGCGACGATGCGGGCGGTGAATTCATCGAGCGAATTGAGGTCGGGGCGGCGCGCTGGCGTGGCTACCGGCTGAACAGCACCGGTTGACGCGCCGGAGCGGACCAAGGACAACAGGCGATATGACGGAACAAAAAGAAGAGACCAAGCCGAGCAAGCCGCTCACCCTCTCGACCACGGCCCGCGCGGGCACGGCGGCCAAGAGCAGTGACGCGACGCAGGTGCGCCAGAAATTCTCGCACGGGCGGACGCGGGCGGTGACGGTCGAGGTCAAGAAACCGGTCAAGCGCGCCGGCGGCAGCGCCACGCCTGCGGCTTCCTCGCCTGCCGCGGCTGCCGAGGCACCGGCTGCGGCACCGACTGCCCGTACCCTGAAGCTGGGCGGCGCGGCGGCGCCGGCGGCGCGGGCGCCCCTTTCGGCGCGTTCGACTGCCGGCGACGGCACCGGCGTCCGCAGCCTCGTGCTGCGCACGCTCACCGAAGAAGAAAAGGAAGCCCGCACGCGGGCCCTGGTCGACGCCAACCGCGACGCCGAAGCCGCGCGCCAGCGCGCCGCCCAGGACTCGGCCCGCCGGGCCGTCGAGGACGAGGCCCGCAAGAAGGCCGACGAAGAGCACAAGAAGCGTCTGGCCGAGGAAGAGGCGCGCAAGAAGATCGAGGAAGAGGTCAAGCGCAAGGCCGACGCGCTGGTCCAGAAGCGTCTCGACCAGGCCGCTACGGCTGCGCCCACGACGACGGCCGCGCGCCAGGCCCAGGAAATCGGCACCGGCACGCCGGCGCCCGCCGCTCCGGCTCCGATCCGGCGCCCGCCGATCGCGCCCGGCGTGGCGCAGACCGCCGATGCGGCGCTGCGCCGGCCGCCGATGCGGCCCGCCATCAACAAGCGCCTGCCGCAGCCGCCGGGTGCGCGCCGCGAGGTGCCCAAGCGCCGTTCCGACAAGATCGACGTCGGCCGCGCGGTCGAGGGCGAGAACGACTTCCGCAGCCGGTCCGCCGCGCAGATGCGCCGCCGGCTGGAGCGCGATCGCCGCCGCGAGCATGCCGACGACGCGCCGCAGCAGAAGGTCTATCGCGAGGTCACGATCCCCGAGACCATCACGGTCCAGGAACTCGCCTCGCGCATGTCCGAGCGCGGCGCCGACGTCATCAAGACGCTGATGCGCATGGGCGTGATGGCGACCATCAACCAGGCGATCGACCCCGACACCGCCGAGCTGGTCGTGACGGAAATGGGCCATCGGCCCAAGCGCGTCGCCGAGGGCGATGTCGAGACCGGCCTCGCCGAGACGGCGGACGCGCCGGAAACGCTGACGCCGCGGCCGCCGGTGGTCACGATCATGGGCCATGTCGACCACGGCAAGACCTCGCTGCTCGATGCCTTGCGCGCGACCGACGTGGCGGCGCACGAGGCGGGCGGCATCACCCAGCATATCGGCGCCTACCAGGTGAGCCTGCCGTCGGGCCAGAGGATCACCTTCCTCGACACGCCGGGCCACGAAGCCTTCACCGCCATGCGCGCCCGCGGCGCCAAGGTGACGGACATCGTCGTCCTGGTGGTGGCGGCCGACGACGGCGTCATGCCGCAGACCAAGGAGGCGATCGCCCACGCCAAGGCTGCGGGCGTGCCGATGATCATCGCCATCAACAAGATGGACAAGGCCGGGGCCGACCCGAGCCGGGTCCGCACCGAGCTGCTGCAGGACGAGGTCCAGGTCGAGCAGCTGGGCGGCGACGTCCAGTCGATCGAGGTGTCGGCCACCAAGAAGACCAACCTCGACAAGCTCGAAGAGGCGATCCGGCTTCAGGCCGAGGTGCTCGAGCTCAAGGCCAATCCGGATCGCCCGGCCGATGGCGTCGTGATCGAGGCGCAGCTCGATCCGGGCCGCGGCTCGGTGGCGACCGTCCTGGTGCAGCGCGGCACGCTCAAGGTCGGTGACGTGCTGGTGGCCGGCGCCGTGTGGGGCCGCGTGCGGCGCCTGATGGACGACCGCGGCAACGCGGTGCAGAGCGCGGGACCGGCCGTTCCGGTCGAGATCCTGGGTCTCGACGGCACGCCGCACGCGGGCGACGAGTTCCACGTGGTCGAGAGCGAGGCGCGCGCCCGCGAGATCGCCGACTTCCGCGCCCGCCGCGACCGTCAGGCCCAGCTTGCCCGGGCCGCGGGCGGCCGCGGCACCCTCGAGGAGATGATCAAGGGCATCCGCGAGGGCACGGCCAAGGAGCTGCCGGTGCTGATCAAGGCCGACGTGCAGGGCTCGGCGGAAGCGCTGGCCGGTGCGTTGCAACGGCTTTCCACCGACAAGGTGGCGACCCGCGTGGTCTATAGCGGCGTCGGCGGCATCAGCGAGGCCGACCTGACGCTCGCCAAGGCGTCGGGCGCGCTGATCATCGGCTTCAACGTGCGCGCCAATCCGCAGGCGCGCGAGATCGCCAAGCGCGACAAAGTCGACATTCGCTACTACAGCATCATCTACAAGGTCACCGAGGACATTCAGGCCCTGATGATCGGTCTGCTCGAGCCGACCTACAAGGAGACTTTCCTCGGCAACGCGCAGATCCGCGAAGTCTTCCGCATCACCAAGGTCGGCAACGTCGCCGGCTGCATGGTCACCGAAGGCATGGTCAAGCGCGGCGCCAAGGTCCGCCTGCTGCGCGACAACGTGGTGATCCACGAAGGCACGCTGAAGACGCTGAAGCGCCACAAGGACGAGGTCCGTGAGGTCCAGCACGGCTTCGAGTGCGGCATGGCGTTCGACAACTACGACGACATCAAGGTCGGCGACGTGATCGAATGCTTCGACGTCGAGGAAGTCCAGTCGACCCTCTAGGGTCCCTGGACTTTCCGACAACTGAGGATATGGCGATGCCCCGACGTCGCACCTCCGAACGCGACAATCGCGGCCCCGGCCAGCGTCAGCTCCGTGTGGGCGAGGAGCTACGCCACCTTTTGGCCGAGCTGCTCGAGCGTGGTGACATGCGCGACCCCGACCTGCGTGGCGCTTCGATCACCGTTACCGCCGTCGATGTCAGCCCCGACTTGCGCAACGCCACCGCCTTCGTGATGCCGCTGGGCGGCCAGGACGAGCCGCGCCTGCTCGCCGCCATGCGCCGCGCCGCGCCCTGGTTCCGCGCCCGGGTCGGCGAGCGCGCCGGCCTGCGCTATGCGCCGGAGATCCGCTTCGAAATCGACCGCACGTTCGACGAGGCCGATCGCATCGGCAACTTGTTGCGCCGGCCCGACGTGGCGCGTGACATCAAGGACGAGTAGGCGCCGAAAGGCCCCGCGAGCGATGGGCCGGCGATGAGCCGCAGGAAGAAGGGCGAGAAAATCGACGGCTGGGTCGTGCTCGACAAGCCGGTCGGGCTGGGCTCGACGCCGGCCGTCAGCAAGGTGCGCCGCCTGTTCGGCGCACTGAAAGCCGGCCATGGCGGAACCCTCGATCCGCTGGCCAGCGGTGTGCTGCCGATCGCCTTGGGCGAGGCGACCAAGACCGTGCCCTTCGTCATGGACGGCCGCAAGGAATACCGCTTCACGCTCTGCTTCGGGCAGGCACGCTCGACGGAGGATGCCGAGGGCGAGGTCACCGCCACCAGCGACCTTCGGCCTACCGACGAGGCAATTCGAAGCGCCCTGGCGACCTTCATCGGCGACATCGAGCAGGTCCCGCCGGCCTTCTCGGCCCTCAAGATCGAGGGCAAACGCGCCTACGATCTGGCGCGCGCCAGCCAGCCGGTCGATCTCAAGCCCCGCCGTGTTCTCATCGACCGCCTGGCGCTTTTGGGTCGACCGGACACGGATCATGCAGATTTCGTGGTTTCCTGTGGCAAAGGCACCTACATCCGGTCGCTGGGCCGCGACCTGGCGCGCGCTTTGGGCACGGTCGGACACCTGTCGGCGCTGCGTCGGACGGCCGCCGGGCCGTTCCGGGAAGAGGCGGCCATTTCGCTTCCCAAACTGGAAGCCCTCGGGCATATTCCCGCGCTTCTCGGGGCCTTGGCCCCCGTCGCGACCGCGCTGGACGACATCCCGGCGCTGGCCCTGACGGAGGCCCAAGCGGACCGGCTGCGCCAAGGCCAGCCGGTGCTCTTGACCCGGGACGCACCGCCGTCCGGCGCCCTTCTACGCGCCGAGACCGGCAGCAGGCTGGTGGCGCTGGTCCGTTCGGACGGCGCTTCTTTGAAGCCGGTGCGCGTGTTCAACCTCTAGGTAAATGGAGATCCCGATGTCGATTACAGCCGCGCGCAAGGCGGAGTTGATCAAGTCGTATGCCCAGGGCAATGACGACACCGGCTCGCCGGAAGTCCAGGTCGCCATCCTGAGCGAACGCATTTCCAATCTCACCGAGCACTTCAAGGGCCACGCGAAGGATCATCATTCGCGCCGTGGCCTGCTCAAGATGGTCGGCCAACGCCGCCGTCTGCTCGACTATCTCAAGTCCAGGGACAGCAAGCGCTACGACTCTTTGATCGAGCGCCTGGGTCTCAGGCGTTGATTTCACGGCCCCGTCGTTTCGGCGGGGCCTTTTCGCGTCGCGTCGTCCGGTCCCCGTAGAAATTCGGTCGGCCGACGCGACTTCGCAGTAACCGGGAGGGCAGGGGCGAGAGCAAAGGCCCGACCCGGTCCTGCCGGCGCAAGGGCGCCGGCGGGCGGCAGTCGCCAGACGGGGGCGAAGGCCGTGTAGGAAAGGAAGATGGATATGAGTGATATGTTTCAAGTGTTCCGCAAGGAAGTGGAATGGGCGGGCCGCAAGCTCGTGCTCGAGACCGGCAAGATCGCGCGCCAGGCCGATGGCGCGGTGCTGGCGACCTACGGCGGCACCACGGTGCTGGCCGCCGTCGTGTTCGAGAAGAAGCCGAAGCCCGGCCTCGATTTCTTCCCGCTCACCGTGAACTACCAGGAGAAGGCGTTCGCCGCCGGCAAGATCCCGGGCGGCTTCTTCAAGCGTGAAGGCCGGCCCTCCGAGAAGGAAGTTTTGACCTCGCGCCTGATCGACCGTCCGATCCGTCCGCTGTTCCACGAGAGCTACCGCAACGAGACCCTGGTCGTGGCGACGACCTTGGCGCACGACCTGGAGAACGATCCCGACATCGTGGCGATGATCGCCACGTCGGCCGCGCTCACGATCAGCGGCGTGCCGTTCATGGGGCCGATTGGCGGCGCCCGCGTCGGCTACATCGACGGCAAGTTCGTCGTCAATCCGACCCTCGACCAGATCGAGCAGAGCATGCTCGACATCGTCGTCGCCGGCACCAAGGAAGGCGTGCTGATGGTCGAGTCCGAGGCCAAGGAGTTGCCCGAGGACGTCATGCTGAACGCCGTGATGGAGGGCCATCGTTCCTTCCAGCCGGTGATCGACGCCATCATCCAGCTCGCCGAGCATTGCGCCAAGGATCCGCTGCCGCTCACCGATCCGTCGGAAGCGTCCAAGACCGTGGCCGAAAAGCTCAAGACCGAGATGCGGGCCAGGCTGGCCGAGGCCTATGCCGAGACGCAGAAACTCGCCCGCCAGACCAAGGTCGGCGAGGTCAAGAGCGAAGCCAAGAAGCTGTTCGAGGGCAACGAAGAGGCGCTCGCCGCCTTCGGCGAGCAGTTCGGCAACCTCGAAGCCGACGTCGTGCGCAACGCCATCCTCGACACCGGCAAGCGCATCGACGGCCGCGACACCAAGACCGTCCGTCCGATCGTGGCCGAGGTTGGCGTGCTGCCGCGCGCCCATGGGTCGTCGCTGTTCACCCGCGGCGAGACGCAGGCGCTGGTCGTGGCCACGCTCGGCACCGGGCAGGACGAGCAGATCATCGATGCGCTCGAGGGCGAGTACCGCGAGCACTTCATGCTGCACTACAACTTCCCTCCCTACTCGGTGGGCGAAGTGCGCCGCATGGGTTCGCCCGGCCGCCGCGAGATCGGCCACGGCAAGCTCGCCTGGCGCGCGCTGCGCCCGATGCTGCCCAGCAAGGAGAAGTTCCCCTACACGATCCGCATCGTGTCGGAGATCACCGAGAGCAACGGCTCATCCTCGATGGCCTCGGTGTGCGGTGGCTCGCTGGCGCTGATGGATTCAGGCGTGCCGATGGATCGGCCGGTGGCCGGCATCGCCATGGGCCTGATCAAGGAAGGCGAGCGCTTCGCGGTGCTTTCGGACATCCTGGGCGACGAGGATCACCTGGGCGACATGGACTTCAAGGTCGCCGGCACCGAGCGCGGCATCACCTCGCTGCAGATGGACATCAAGATCACCTCGATCACCGAGGAGATCATGAAGGTCGCTCTCGGCCAGGCCAAGGACGGCCGCCTGCACATCCTGGGCGAGATGGCCAAGGGCCTGGGCGGGGCGCGCGAATCGGTCAGCCAGAACGCGCCGCGCATCACCCAGTTCACGATCCCGAAGGACAAGATCCGCGAAGTGATCGGCACCGGCGGCAAGGTGATCCGCGAGATCACCGAGACCACCGGCACCAAGATCGACATCGAGGACGACGGCACGATCAAGGTCGCGGCGGTCGACGCCAAGGCAGGCCAAGCCGCCATCGACTGGATCAAGGGCATCGTCGCCGAGCCGGAAGTGGGCGTGATCTACAGCGGCAAGGTCGTGAAGACCGTCGAGTTCGGCGCCTTCGTGAACTTCCTGGGCGCGCGCGATGGGCTGGTGCACATCTCCGAGCTGGCGCCGCGGCGCGTCGCCAAGGTGGGCGACGTGGTCAAGGAAGGCGACCAGGTGAAGGTCAAGGTCCTGGGTGTCGATGATCGCGGCAAGGTCCGCCTCTCGATGAAGGCGGTCGACCAGGAGACCGGCGAGGATATCTCGCAGAAGCCGCGCGAGGAGCAGCCCGCGCCGGCGGCCGAATAAGGCACCGAACGACAACGAGAACGGCGGCCATCTGGCCGCCGTTTTTGTTGGTAGACTGGGCCAAATGAAACCATCGATCCCGTCCCGCAGGGCCCTGATCGTCGCGGCTGGCGCCAGCCTGCTGCCGCTGCGCTCAAGCCTTGCCGCGGGGCTGGTTGCAACCCCGGCGCAGACCGAAGGCCCGTTCTATCCGACGTCCTTCCCGGCCGACATGGACAACGACCTCGTCCAGGTGCGCGGCCAGGCGGCTCAGGCGATCGGCACGGTGCTCCATCTCGAGGGCCGCGTGCTCGATCTCAACGGCCGGCCGGTCGAGGGTGCGCTGGTCGAGATCTGGCAGTGCGATGCGCAGGGCCTCTACGATCATCCGCGCCAGCCCGGCCGCGAGCGGCGCGATTCAGCCTTCCAGGGCTACGGCCGCCTCTTGGTGAAGGCCGACGGCCGCTACAGCTTCCGCACGCTGAAGCCGGTCGCCTATCCCGGTCGCGCGCCGCATATTCACTTCAAGGTCGCGACGGCGTCAGGCGGCCTGTTGACCAGCCAATTCTACGTTGCCGGCGAGCCTGGCAACGAGCGCGACGGGGTCTTTCGTGGCGCCGTCCGCGACCCGCGCCAACGCGAGCGCGTCGAGATGCGTCTGACTCCCGCACCCGGCCTCGAAGCCGGCGCGCTTGTGACGACAATGGATATCGTCGTCGGCTAGCGCTCTTGCCGGACCGCGGGCCTCCAGGCCCGCTCATATCATCGTAGCAACGAGGAAGATGCGGGCCTGGAGGCCCGCGGTCCGGCAAGAAGCCTATTCGCCGTTCTGGCCGTTCGCCCCGGCGGGCGGCATGCCGATGGCGTGGTAGCCGGCATCGACATAGTGCACGGTGCCGGTGACGCCCGCGCTGAGGTCGGACAGCAAATAGAGCGCCGCGCCGCCCACGTCGGTGAGCTCGATATTGCGGCGAAGCGGCGAGGCCTCGCGCGACACGCGGTAGACGTAGCGGGCGCTGCCGATCACCGCCCCGGCCAGGGTCCGCATCGGCCCCGGCGACAGGGCGTTCACCCGCACGCCCTGCGGGCCGAGGTCGGCCGCGAGATAACGCACGCTCGCCTCGAGGGCCGCCTTGGCCACCCCCATGACGTTGTACGACGGCATCACGCGGGCCGCGCCCTCGTAGGTGAGCGTAATCAGGCTGCCGCCTTCGGTCATCAGCGGCAGCGCGCGGCGGGCGATCTCGGTGAAGGAATAGCAGGAGATGGTGAGGCTGCGCTGGAAGTTGGCCTTGGTCGTGTCGACGTAACGGCCTTTCAGCTCCTCCTTGTCGGAGAAGGCGATGGCATGGACCACGAAGTCGAGCCGGCCCCAGTCCTGCTTCAGGCGGGCGAACAGGCGATCGAGGCTTTGCTCGTTCTCGACGTCGGCTTCCTCGACGATTCTGGATCCGAGCTTCTCGACCATCGGCAGTACGCGCTTGCCGAACGCCGCCCCTTGGTAGGTGAAGGCCATCTCGGCGCCCGCGGCGTGGAGGGCCTGGGCGATGCCCCAGGCAATCGAGCGCTCATTGGCCACGCCCATGATCAGCCCGCGCTTGCCAGCCATCACCCTGGGCACCTCCGGCAGGCTCATGGCCTTGGATGGCGTGTGCGCCGCCGGAGCCGTCGTTGCCGGACCGCCGCCGGACGCATCGGGGGCGGCGGAGAGGGGACGATCGTCGGGCATGTTCCCCCTCAGTGGTTGTAGCGCGAGAACACCAGGCAGGCGTTGGTGCCGCCGAAACCGAAGCTGTTCGACATCACGGTTTCCAGGCCAGCATTATCGATGCGCTGGCGCGCGATCGGATAGTCGCCGACGCCGGGATCGAGAGTCTCGATGTTGGCCGAGGCCGCGACGAAATCCTCTTTCAGCATCAGCAGCGAGTAGACCGCCTCATGGGCGCCGGTGGCGCCCTGGCTGTGGCCGGTCAGAGATTTGGTCGAGCTGACCGACGGCAGCTTGTTGTTGCCAAAGGCCGCGCGGATGGCGTCGAGCTCGGTGATGTCGCCCACCGGCGTGGAGGTGCCGTGGCTGTTGATGTAATCGACCGGCGCATTGCGCCGTGCCGCGCCGGGGAAGCCGTCCATGGCGAGCTTCATGCAGCGCACGGCACCCTCGCCGGACGGCGCCACCATGTCGGCGCCATCGGAGGTGGCGCCGTATCCGATGACCTCGGCGTAGATCTTGGCACCGCGCGCCTTGGCCACTTCGAGGTCCTCGAGCACCAGAATGCCGCCGCCGCCGGAGATCACGAAGCCGTCACGATCCTTGTCGTAAGCGCGGCTCGCCCGTTCGGGCGTGTCGTTGTACTTGGACGACATGGCGCCCATGGCGTCGAACAGCACCGACAGGGTCCAGTCGAGCTCCTCGCCGCCGCCCGCGAACATGCGGTCGGCCTTGCCGAGCTGGATGCATTCGACGGCGTTGCCGATGCAGTGGGCCGAGGTCGAGCAGGCCGAGCTGATCGAATAGCTGAGTCCCTTGATCTTGTAGGCAGTGGCGAGGTTGGCCGAGACCGTGCTCGACATCGCCTTCGGCACCATGAAGGGCCCGACCCTCTTGGGGCCCTTCTCCTTGGTGATCAGGGCGGCCTGCACGATTGCACCGGTGGTCGGCCCGCCGGAGCCCGCGACCACGCCGGTCCGTTCGTTCGAGATCTCGGCATCGCCGAGGCCGGCATCGGCGATCGCCTCCTTCATGGCGAGATAGGCGAAAGCTGCGCCATCGCCCATGAAACGGCGCAGCCGGCGGTCAACCAGCTCGTCGACATTGATCTTGAGGGTGCCGGCGACCTGGCTGCGGAAGCCGAGGTCGCGGTACTGGGGGACGAACTCGATGCCGGACTTGCCGTCGCGCAGCGAGCGCGTCACCTCCGCGGCATTGTTGCCGATCGACGAGACGACGCCCAGGCCGGTGACGACGACGCGCTTCATGTCAGCCGGCCGCCGCGGCGACGGCCGCATCCTGGACCAGCCCGACCTTCAGGCCGCTGACCTCGTAGATCTGCTGGCCGTCGGCCTGGACGACGCCGTCGGCGATGCCCAGCACGAGCTTGCGCAGCATCACGCGCTTGAGGTGAACATGGTAGGTGAGCTTGCGCACCGTCGGCACCACCATGCCGGTGAATTTGACCTCGCCAACGCCCAGCGCGCGGCCGCGGCCGGGCGCCTTCATCCAGCCCAGGAAGAAGCCGAGGAGCTGCCACAGCGCGTCGAGCGGCAGGCAGCCTGGCATCACCGGATCGCCCTTGAAATGGCAGGCGAAGAACCAGAGGTCAGGCTTCACGTCGAGCTCGGCCACGACCTCCCCCTTGCCATAGCGGCCGCCCTTGTCATCGATCTTCACGATGCGATCGAACATCAGCATTGGCGGTAACGGCAGCTGCGCGTTCCCCGGCCCGAACAGGCGCCCTTTGGCGCATTCGATCAGGTCCTCGAAGGTATAACTGTGCTTCTGCTCGCTCACCTTTCACCGTCCCGCGGGCCATCCGAACTGGATTCGGCGGCAGAATAGGGATGCCCGACGCCCAGCGCAAACCGGCGAATCGGGCCGACAGGGCCTTTTCACGAGCCGTCCTACTGCTTACATATGGGCCCTGCGATGTCCGGAACCAGCCCCGATTTCACCGCCCGCCTGCGCGCGGTCGGCTTGCGTCCAACGCGCCAGCGGGTGGCGTTGGCGCGCCTGCTGTTCGAGGGCGAGCATCGCCATGTCACGGCCGAAGGCCTGCATGCCGAAGTCCGCGCGACGCGCCTGCCGGTCTCGCTGGCCACGGTCTACAACGCCCTCAACCAGTTCCGCGATGCCGGCCTGCTGCGTGAAGTCGTGGTCGCGCCCGGCCGGTCGTACTTCGACACCAATACCGGCCATCATCATCACTTCTTTGTCGAACCGGACGGCGAATTGCACGACTTCCCGTCCGACAAGGTGACCATCGCCGGGCTGCCAACGCCGCCCAAGGGCACGCGCCTGTCGCGCGTCGATGTGATCGTCAGGGTCCGCCGCTAGCGCCTTTATGCTGCGAATCGTTTTCAGTTTTTAGAACTGTTCTAAACAACTTGACGCGACCGCGACGGCTACCCAATATCCGTTTGCCAGATCGGTCGAGGGGCCGATCGCACAGCATGAAGGGAGAAGATTCATGGCGAACCTCAAGGGATCCAAGACCGAGGACAATCTGAAGGCAGCGTTCGCGGGCGAGAGCCAGGCCAACCGCCGCTATCTCTATTTCGCCCAAAAGGCCGACGTCGAAGGCTACAACGACGTCGCCGCCGTGTTCCGCTCGACCGCCGAGGGCGAGACCGGACACGCGCACGGCCATCTCGAATTCCTCGAAGTGAGCGGCGACCCGGCGACCGGACTGCCGATCGGTCCCACGGGCTCCAACCTCAAGGCCGCGATAGCGGGCGAGACGCACGAATACACCGACATGTATCCGGGCATGGCGCGCACGGCGCGTGAGGAAGGATTCGCCGAAGTCGCCGACTGGTTCGAGACGCTGGCCAAGGCGGAGAAGAGCCATGCCGGCCGCTTTCAGAAGGCGCTCGACACGATGGCCTGAGCTTCTCAGGCTTTGCGAAGGGGACCCGTGCGGGTCCCCTTTTTCGTCCTACCCCAGCCTCATTGAAACGGCATCGTCATGCGCGAAGGCAGCCTGGAAGCCCCCACCCGCCACGTCCTGGATTGGCAGAACCCGTGGTTCTGGGACGACAAGGCGCTCGAAGCGGAGATGGAACGGATATTCCACATCTGCCATGGCTGCCGGCGCTGCTTCAACTTGTGCGATTCCTTCCCGCGGCTGTTCGATTTGATCGACAATGGTTCGACCGGCGAAGTCGACGGCGTGAAGAAGGAGGACTACGCCCAGGTCGAAGAGGCCTGCACGCTCTGCGACATGTGCTTCATGACCAAGTGCCCCTACGTGCCGCCGCACGAATGGGCGGTCGATTTCCCGCATCTCATGCTGCGCCATCGCGCCGTGCAGGCGCGCAAGAACGGTATCGGCTTTGTCGATGGCCAGCTCGCGGATACCGACCGTGCCGGCCGGCTCGGCACCTTCGCCGCCGGCCTCGCCAACTGGGCGACCGATGAAACCAACACCTTAACGCGCCCCGCCATCGAACGGTTTGCCGGCATCCACCACGGCGCCCGCCTGCCGCGCTACGATGGCGAGACGTTCGAAATCCGCGCCGCGCGCGAAGCGACGCCGGTCAACCAGGCAGCGCCTGCCTTCGGCAAGCGCAAGGCCGTGCTCTACGCCACCTGCTACGTCAACTTCAACAGGACCGATATCGGCGCGGCTGCGCGTGCGGTGCTGGCCAAGAACGGCGTGGAGACCGAGGTGGTCTATCCCGCCTGCTGCGGCATGCCCAAGCTGGAGCTGGGCGATATCGAAGCGGTGGCGGCGGCGGCGCGGCAGGTGACGGCGGCGCTGCTGCCGTGGATCGACAAGGGCTATGACGTGATCGCGCTCACGCCGTCCTGCGCCCTCATGCTCAAGTTCGAATGGCCGCTCATCCTGCCCAAGGATCCTGCTGTGGAGCGCCTGTCGCAGGCGACCTTCGACGTCTCGGAGTACGTCGTCGACATCGCCAAGAAGGACGGGCTGGCGCCCGGCCTCGAGCCGATCGAAGGCGGCGTGAGCGTGCACCTTGCCTGTCATGCCCGCGCGCAGAACATGGGCGCCAAGGCGGCCGAGATGCTGCGCCTGGCACCCAAGACGCGGGTCGCCGTCATCGAGCGCTGCAGCGGCCATGGCGGCATCTGGGGCGCCCGCAGCGAGAATTTCGAGATCGCGATGAAGGTCGGCAAGCCGGCCGCCCAGGCAGCGCTGAAGAACGACACGCGCTTCGTGGTGTCCGAGTGCCCGCTGGCGGCCGAACATCTCATGCAGGTCATGGAAATGACTGCCGGCGAGAAGAGGCCCGAGCCCTTTCGCGCCCTTCATCCGATCGAGCTCCTGGCGCGCGCCTATGGATTGATGGAGCGAGAGCCGTGACTCCGCGCAAGATCGAAACCTCCGCCATCCTGCCGCTCGTCGAGTATGCGAAGCTGCGCGCCGAACGCCGTCGGCAGATTTCCGCGATCAAGAAGAACCGCCGACTGGAGGTCGGCCCCTTCGCGACGTTCTATTTCGAATCCTATGAGACGATGCTGCATCAGGTGCACGAGATGCTGTTCATCGAAAAAGGCGGCGCGGCGCAGATTGCCGACGAGCTTGCGGCCTACAATCCGTTGATCCCCCAGGGCAGCGAACTGGTGGCGACCGTCATGTTCGAGATCGACGATCCGATCCGCCGCGCGCGCGTGCTGGCCACGCTCGGCGGCGTCGAGACCAGGGCCTTCCTGCGGATCGGCGCCGACACGATCCGCGGCGTGTCGGAGGATGACCAGGAACGCACGCGCGAGGACGGCAAGGCATCGTCCGTGCAGTTCCTGCGCTTTCCGTTCACGCCGGCCGCGATCACTGCCTTCCGCAGCGGTGCCGGCGACGTTGTCGTGGGCTTCGACCATCCCAACTACGGCCACATGGCGGTGATGCCGCCGGCGGTCCGTCAGGCGCTGGCGCTCGACTTCGCCTGACCCTTCAGCGCCCGCGCCCGGGCGGGTTGTAGGTCACCGGCAGCACCAGGACCACTGGATCGCCCGGCATCTCGCTCGGCAACGGTGGGAAGGGCGCCGCCCGTCGGATGGTCTCGAGTTCGGCCGCATCGATGGCTGGCCAGCCGCTCGACGTGCCGACGCGCACGTCGAGCACGCGACCGTCGCGCGCCACGGTCACGCGCATCACCACCCGGCCGCCCTGGTTGTTGTTCGAGGCGCCGGCCGGATAAGCGCGGTACTGCGCGATCTGGCGCGCGACCCGCGACAGGTAATCGTTGCGCTGTCGTCCCTGGCCGATCAGCACGTCCCCCCGATCGGGGCCCGGCATCGGCGACGGCATGGTCGCGGGCGCTTCGGAAGGCAGCCGCTGCGGCGCCGGCGGCGCCAGGCGCGGCATCGGCTGCGCGCGCTGCACGGGCCGCGGCGGCGGATGGGGCGCCGCCGGCCTGGCAAAGTCGCGCGATGAGGGCGGAGGCACCGGCTCGGGCGCGGGTGGCACCGAGAACTCGAAGATCGGCAGC
>Ga0210403_10002347_pt1 | contig 17202 bp, 20 predicted proteins | sample IncBWC19MmetaG_FD_150863 | JGI IMG/M metagenome (GOLD analysis project Ga0210403, IMG submission 150863) | Forest soil microbial communities from Barre Woods Harvard Forest LTER site, Petersham, Massachusetts, United States - Inc-BW-C-19-M | ecosystem: Environmental > Terrestrial > Soil >... | reverse complement strand
CCAAGATAGCTTGACGTAAAACGGCGAGCGGATAGGAGGGAAACGCCTGGAACAAACGAAGACAGAAAACTGGTGCAAAAATTTCAAGAAGGCTTGAAGCGCTTGGCGGATCGAAATCTGATCACCAGGCGCTTCATCTTTTTGGCGCCAGTTTCTATCGAAGAGCGCGTTAGACTCTTCTCGCGACGAGCATCAAACATTCGCCAAAGAGAACCGACGGTGACAAAAGAGTCTCGGCAATTTCCTCGTTTCGCTTCCGCTGTGCAGGGTCCTTTTCTTTCCGAAATGCCAGCGTTGTATAAAGCCACATCCAAGGAGCGTAGATCGCATACAGGTAGCTCACCGGCTTGATATGCGTGTGCCGTGTTTCCTGTAACCGGAATCCGGATGCATGCAGTTCGTAGCGCAGTTCGGCGAAAGTCGCGAGCCCGATGTGGTGCAGTGGGTGCCGGGAAGTCTCGTTCAGCGGCCGGGAGTCGCGCCCGAAAAACCCGCTGCCGAAGAAGCGCACGCGCGAACGCAACGCGGTGATATTCGGAGTAGTAAGCACCAGAAAACCGCCGGGCTTGAGGATCCGGCGCATTTCTCTCAAAAATGAAAAATGATTCTCGAGGTGCTCGATTCCCTCCGTGGAAAATACCGCGTCAAACGTTTGGTCCTGCCAGGGAAGCGGTCCATCCAGATTCACGCGTTCGAACGACTTGCCCAGGTGCCTCTGCGCTTCCTGATCTAAATCCGCTCCCACCGCGCTGAATCCACGCTCAAGCAGCGCCAGTGTCAACGCAGCCGGTCCGCCGCACGGAGCATCGAGTACGCGCGCGTCCGGAGGCAGGCCGAGCGTCGGAACGCACTCCAGGACAGCCCGCTGTATCACCGTGAGTTGAGGCGGCTTCATGCCTTTCGCCATTTCTCGAGCACGCCCTCGTAAACACGAATCGTGTTCTCGACCATGCGCCCCGCCGAAAATCGCTGCTCGACTTCATGCCTGCCAGCTTCGCCGAGCTTCTTCCGCAACTCTTTGTCCCTGATCAGTCGCAGCATCGCTGCTGCAAACTCTTTTCCGTTTGGTTCCACGACCAGTGCCGTTCGTTCGTTGTCCACCACTTCCGCCAGCGCCCCCCGTCTCGTCGAGATACAAGGCAAGCCCGCTGCCATCGCTGCTTGCAGCGCCGTTCCCAGGCCCTCGAACTCCGACGGAAAGACGAATGCATCCAGTGCCGCGTAAACCTGCGCGACATTATTTACGAACCCGGGGAAAAGCACTGCTTCCGTCTGCCCCAACCGTTTCGTCAGCGTTTCCAGTTCCGCGCGGAATGCGCCGCCCCCCGCAAGCACCAGCCGCGCCTCCGGATACAACGCCCTCACGATCGGCAGCGCTTCAATCGAATGCCGTTGCCCCTTCTCTGGAACGAATACGCTGACACAGCCGAACAGGAATTCATCTTCCTTTATGCCCCAATGTTTTCGCGCACTGTTTCGTTCTTCGATTGTGGGCAGCGCACCGATCTCAACTCCTTCATTCACGATCGATATTCTCCTTACAGCAATTCCCGAGTCCACGAGACTCTGCGCAACATCTTTGCTGTTGGCCACGAATCGCTCCACGGCGCGGTACCGCGCCTGAGACACGAAGTTCTTCTGCAGCGGAAATCCAATTCGGCGCGAGAGCAGCAGGGGCAGCCGATGGTGCGCTTGCGCCAGCCACGCCGCCGTCAGTGCGTGCGGTTCGTTGAGATGAACAATCTCGAATCGGCCGCCAGCAATCAATCTACGCACCGCATTAGCCGCCCACGCGCGCAGTCCCAGCCGCGGAACTTGATGCACGGCGATCCCAGCTTCCGCAACTCGTTTTGCCAGCGGCGAATCTTGCGCCGCCAGCAACTCTACTTCGTGTTTGCGCTCCTGCAGCCCACGCAACGTCAGCCAAGCTTGGCTCTGCCCACCACGCCATTCGCGCTCTAAATCCGCATACAGCACTTTCATGGCGTCTTCGTCCCAGCCGCACGGCGTTCCGTCTCGACCAGTTTTCCAAGTTTCCTGAATTTCAGCCAAGTACTGCGGGCTGCCATTCGCGAGATAACCCACCCGCGGCGACCGTCGAGAAATCCGAGGCAGATCACAAAGTTGTTGAACCAAGTCCAAGGCGTCGCAAACCACATCGCGGCCCGCCAGCTTTGCCTTCCCGCCGCGAACATTTGTTGCGCTGCCAGCGTCGTATACCGCTCCACTTTTCGCCCGTGCTCCTGCACGGAGCGCAGCGTGTAGTGAAGTAAATCCCCATTGAGGCGCCCAGGCTTCCCTTCGAAGCGCAATGCCTCATGAATGATCCCTGTAAATTGCGCAGCCTCGCGCCGGAACAGGCGCCGCTGAAAATCGGGATACCATCCCGTGTGTTTCACCCACGCGCCCAGGTACCACGTCCGCCTCGCGAACTCGTATACGGCGAATTCCGGCTCCTTCTCCTTCCAAGAGAGCAGCGCGCCGCGTAGCTCCGTGCTCAACTCTTCATCAGCATCCAGCGACAGAATCCAGTTGTTGCTGGCCGCCGCCACCGCAAAATTCTTCTGCTCCGCAAAATTCGTCCACGCGCGTGTAACGACCTTGGCGCCATGCTCCCGCGCGATCTCTTGTGTGCGATCCTTGCTTCCGCAATCCACCACCACAATCTCGTCGGCAACACCCTCGACGGAACTCAGAACTCGCGGCAGATTTTCTTCTTCATTGGAAGTGATCAAGCAGGCGGAGAGGCGGTTCATCGGACTCCGGGCAAGATTCGAATCGGCGCTAGTATCTCACAATGGCGATTTGCAGGAATTGAATCGCAAGCGGAATCGCTCCACAGGACAGGGAAGTCCCTCTACTTTGGGCGAAAATTCACCCGAATCACGCTGACTCCGATTCGAAACTCGCCTCCATCCGTCAACAGCACCGCCCGGGCGCGTTCTTCCTCGTAGAACGTACCATTTGTCGAGTCCATATCCTTCAGATTCACATGCATCTCCCGCACTTCCAGCAAACAGTGATGCCGGGAAATCTCAGGGTCGTTCAGCGCGATATCCGCTCCTTTGCGGCCCAGCACTACGCGCGGCTTGCTCAAAATATGGCTTTCCCCCTTCGAGGGTCCGGACAAAATCGTGAGCACCACATTCGCACTCGCCGGCAGCTTCAACCCCGGGTCGGCGGGCGCCAAATGTAGGTTGGAGCTTGTTGCGTTCGCGCGCGCAAAGGAGGGAAGAGGTGACATCACGACCGTCGAATCCACCCGGCGCTTGATTTCCACGACCGTGCTTTGCCCGCACTTCGAACACTTGAACTGCACCTTCGTGTGCCCGCCGAACTCCGAATCCTTCAGCACATGCTCCGTGCCGCAATGTATACAAGCCGTCTGCATCTATTAAAACTAGCACCTTCCGCCGCGCTTTTGGCGGCGTTCGGCAGCCCTAAGACGGAACGGTTAATCCGCGGCTGCCCCCCGACCCGCACTCCCGCCCGCCTCTTGTGCTACGATTAGGGATTCCAGATCAATCAGGGGAGCGTCTGTGTCGGAACATATTTCGCGCAAAGAGCTGAAGCAAGACAAGATCAAGGAAACCATCGAGCACGGCGCCGAAGCCGTCATTTCTCACAGCCAGTTCGCCCTCATCGTCGTAATTGCCGCCCTGGTCGTCGGACTCGGCTACGGCGGCTGGCGCTTCTACATCGACCGCCAGACGGTGCAGGCATCCACATCCTTCGACGGCGCCATGAAGGCCTATCAGGGCCGCATCGGCTCCGCTCCCGATCCCGCCGACCCCAGCGAACCCGTCTACCCTGATGATCCCACGCGAGTTCAGGACGCCCAGAAAAAGTTCAGCGCTGTCGCTGACAAATATTCCAGCACAAATCCTGGCAGACTTGCGCGCTACTACTCCGCCTTGTGTCTCGAAGACCTCGAACGTCACAATCAGGCTCTCGAAGAACTGAAGAGAATTAGCTCAGGCAGTGACAAAGAGCTTGCCGCCATGGCGCAGTATCAAATGGCTGAGATTTACTCCCGCACCGGCCAGACCAACGACGCCATTAAACTGTTTCGAACCTTGACTGACAAACCTTCCGTGCTCGTGCCTCGTCCGCTGGTCCTGCTGGAATTGGCGGGTCTGCTGCGCAAGACCAATCCGCAGGAAGCCACCACTCTCTACCAGCAGATCAAGAAAGAATTCCCGGATACCGCCATGGCGGACCAAGCCGATCGCGGTCTGGACGCGATTTCGCCGAAATCCTGATCCGTCCCGCAGATTGCCGTTGGCGGATCAACCGAAACAACGGAGCGGCCCATCGATCGAGTCCCCACTCTTGCCCCTTGGGCCATGCGCGCCGAGCAATCGCGCGGCCGGCGCTACCCGGAGCCCGCGCATCCCTACCGCAGTGACTACGCGCGCGACCGCGACCGCATCATCCATGCCCGTGCGTTCCGCCGTCTCGAAGCCAAAACGCAAGTCTTCACCACCCGCTATTCCGACCATTTCCGCAATCGCTTGACACACACGCTCGAAGTCGCGCAAATCGCCCGCACCGTTGCCGCCGCGCTCGACCTGAACACCGAACTCGCCGAGGCCCTCGCTCTTGTTCACGATATCGGCCACCCGCCGTTTGGCCACGCCGGCGAACGCAAGCTCAACGAATTGATGAGCGCCCACGGCGGCCGTTTCAATCACAACCTGCACGCGCTTCGCATCGTCGAGCAGTTCGAGCATCGCTATCTGGATTTTCCCGGGTTGAATCTCACGTTTGAGGTTCGCGAGGGCATCATCAAACATTCGCGCGACTATTCCGCTGCGGATTTCCCTCAGCTCGCCGAATATCTTTTGGACTTGCGCCCGCCTCTGGAAGCTCAGCTCATTGACTGGGTGGATGAGATTGCCTACAACACCGCCGATCTCGACGATGCCCTCGAAGCCGAGCTTCTCGATCTCGCCGTCCTCCGCCGCGAGGTGCCTTTTTTGGGCGAACTTTATGCACAAGTGGATGCCGCGCATCCCGGAGCGCGCGAAAGGCTAAAGTTCAATGAAGTCCTGAAGCACGTCCTCGATTCCTTGGCCTCTGACTTGATCGAATCCACCGAGCAGCGAGTGCTTGTCGCCAACGCTTCTTCCCTGGACGATATTCGCAAGGCCCCCAAGCGCCTCGCCGGCTTCAGCAACTTGGCAACTGCTCGCAACGCCGCGCTCAAGCGCTTCCTGTTCGCACACATTTACGATCACCCTGCCATCGCCGAAGATCGCGACCGCTCCGTGCGCTGCCTCGAGGAACTCTTCGTGTATTACCTCGGCGCGCCCGGGTCGATGCCGGCGCCCTATGAAGACGTTGCGCAAATCCAACCGCGCCACGTCATCGTTTGCAATTACATCGCCGGCATGACCGATCAATTCCTCCTTCGACGCCATCACGAGTATTTTGGAGATCCTGCTCATGGAAGATCCGCCGCGCCTTAATCCCTTTCGCAAGGGTCAGCCGTCCAACCTCATCCAGGTCTTAGACGCATTGGAGGAAGTGTATGGACCGCAGAAGGCCGTGGGCCCGGCCGATCCCCACGAAAGATTCTGTTTGTGAATTGCGGCTATCCCGCCACCGATGCGTCCTGTTCAAAGGGCTTTGACGCATTGAAACGCGAAGCTGGCTTGAAACCGGAGGAGATTCTCGCTGCTCCTAAGCCCATGCTTGCCAGGTTGATGCGGTCCGGGGGAATCGTCCCCGAACTGCGCGCGGAGAGATTGCAGGAAATCGCTCGCAGAGAGAAGGATGAATTTGGTGGGAACCTGAGAGCTGTCCTTAAAAAATGCCTGCAAGATGAAAAAAAGCAAGCTGGCAAAGGCATGCACGCCGCAAAAAAACTGCTCCAGGAGTTTCCGGTGATCGGTGAGCCCAGCGCGGAAAAGATCCTGCTGTTCTCGAAGCTGGCACCCGTCGCGGCCATCCCCTCAGCGCGTGTGGAAGTGCCCATCCGGCTTTGGTTCGGCGAGCCAGACAAGAACTATGCGGCAGACGACCACAAGGCGCGGAATTTCTTGAGTGCTGGACTGCCGGAGCACGTGGCGACACGCCAAAGGGCTTCTCTCTTGCTCAAGAAGCACGGCCAGGAGATTTGCAAGCGCTCCAAACCCAAGTGCGAGCTCTGCCCGCTAACGGCTCCGTGCATTTATTTTCAAGCGAAGGCTGCCGACAGCTACACGGAACGAGATGACCGTGATTAGAAACGATCGCCCCACTCTCCTCAAAGCCAAGAGCAGGGCAATCCGGCTCCGCGGATAAATCCAGAGTCACACCTGTTCTACTAGGCCGAACCTAAAACCGGAGGAACGGACCGAACGTTACGCGCACATTGTGATGTGCCCCGCCCGCAAAGTAAATCTCATCCCCGGCCTCCAGGCGCAATCCGATCGGACCAAGATGCCCTTCCAGTCCACCGCCCGGGTAGAGCGTTCCGCTCACATTATTCGCGCGCAGGTTATCGACCGTGCTCACGAATCCTGCAAAGCTAGGGTCCCTGGAATTTAGACTGAAATTAACGATGCCTCCTTTCACTGTTAGAAAAGGACGAATCGCACCGTGCCCCGCTGTGATTTTGGGGCCGACTAGACCATGCAAAACTTTGAGATTGCTGGGAACAAATGAGACGCTGCTGGGGTTGCTCGGGTTCGTGAACCCCTCGCTGAATGCCTGTTCGAAGTCATAGTTCATCTCCGCCTCGAGCATGACGTGAGGGAACACTTTGATGCTTGCGCGGCCCCCCAGTCCCGCCATATTGGTTTTTGTTTGCGAGACGCGGAAATAATCCGCGTAGGCGCCCACTTGAAAGTGATCCTGCGCCGAAGCCAGCGGCGTCAGCCAGCCGGCAATAAACAGCAGAAGTGCGGCACGCTTCATTCGTCTTCTCCTCGCAATGGATTGTTGGAATTGCAGAAAGCAGTGGCTGGTTTCGGCCGGGGGCCGTTCCTGCTTTTCAAACTTGGATGCGATCGTGCAACTTGCAGTTGCCAGGGTATTTAGCGCGCCTCACGTTCCCCGCGCCATGCTCAGAAACAGCGTCAAATACCGCTTCAATTTTTGCGTGATCAGGAAATTTTCTTTCACGTGCTGATGCCCTTGCTCGCCGAGCTTTGCGGCGATTTCCGGATGCGACAGCAAAAACCGGATTTGATACGCGGTCCCTTCCACCGAATGCGACAGCATCCCCGTATGTTTGTGGATGATCTGAACGGGTATCCCCCCGACCGCGGAGGCCACCACCGGTTTTTTCTTCCATAACGCTTCAGAAACCGTGAGGCCAAATCCTTCGCGCAAGCTTTTCTGAATCACGATCGTGGAAGCCCGCTGCAATGCATTCACCTCGAGCGGCGCCCAGGCAGGTAGTTCCAACACTTTGATGTCGGGATCGTTGTTGGCTTCCCGGAGGACTTCTTTCAATACAATCGCGCCTTCCGGGTCATCGGAGGCGCTGCCGCCCGCCAGGACCAGCTGGCAGTCGAAATAACGCTTCACGATGCGGTACGCGCGGATCACTCCGACGGGGTCCTTCAAGCGGTCGAACCTCGAAATCTGCGTCAGGATCGTGCGCTGGGGATCGATCTGGTAACGAGCGAGAACTTCCGCGATGAATTCCGGGTCGAGTTCCTGATTTTTTTCGGAAAGCGGGTCAATCGCCGGATAAAAAAGATACTGCGGGATCGGCAGCTGCTTGGAGAATTCCGGCGAGGAAAACATGGCACCGTCGTACCGCGAAACGAATTTCTCCAGAAAATCCCAAACCGCGCGATGGGGATGCGAAAGATCGATGTGACACCGCCACACCCAGTGATTCGAACCAGTCTTCCGCGCGTCGATCAGCGCCGCTGGCTGGGGATCGTGAATCACCACGAATTCGGCGTCGAGCGGTAGCTTTGTTCGATTGCGTTCGTTGTAAGCAAGGAAAATATCGAAATCTCGCTGGCTTGCGTGATACGGCGCGCCGTGCAGTGCGTTGTGGAACGATTTCGTGACCTCGAAAAAGTCTTCGCCGCCAGTCATTACGTTCCATTGCATCGCCAGCTCGAGTTCTTCCGCGAGTGGCAGCAGACGAGTGAGGATTTCGGCGACTCCGCCTCCGACCGCCGTCGAGTTGATCATCTCCATGCTTCGGCCGCGCAAGGGCTTGGCCAGGGCGCGCAACTCTTCGATCTCGCCCTCGCCCAGGAGCTCGGCATAATCTTCCAGTGGAATACGGTTCAGGGCAAGGATCTCGCTCAAACTTTCCTCCGTTCGCGGTCGATCAAGCGCAACAATTTCTCGCGTGAGCTATCCAGCGTATTCGTGTAAATGTCGATGCGGTTAACGCTGTCGGCCAGCGTCGCAAGCCCCAGCCCGTCCGCGAGCCAGTGCGAAAAATCGTTCGTTTGCAGCCGTAACCGCAGCCGCGAAGAGATGAAGTGGAAGTAAAAACCAGCGTGGCTTAAGTGTGCGATCCCATCTCGGAATTCGGCCAGCGTCCGAGCGCTGCGCCCCAGTGGAACGGTAACTTCCGTGCTCTCGCAGAAATAGAAGCGCTCCAGCGCGGACTGCCCCGCAAAATGGGGGAACGCCTTGCAATACTCGCTGACCACCCGGCAGAGGTCGCCGCGCAGCGCCGCGATGGAAACATAGTCGCGAACATCCAGCGCCGCGAGCTGTTCCGCAAGGTCGTCGCGGTTGGCATCCGCGAGCACCCACTGCGCAAAATCATTCGAAAAACCCTCCGTAAGGAAATGATGGCTGCCCAGCGTTTGAAAGGTGTGATGAAAAATGGACGCGTCACTGCAATGCTCGAGACCCGTCAGAAGTTCCGCGAGCGTTCCCGCGGACTGGTTGCCGATGCGTGTGAGATAGGAAACGGTCACGAATTCAAACGGAGTCTCTGCATTGTTCATCCAAGCGCTTCCTCCATTCGGCTGAGTGTTGTAGTGGCATTGTCCCCGCCCTGCGAAGCAGGAAAAGTCTCGTACCGTCTGGCCGGGTCACGACGCTTCTACTCGTTCCGGACTCTCGATTCGAATCTCGGTCAAATCCGATAGCAGATGCGCGGCCCAACGATACACGTTGTGCTCGCGCACCTTGCGCCGCATCCGTTCCATGCGAATCTCCTGTTCCCCTTCCGGCATCTCTAGAGCCTGGTGGATCCGATCGGCCATCTGTGACACGTCGTAGGGGTTCACCAGCAGCGCATCCGTGAGTTCGTGTGCCGCGCCGGCAAACGTGCTCAGGATCAGGGCTCCGCGTTCATCGTCGCGCGAAGCCACGAATTCCTTGGCCACCAGGTTCATTCCGTCGTGTAACGAAGTAACCATGCAGAACGTCGCAGCATGGTAGTACCGCGCAATTTCTTCGTGCGAATGATGCTTCTTGAGAAACACGATCGGTTTCCATCGCGCGGTCTGGAATTTCGTATTGATGCGCACCACTTCGGCGCTGACCTCTTCCAGAAAATTCTTGTAGCGCTCGATGTCCGTGCGGCTGGGCGCGCCGATCTGCACGAACGTAAATCGCTGCTGGTAGACCGGGTTCAGCTCCAGAAAGCGCTCGATGGCACGGAGGCGTTCAAGGATTCCCTTTGTATAGTCCACACGATCCACGCCGACGCCGAAAAGGGAAGCTTCAATCCCAAGTTCCGCGCACAGCGCCGCGCGTTCCTCGCCCGAATTTCGCGTTTCGTTGGTGGCATGCGGATTTTCCGGAAACGCCACGCTAATCGGATAAGGCCGTACCCGCGTGATGTGCCCCTGCCGGCTCACCGCAAAGCGGTCCCATTCCGTGATGGCCTCCAGTGCGCGGTCCACCGTTTCCAGAAAATTGTTGCAGTGCGTTTGGATGTGAAAGCCGATCAGGTCCGCCCCGAGCAAACCGTCCACCAGCTCGCGCTGCCACGGACATATCCCAAACACTTCGGCATTTGGCCAGGGGATATGCCAGAAGATTGCCACTCGCGCATCGGGCCGCGATTCCTTGACCATCCGCGGCAGCAGCGCAAAGTGATAATCCTGCGCCAGCAGGATCGGCGATTCCGTGCCCTCCATTTCCTGCAGAACCACATCGGCAAATCGCCGGTTGATTTTTTGGTACTGCAGCCAGTCTTCCGGCCGGAAAATCGGCCGCGTATGCGCGATATGGCAGAGCGGCCACAGCCCTTCATTCGAAAATCCCTCGTAATATCCCTTATCCTCCTCATCGCTGAGCCACACGCGGCGCAGCGTGTAACTTGGATGATCCGGCGGGACTCGCAGCCGGTCGCGCGCGTCAACAACTTCGCGGTCCGCGTTTCCGGACCCATTCGCAATCCAAGTGCCGTCGCAGGCCAGCAGGACCGGCTCAAGCGCCGTCACCACGCCGCTGGCAGGCACGATCACCTGAATTGCATTGTCCTTCTCATGGAAAACGTGCATGTACGGTTCGCGATTCGAAACTACGAATAGCGGCTTGTCTTGCAGTTTGTTCCGCAGACTGACGCGCAAGCGTTCCGCCGTCCACAACGAAGCGTTTGAATCGCGCAGCCGCGCCTCTTCTTCCGCGGTCGCGCGCGCCGCATGCAGGTCGCGCGCCAGATGCGTTACTTCATGGTTAATCTCATCCAGGATCTCGCCATTCGAAATCGCCCGTGGCGCGTTGGCCTGGCCCGTGCGAAGCGTGCGCAGCCACTTTGCCGTCCGCGTGAGCGGCCCCGTAAAAGCCGAGCGCACTAGGATCAGCGCAAGCCCCGTAATCAGAATCGTCTGTACAAATGCGTTCACCAGCGAATCACGCAGCGTCCGCGAAACCTGCTCGTCGATGTAGCTGGTATTGTGCAGCAGTGCAACCGTGCCCGCGACCGCGCCGCCGCGGTGCAGCGGCAGAGCGTAGATGTGAATCGGAACTCGCTCAATGTCATTTCCCGTGACCACTTGGTCCCTGTTCAGGAACTCGCCGACCCCGGCGTCTTTCTGCGCCGCGCGAGTCGCAGCCGTCGGGCGTGACCGGAATACCCCGGGCAGCCCCGCCGTAATCGCTAGTGTTGTGCCGCTCGCGTCATAGACTGCCGCACCTTTCAGGTGCTCTCTCTGCGCGAAGCGTTCGACCAACCGCTGCAAGTTCCTTTCGGACCCGGGCTCCAGCAGCGGCTCAACGCTCTCCTGAAGACTCTCGCCTTGAATTTCCGCCCGCCGCGAAAGTTCATTGCGCAAATTTCGTTTTTCGGTGCGCACCTGATAGGCGGCGAAGAGAAGAGACACTGCAGCCACGCTGACAATCAGGGGCAGGACGATTTTCAGAGTCGTGCGCATCAAGACTCCTCAAGTCGAAAAAATAGGAGGCGTCGAAAATTGGAAATGGACCGCGCGGCTGGGTGCGGGCGGCCACATGGAATTTCGATTGCCCGTGGCCAGCCTGTAGAATGCGCGGTCCTGACGGTTAGTACAAGTAAATTCCCGAAGCCGGCGCAACTACGACATGAACGGCTACGTTCTTTCCATTATTCGAACGATACTCGACCGTGGCGGGAGCTCCCACGGCCAGTTGGCCTTCCACCTTGGTGTTGTCGTCGACAACGAATTGTACGTTGCTCACATCTTGGTTTTTCCTCACCTCGAGCGTGAACGCCGCGTCGCCAACGGATGAGATTTTCCCCGTGAGAGACTGGCTTTCAGGCGCAGGTGTCAGGGAACCGCCCGCATCCCGGGCAGGAGCAGGGGCGGACCAGGCCGCGATGGTGAAACATACGAGAAACAGTGTAGTCATGCAAAGTGCAGTCCGAAATCGCATTACGTTTCCTCCAATTCGATTTTGACCGGGATACCAAACTCACGCACGAAAGGAGCCAAAGCCGGCAGAAGATTTCATTTTTCGGTAAACGCTTGCGAAATCATACACATGCGCGGACTGACGCAGAGAAGTCTCGAAACCCGGCCGAGTACTAACTCTATGAAATTTTTGCGTTCTGGGAAAATTAGTCTGACCTCACAGTCTGACCTCACAGATTGACCAGGCAACGAGTTAAAAGTAGGATTTGGCTTCGATTCCCGCGCGTTTATCGGGGAAACGTGCAGCCGGCGAGGAGATACCGTGTTCTGTTCCAAATGTGGTTCCGTAATGGCTGAAGGAGCGGCGTTTTGCGCAAACTGCGGACAGGCGTTTTCGGTCGCGGCCGCCGCGCGCACCCCGATCCTGGCCGCGCCTCTTGCGGGCGTGGCGAGCGATGCCGCCCTTCCCTCGTATGCCGGATATGTGGCCGTCGCGCACGTGGAATACGCTGGATTCTGGCTGCGTTTTCTCGCCTACCTCCTTGACAACGTCGTGATCGGCATCGCGGCGATGATGATCCTGATTCCCCTGATTTTCCTCACCGGGCTGGGCAGCTTCCTCAGCAAAATCCATCCCGACGAGGACATCAATGATGTTGGCGCCTTCATGCTCATCGGAATCGTCTTCCTCCTTGCGACCATCAGCCTCGTCGTCACTTGGCTGTATCACGCCTGGATGGAAAGCTCGGAATGGCAAGCGACCTTGGGCAAACGGGTCCTGGGGCTGGTCGTGACCGATCTGGCTGGCCAGCGCATCAGCTTCGGCCGCGCCACCGCCCGCCACTTCAGCAAAATCATCACCAACATGGTCCCTCTCGCCATCGGCTACCTCATGGCCGGTTTCACCGAAAAAAAGCAGGCGCTGCACGACATGATCGCCGGCTGCCTGGTCCTCCGCAGAAGCAGTTGAACGCAGGCCGCCGAATCCGCAGTTTTGATCGAAGTTCGTATTTGCACGATCAACCACACGTGCCAAGAGCCAACCTCACGAGCCTGGCCACGCAGCTTCTCACCTGCGCTTGAACCGGTCGTCTTCCTCCACTTGCCCGCGCTCCTGACGGGCAGGGCAAACCGATGCCCACTCTGAAACACTCCTGGCCCGCGGACGAGCAGATGTTTCGTTTTGGCTTTCCCAAAGATTAAATCAACCGCATGGTAATAGGTGTACAAAACGGAACAGACGCCTCTCCGGCCCTCGTACGAAGATTGCGCCTCGTGATTTTTTTTGACGGGAGGTCCGCGGCCCTCCAAAAGCGAAAAGGGGCAACCATGGCAACCGATTTTGCGCCAGGCACGCCAGTGAGCGAAAAAAACTTGATCCGCGCAGGCCAGCGCGGCGATGCTCAGGCCCTCAACACGCTCTTCCACCGCTACCAGCGGACGCTGTTTCATTCCGCTTTAGGCATTATGGGTAACACACATGACGCGGAAGACGCTTTGCAAGATGGTTTGCTCTGCGCCTTTCGAAACCTGAAGGCTTTCGAAGGCCGCTCGCAATTTTCGACCTGGCTCACACGCGTTGTCATCAACGCCGCTTTGATGCGTCGCCGCGGCCAAGCAGTCCGTCCAGGGGCTTTGGCAACCGAACCGACCGGCACAAACGAAATCTCGATCACCGAACGCCTGGTGTCCAAGAACCCGAATCCCGAGCAACTCTTCAGGTGCTCGGAGATTCGAGAGATCATAAACAATCACATTGACGGGCTTACGCCGGTTCTCCGCACGGCCTTCGTCCTGCGCAAAATTCGCGAGTACAGCACAAGCGAAACCGCCAGGATGTTGCGGGTTTCTGAAGAGACGCTGAAAGGTAGGTTGTGGCGGGCCCGCCGCGAGCTTGCCAAACGCGTAAATCGAAGCCTTCTCCAGGGCGTGAACGCGCCCCCCGATCACGACTACGAGCCTTGAGAAAGTACGCCTAGTCGCCTACGTTTCCTCTGGCGCGGCCAGGCTATTCACCACTTTGCGAACCCCTTCAACGGATTTCGCCGTCTTTTCCGCCAGCAATTTTTCTGCGAGCGACGCGACCGTGCCGGTCAGCGTCACAACACCGCTATCTGCGTGGATTTGCACTGTCTTCAAAGGAATCGCCTTCGTCGAGTACAGTTCAAACTCCACGCGGTGCGCCAGTTTGGCATCCGCGCTCTCCGGCAGCGCCTGGCCTTCGGAGATGCTGAGGTTGTTTGTGAGGCCCTGGACCCCCGGAACCTGCCAGGCAATTTGCTCGGCGGTATATTTTTGATTGGTAGTCTGAACCGTCCCGCTGAGCGCCACGGTTCGGTTCTTTACTTCGCTGGAGATGTGTTTTTCGGCCAAATCAGCGTTTTTCGAGAGCGCATCGGTGACCAGCGTTTGGATTTCCAGGTCCGCTACCCGTTCCCCCAGGTGCTCCCTGTCCGGATTCCGTTCAATCGCGGGGTTAACGCCCAGATCGTTATGCACCTGTTTGACGCTCGACGTATCCTGAGCGATCGCGCCCGCGACCGTCTTGATTTGAACCGTAGGCACCGTGCCCTCCAAGGTGACTTCTCCCTGGGTGGTTTTCACTTGGATGTCGAAAGGCGATACGTTTTTAGACAGGAGCAAAGCCGTACGCACTCTGGAAGTGGTTGCCGCGTCTTGCGTGGATTCCTCCATGAAGGAAAATGCGTTCTGAACTGATGAATTTCGCACGAAGACGAAGTAGACCGCTCCCGCCAACACCACAAAAAGCACAAGCAGGAGAATGGCCCGTCCGGAACCTCTTTCACCGTCTCTAGTCGTTTTCAATTCTTCCTCCTCGTCCGCCGTTCGCTCATGCAACTGGATCTTTTTGACGCGTGGCCTTGACGCCCGTCAGAATCCCAACGCCTAACAGCACCACCGCCCCCACTACGATCCAATGTGCTGGCATATGCACCAGGTACGCGCCATACACCAGCCCGCCGATCACAATCGCGAAACCAATCGCATAGAGTCCGAACGACATAACCACTCCTTCTCGAATCTCCCGCCTCCGTCGTCCCTCGAAACTCCACTTGTCCACTTGGCAGGAGAGCAATCCACGTCCAGGCTGCTCCCAGTCCTGGGCAACAGACCAACCGCAGCACTTACTGGGAAGAGCTGGCTTTCTGATCCTTGACCTGCAGATCGTTCACCACCTGCTGCACGTTAGGCACTCGGGTAGCCACTCGTTCCGCATGGTCGCGCTTGTTCTGTGAATTCACTTCACCGCTCAGCGTGACGACGCCGTTCTTGACCGCGTATTTCACGCTCTCATGCATCTTGTTCTGGAGCAGCGCCGCGTCCAGATTCTTCTCGATGCCTTTGTCCAGATCGGCGTTGATGGCCTTGGTTTCTTTTTCGATCCCCGCGGGTATCACGGCAATCTGATCTGCAACAACCTGCGCGCCCGCGTACGATTTTGCCAGTGATTCGGCCTGCGACTTGTCGTTGTCACTGCGAACTTGCCCGCCGAGCGTCACAACGCCCTTGTCGCGATCCTGGCTGACCGTGACGTCTTTGAGCCCTGCTTGGTCGAGCGATTTGCGAATGTTGTCGCTAACTTCGGGCGATTGTGCGTTCGTCCCGGAACATCCCGCTAGTGTCCCTGCTGCAAGCAGTGCCAATACTGTTAGCGATACTCTGAATATTTTCATGTCTCTCCTTTGCGGAAATCCCAGGGAATCTCGGGCGCTGGTATGCCGGTGCTAGCTCGTCTTGCCTTTGCAATTTTTATGTTCGCAATGGCAATCAATATCCGGCGTCTTTTCCATAGCCTCGCAAGCGGTACTGCAGTATTTGCCCGCGGTCGTCTCGCAGGTGCAAATCGGGTGCGCGCATTTTTTTGCTGGATTCGGTGTCATGCCTTCCTCCTGCTTCGCTCAGCGCGTTTTCGACGCGGGCTCCATCATGGACGATTCGCACCAGCAATGCTGTCCACTTACGGACACATTTGAGGTTCGGTCGCACGGTCTACGGCTGCAACGAATCCGCCCCGCGCGCGAACCGAAGGGCAGCGAATGCCAACTTCACCCGCGGAACAGCGACAAGGCGAAAAAACGACGGGCCGCCGATGTGGGTTGCCCGTCGTTTCATCATTCGGGTTCCGTTGTGAAAAGGAGAAACAGTTAATTGGGGAGAAGAACGGAATCAACGACGTGAATCACGCCATTCGACTGGTTGACGTCCGCGATCGTGACTTTGGACATGCCACCCTTTTCACCGGCCAACACGATGGTCTTGCCCTGCAGGCTCGCCGTAAGCGTGCCGCCGCTGACGGTCTTTAGCGTGGCGGTGCCATTCCCGGCTTTGATCGCTTTCCACAGATCCTTGCTGGACATTTTGCCGGCCACCACGTGATACGTCAGAACCTTTGTGAGCGTCTCCTTATTTTCCGGCTTGAGCAAAGTGTCCACCGTACCGGCTGGCAGCTTGGCAAACGCCTCGTTCGTCGGCGCAAAAACGGTAAACGGCCCCGGACTTTGCAGCGTTTCCACCAGCCCCGCGGCCTTGACCGCGGCCACCAGCGTAGTGTGGTCCGCGGAATTAACCGCATTCGAAACGATGTCCTTTGTGGGCAGCATCGGCGCCCCTCCGACCATGGGGTTGTCCCTGGCGATCACCGCCGTGCCAACCATCACTACCGCAAGCAACAAATACGCGAGCTTCTTCATTTCGTGAAATCCTTTCCAATTGGAATGTTATGACCTGCAGAGGCTAGTACGGCGATTGCAGCCGGTTGGATGAAGGAACGTAGCGGCAAGTACTAGGCCGGGCCGGTGACCAACTAGGTGCAAAATCGCACAGGAAGCCCGGGCGTTTCCTTGACTTGGCACGGACTCGACTGAATAATGGTAAAGCATGAGCGTACGCGCCGGAGGCGCTGAAGAGATGTTCCTTGACGTCAAGGAATTGGCCGTCCGCAAGCTGCGCATCCGGAAGACCTATGCTCCGGGCAGCATCGATTTTCACTCGGCGGAGATCAAGCAGGTCGAACCGCTCGAAGTGACGGCCACCGCGGAGTTGCTCGAAGGTCAGATTCGCATCGAGGGCAACTTCGAAACGAAGATCGAACTGGTGTGCGCGCGCTGCCTCGAGCCGGTCGTGGAAGAGGTCAGCCGGGCGTTTGACCTGTTCTATGCGCCGCTTCCCAAGGATGAGAAGCCGACGATCGACCGGTTGAAAGACGACGACACTGAGATTGGTTTCTACGAAGGAGAAGGGCTCTTCCTGGCGGACGTGATCAAGGAGCAGGTGCTTCTGGCACTACCCTTAAAAGTGATTTGCCAGAGCGACTGCCGGGGGCTGTGCCCGAACTGCGGCGCCAACCTCAACCACGAAGAGTGCCGCTGTGAGACCCACGCGACGGACCCTCGAATGGCCCCTCTCGCGCGCCTCAAGCAGGACT
>Ga0210403_10002343_pt1 | contig 17220 bp, 13 predicted proteins | sample IncBWC19MmetaG_FD_150863 | JGI IMG/M metagenome (GOLD analysis project Ga0210403, IMG submission 150863) | Forest soil microbial communities from Barre Woods Harvard Forest LTER site, Petersham, Massachusetts, United States - Inc-BW-C-19-M | ecosystem: Environmental > Terrestrial > Soil >... | reverse complement strand
TTGTGCGCCCGATCGAACTGCAGATCGTACATCTGGTGATAGCCGGTCTGGAGCATGGGAACGACGGTAGGAAGGGAACCAGCCATCGACGGAACCGCGGCCGTCAAGCTCACCAGCGTCGCCGTCCACCACAATCGAGTCATCATCAAATTGCCATTACGCGGCGAGCCATGCCCAGAGCCTCGGTCCAGAAGGCGCTGGATGAGTGCATCGACTCAACCACCTCCGTCGCGGCGCGCACGAACTCATCAATTTCCTGCTCTTTCACCACCAGCGGCGGGGCAGCCTTCAGCACCATGAAATTGTTGCCGCAGACTTGCGTGAGGAAGCCCTTGCGAAACAGTTGCATCACCAGCACCTGCCCAAACATCGCGGGATGAATCTTCATAAAAGCTTCAAACGGAACGCGCAGAGTCAACTTCCGCGGTGCAGTGAATTCGATGCCGTTCAGCAGCCCGGCGCCACGGACCTCTTTCACCATCTCGTAGCCGGACAGCGCGTCACGAAGACGATCTCGCAGATATTCACCCATTGCAATCGCTCGGTCGCCCAGGCCTTCGCGCTCCAACACGTTCAGGGTCGCCAGACCGGCACGCATCGCCAGGCCGTTTTCGCTAAACGTGGACGTATGAATCAGCGCCCGCTTGAGCGATCCATAAACCGAGTCGTAAACCTCATCGGTCGTGAGTACAGCAGCGCTCGGAATCAGCCCGCCACTCAGCGCCTTCGCCAGCACGATCATATCGGCGTCGGCATGGAACAACTGCGAGGCGAGAAAAGGTCCGGTTCGATACATGCCGGTCTGCACCTCATCCAGCACGAACAGCGTTCCATGGCGCTTACACAGCCCCTGCGCAGTTTCGAGATATTCCCGCGCTGGAATGCGGATGCCCGCTTCGCTCTGGATCGGCTCGACAATAAACGCCGCAAATTTCCGGCTGGACAGTTTCTCTTCCAACGCCTTCCCGTCGCCGAACGGAATCTCTTCGGTGTCCGACAACATCGGCCCGAAACCCTGGCGCCAAAACGGATCGCCCATCAGCGACAGCGCGCCGCAAGTCAGGCCGTGAAACGCTCCGTCGGCATACAGCAGACCAGTCCGGCCGGTATGCGCGCGCGAGAACTTGATCGCGGCTTCGATGCCCTCGCTGCCTGAACTGCAGAAAAAGGCTTTCTTGAATCGGTTACCCGCGCGAGTACACAGCTTCTCGGCCAGCTCTCCCGCCAACTCCGGGACATGGCTCTGCAGCATCGCAGGACCGCATTGATCCAGCTCTTCCTTGAGCGCTTCGATGATCCTCGGATGATTGTGGCCCGCATTGTGGACGCAGTAGCCTGATAGGAAATCAAGGATCCGCCGGCCATCGTCGGCGTGTAGTTCGATCCCTACACAGCGCGTATACTGGACGTTGAGCTGCAGAACATCCAACAGGCGCACCCATTGCGGGTTCACACACTCCTGGTAGCGCGCTTTCGCTGAAGTTGTAGCGGTCACTCAATAGCCAACGCTTTACAGACGTTATTTGGCACCGGCGGGTTTCCTCTTTCATCCCGCTGTAGTCGTAAGTTCTTGCCCTACCTCACTTGCAGTCGGAAGCTCGGGGATCTCGATGCCAGTGCGCGTCCCCTCGTCCGGCTTGCTGTCGATCCACATCCTGTAATCCGGGCCAAACAGCACTTTCAGCCGTTCATTGACGTTGCTCACACCGATTCCCAGCTCGAACAGCGTCGCGAGACGCGTCTCCGGGATCCCCACCCCGTCGTCCTCCACCACCAGTTGCAACTTTCCCTCGGCCAGCCAGCTCCGCACCCGGATCATACCGCCGTCCACCTTGCTGCTCAAGCCATGCCGGATGCTGTTCTCGATGATCGGTTGCAACAGCATGCTGGGCACCAGCCGCTCCAGCGTTTGCGGCTCAATCTCTTTCACGAAACGCAGCTTCTCGCCAAACCGCACCATCTCGATGGTCATGTAATTGTCAATGAACGCCAGTTCCTCGTGCAGCGGGACTAGGTTGTCGGTTTTGCGCAACAAGCGCCGCAGGATGCTCGACAGCCGGTACACCACGCTGCGTGCCTGCTCGGGATTGCTGCGAATCAGCGAGGAAACCGAGTTGAGCGTGTTGAACAGGAAATGCGGATTGATCTGGCTGGTGAGCGCCGCCAGACGCGCCTCGTTCAGCCGCAGCTGCTGGGCTTCCAGCTTCTTCTCATTGCGCGTGTTGTTCCAGATCTTGAGCGGAAGCATGACGGCGAACACCGAGCTGGCGTAGAAAGCAATCGCCGTCGCCAAGTGACTGTCGCTCCAGATGGGTCCCAAAAAAACCTGGCCTTTGGGAAATACCTTGGCTACGGAAACCCGCAAAAGTTCCGTGAAAATAATCGTGAAAAGGCAGCCGAGCTGGAACATCAGTCGTAGCTGATAGGGCCGCTGCCGCAAGCGCGCCGGAGCCAGACTGAACAACGGCGAGAACCGCCACACATCTTCCTTTTCGGGCGCGATGTCCCGTAGCAGTCCGCCCAACACGCCCACGCCGGCGAACAGCGGCATCGACATCAGCTCGTGATTAACAACCGCCGGGATCGAAATCAGCACGCCCGCCAGCAGCCCGCTTACATATCCCCCCACCATGCCCGATACCAGGCTGCCCTCCAGCCCCAGATCCACCGCGTGATAGTTTGGATTCAGAATACGCGTCGCCACGCTCGCCCCATAGAGCGCCGCGCAGCTCAGGGCCAGTCTTACGCGCTGCACCAACGTTCGGTCTTCCCGCATCAGCATCCGCTGGAAAGCGGGGAAGCGCGATAGAATGCTGGCCAGCGATGCGGCTACCGCCACCCGCAACAGCAAGGTCACTAATTGTTGCTGATCCAGCATCGCTCGCCTGCGATCATTATAATGAAAGCACGATTTCCGGGATGTTAACCAAAGTTGCGGAAGCGAATTTTCCGAGCCGTTTCGGCCATTTCAGGATCTTCGGCTTCGAAGGCTCCTATGGCCCGGATGTGCAGGAGTGCGTCGTGCTTCGCATGGGCGACATTACTTCCGGCGAGCCCCCGCTGGTTCGCATTCACTCGCAATGCCTCACCGGCGACGTCTTGCATAGCCTGCGTTGCGATTGCCGGTCGCAACTCGAGCTCTCGCTCAATTTAATTGCCGAAGAAGGACGCGGCCTGCTCATCTATGAGCACCAGGAGGGCCGGGGTATCGGTCTGCTCAATAAACTGCGCGCCTATGAACTGCAGGATGGTGGCGCCGACACTGTCGAAGCCAACGAGCGCCTCGGGTTTGAAGCGGACCTGCGCGATTACCAGATGCCGGCCGAGATCCTGCGCTACTTCAAGGTCAAGAGCGTACGCCTGCTATCCAATAACCCCGATAAAATTGCCGCACTGGAACGCGCCGGCATCCGCGTGGCCGAGCGCATTCCCTGTATCGTCGCGCCGCATGAATCCACCGAAGGCTATTTGCGGACCAAGAAACAGAAGCTCGGCCATTTGTTGGATTAACTAGCGCCCGTGCGCGGCACCGCGGAACACCGCATTCACGAACAGCAGATTCAAGCCATCCATATAGCCCCGGAAATTCGGGTCCTCGGTGAATCCGATCACGTTGCCACGCCCGTTGCGCTGCACCACTACGAATGGCTTGTAGGCCATCTGCTTGCGATTTGGTTCCCACATAAATCCACTGGCCAGCAATTGATCTGGACCCGCGAAATAGGCCGCGTTGAAGCCCTTGTCTAACTTGATGGGCGTAAAAATCGCGCGCCCCGAAGCGAGCACGTAGATCGTATCCGGCAGCCCGGCCGTCACCCATTGCTCCGGATTGACCTTGGCCCTTACTAGCACGCCATGTAGCGAGTCCGGCAGTTCGGCATCCGGCTGGATGGCTTTGTCGAAATCCTGATCGCTGGTGAGCAGCTTACCCGGCACTCGAGCCGTCGGCGCAGCAGGAGTTGGCGGCGGTGTCTGACCCGCGGCCGGCGCGTTACCGGGAGTAGCAGTCGCGCCGCCCCGCCCTCCACCAGTCGCCGCCACCGGCGCGCTCTCGCGCACCACGTTTTCCTGCGAAATCGCCAGCAGTCCCGTGCGCGGATCAGCCAGGTACGCCACGGCGCCGCCACCTAAACCGATCAGCGTTCCCCCGGCAGCTACCCAATCGTTTAACCGCCGGGCACCGTTTGCCCCCAGCACCGTATCGTAGCCCTCGCCGCCGCCCGGCCCGCCTCCTGTATCCGGCAGAATGATCACCTGAAACTGGTTCAGATCGCCGCGTGCCAGTTGATCGGTCCGCACCACCGACACCGGATATCCATACTGCCGCTCCAGAAGGAATCGCGTCGCGCCCGCGGCACCGGAATTCGTCGGACGGTCCCACGCCAGCGCCACCGACGCCCGCGGCACTGAGAAAACGCGATTGCTGCCGAAGTTCACGCCTTCATCCACCCAGCCCGTATCGGTCGCGTACACCTCGGCTCCGCTCGATTTCGCGAGCCGCTCCACCTTTTCGGCCACGTCCGCGGCGTTGTCCTTCACCTTCACGATCAAGCTCCCGGTGGGATACGTGCGCCCCGCCAGCTTGAAGACCTTGTCGCTAGTGAGGATCTTCAAATCCTCCTGTAGTCCCGCCGCCAGAAACCGCGCCGCTGCCGAAACGCCCCACGGCACCAGATACGCAACTTCCGGCTTCGCGCCGATAACCTTCCCCGGCGGCGTCTCACCCGGCTTCACGGCTTCGAACGACCCTTTCGACACGTCCGCGGAACTCACCGCCGACACGCCGTATTGCATCGGTAGCGACCAGGCAGTCACGTCGTACATCTCGCTCGGTTGCCGGTTCTCACGCCGATGCTCTTCGCCCTTGAGAAAATCCGGCTCCATCGAAACCTGTGCGTCCAGCAGCGTTCGGGCCAGCCGCCGCGCCGGCTGTGCCATCGAAATGACATAGCTGCCAGCCTCGTATTCCTTCCCGGCGTTTTGGAAGGCCACTGTTGCACGCTTTACCTCCACACCCTGGAACGCCAGGCTCGCGGCCAGTTTGTCGACGTTCGAAATGTTGCCCTCGCGCGGCAGAATGTATTCGCGCACCGCTTCGGTTGCTCCGTCCGCCGCCGCCGACTTGCGGTATTGGTAGAAGTTCTCGAGCAGCTTGTCTTTATTCCGCAGCGCCGTCTCGCACGAAGAAATAGACGCCACGAAATGATCGCGGACTGTATCGCGATATTGCACGACTTTCCCGTCCGACCGGCGCACCACCAGCCCGCGCGTGGATGCCTGCTCGTAGGTCATTCCAATGCTGCCGTGAAACAGCGGCCAGCTGGCGCCATAGCCGGGATAAAATTCGTCGTAGCCCTCGCGCGTGAAATAGCTGAAGCCGTAGCGGTCGAACCACTTCGCGTTGTTCCTTCCAAACCATTCCAGGCTGTCGCGCTGCGTGCGCGTGATGTACGGATTAAACGGATTCGCTTCGGGCGCGAAATAGTAAGTGGCGTCCGAACCCATCTCGTGCAGATCCACGTACGCCAGCGGAAACCAGTCCTGCACGGCCTTGATCCGCCCTTGCGTCTCCGGTTGCGACATCGCGAACCAGTCGCGATTCAAATCGAAATAATAGTGATTGGTGCGGCCGCCCGGCCACGGCTCATTGTGTTCGGCCGCGAGCTGGCTTGCATCGGCCTTCAGCCCTTCGGCGATCTCGAAATTGTGCACGAACCGCGCCCGCCCGTCCGGATTCTGCGCCGGATCCAGGATCAGCAACACGTTCGCCAGAATCTCGTCGACCATCTTGTCGCTGCGCGATGCCAGCAGATGATAGGCCGTCATCAAGGCCGCGTCATTCGATGAAATCTCGTTGCCATGCACGCCATACGCGAGCCACAGCACCGCCGGCATCCGCGCCATGATCCTCTTCGCATCGGCATCCGATGTCTTGCGCGGGTCGGCCAGTTGTTTCATCCCGGCGCGAATTTCGTCCAGCCGCCGGATATTGGCTTCCGACGAAACAACGGCATAGATCAGCCGCCGTCCTTCCCAGGTCTTGCCGTAGTCGAACACACGCATCAGGTGCGGACGAGCGGCCGCCAGCGCTTCCATGTATTTGACGATGTCTTCCGGCCGCGTGACGCGCTCCCCCGGATCGTGTCCGGTCACCTGCTTCTCGGTCGGTACGCCAGCGTCGTACGACGCGCCCGGCCAGTACTCGAACTTGTCAGGCTTGTCCTGGGCCAGGAGAGAAACACCGATCGCCAGCGAACACAAAAATACCTTCATAAGTTACTAAGCATACTCTGTGGCATGAGAGTCCAGTGCAACTGGGCTATAATCTTATTAGTAAGATTATGAGTTCGATCGCTACTACCAAAATGTCGTCACGTGGCCAGGTCGTGATCCCGGAGAAAATCCGCGAGCGTTTGAATCTGAAACCCGGCACGGAATTCGTGATAATCGCGAAAGGCGATGTGGTTTTGTTTAAGAAAGTATCGCCGCCGAGTTGGGAGCAGTTCGATGATCTGATCCGAGAAGCGCGCCGTCAAGCTCGATCCTCGGGCCTCTCACCAGCCGCGGTCAAGCGAGCGATCTCTCGCGCACGCCACGGATAAGGGTCGTGCTCGACACGAACGTGCTCGTTTCGGGTGTTTTCTTCTCTGGCACCGAGTCGGGTACTAAAAGCCTGGGGTGACGGGCGGTTGAACGTCTTCTGGCATCAAAAGCCGATTGCCTAATCAGCGGAGACCGGGATCTGCCGGAGGGTGACTTTGAAGACTGCTCGGCTCTCTGTCCCAGACAATTCTGCGATCGTTATCTCTAATCCAGAGGTTCGTGCCGAGTCGACCTTTACTTCTTGGGCTGCGGACGTGACGCGGGCGGCACCTTCCCATTGGCGCGATAGTAGGCCACCAGCAGACCGTAGTGTTCGCCCGAATGCTCGAGCACGCTCAGCCAGGGCTGCAGGTTCTTCGCGAAGCTGTCTTCCGGCACTGACTTCAGCGTAGCGTTCGCATCGGCGATCGATTTCTGGAGCAGCGCCACAATCTGGTCCTTGGTCTGGTAGTTCTTGGCATCGAGCTCGTCCCAGTTCACGTTCTCTCCGCGGCCTTTCTTCGCGGCATACACAATGCCCGACGTCACGTGTACGATCACCTCGCCGAACGAACGCATCTCTGGCTTAAGACGGAAATCGTACTTGTCCGCCGGAAAGTCCTGCGCCATGTCGAGAATGTTCTTGTTTACAGACCCAAAGGTGTTGGCAATCTGCTTGGCCGGGCTGGGAGGCGCCTTCGGCTGCGCCGGCGCTGAAACCACCAGCATGGCGAGCAGCGCGGCGATCGAAAGGCTGGTCCTGTAACTTGCTAAAATCGGCATAGGGGTTACAGAATATCACTCCCCGCCGTAACCTGTCAATGAAATGATATTGGTTACGAATCGATAAGAATGGCTAAAATTCAAACAAATCAGGAGAACTGGAAGTTCGTCGGCGGCCGTCTCTGTCTGGACTTTATCAACACCGTCGGCGGGCGCGCCGGCGCCACGGTCTTGCGAGACAAACTGGTGGAATACGGTAATCTGCTCGCATGGAGCCGGCAGGCCGGTATTGCCAATCCAACCGAATCCCGCAATCTTGCCCGCCGCGCGGCAGCCCATCGGCACGAAGTGGAAGCGACTCTCCGAAGAGCTGTTCTCCTGCGGGAGGCTCTATATCGAATTTTCAAGGCTGCGGCGGAAGGCCGGCGGCCGCGCGTCGCTGATCTGGACACCCTGAGCCAGGAACTCCGTGTTGCCCGAGCGCGCGAGCGTCTTACGCACACCGGCGGCGCCTTCGCATGGACCTGGCAAGATGGCGAAACCGCGCTCGACCGAATCCTCTGGCCGGTGTCGCTTTCGGCGGCCGGTCTGCTCACCTCCGGCGATCTCTCCCGCCTTCGCCAGTGCGGCGGTCCCGAATGTGGCTGGATGTTCCTCGACACCAGCCGCAACCGCAGCCGCCACTGGTGTGACATGAAAGACTGCGGTAACCGGGCGAAAGTGAGCAGATTCCGGCAGCGTCATCAGCAGAGCCACAAGCGGGAGCGTTCCGCGTAAGAGCAACTCCGGACTCCGTCACTCGGTACAATGGTGATTTCTCCATGAAGATTGCCCTCGCACAGACGAACACTACCGTCGGCGACCTGTGCGGCAATGCTCAAAAGATCCTCTCCTTCGCCCAGCGGGCCGCCGCCGCGGGTGCCGAGGTGGTTGCGTTCCCCGAGCTTACTTTGACCGGCTATCCGCCGCGCGATCTGCTTGAGAAACAGACCTTCCTCGATCGCGTCGAACAACATCTCGAAAAATTAGCTGCCGATGCCGCGCCCCTGGGAGTGACCCTGATCGTCGGCACGGTCACGCGCCGAAGCGAGTCATCGGGCCGGCCCATTTACAACACTGCCGCGGTGGTTCAGGGCGGCCGCGTCGCTTTTCGCCAGCACAAAATGTTGCTGCCGAGTTACGACGTCTTCGATGAAACCCGGTATTTCGAGCCCGCGCCCAAGCAGTTTCCGCTAGCGATCGACGGCTCGACTACCGCGCTGACCATCTGCGAGGATGCCTGGAACGACAAGCAGTTTTGGGAACGACGCCTTTATAGCCGCGATCCGGTGGACGAATTGGCCCAGGCCCATCCGCTTGTTCTCATAAGCATCAACGCCTCGCCCTACCATATGGGCAAACGCACTCTTCGTCGCGAAGTTTTTTCCGCCACCGCGCGTCATTCCAGAATCCCGATCGTATATGTGAACCAGGTCGGCGGGAATGACCAGCTCATCTTCGACGGCAGCAGCTTCGCCATGAACGCGCAGGGCGATGTGATCGCGTCGGCGGCATCGTTTGAAGAAGACTTGGTCCTGGTCGACACGAAAACCCTCGTAGGCGATCATCACGAAACTTACGCGGATGAGTGCGACGCAGCCTACCAGGCCCTGGCCCTCGGCACCCGCGATTACATCCGCAAGTGCGGCTTTGAACGCGTCATCATCGGATTAAGTGGCGGCATCGATTCCTCTCTTACCGCGGCCATCGCCGTGGATGCCGTAGGCAAAGAGAACGTCCTCGGTGTCGGAATGCCCGGGCCGTATTCCTCCGAGCACAGCGTTACCGACGCTCGCGATATGGCGCGCAATCTTGGCATTCGCTTCGAGCTGATCCCCATCGGCGACCAGTATGAGGCGTTCGTGGGTGTACTGAATCCTCTGTTCCCGGATGGCGCTGTAGGAGTCACGCAGGAAAACCTGCAGTCGCGCCTGCGTGGCGTCACGCTGATGGCGCTGTCCAATAAGTCGGGAGCGCTGGTGCTCACCACTGGCAACAAGAGCGAGTTGGCGGTCGGCTATTGCACGCTCTACGGTGACATGTGCGGCGGCTTGGCCGTCATCAGCGACGTCCCCAAAACGCTGGTCTATTCGCTCGCGCGCGTCGCCAACAAACGCCATGCCAACGCCATTCCTGAAAATGTCTTCGTCAAGCCGCCCTCCGCCGAGCTTCGCCCCGATCAAAAAGACAGCGACTCCCTTCCCGAATACGACGTCCTCGATCAGATTTTGCGCGGCTATGTCGAAAATAACGAATCCCCGCGGCAGATTGCCGATTCTCTTCATCTGCCTGTCACACTGGTGCGCGATATTGCCAATAAAGTGGACCGAAACGAATACAAGCGCCAACAGGCAGCTCCTGGCCTGAAGGTCACAACCAAAGCGTTCGGCATCGGCCGCCGCTTTCCGATCGCTCAGAGGTTCTCCGAATGAAAAAAAATTTCAGATCAGCCCAAGTCCGCACGTTCCTGGGACTCGTAGCCGTAGTGCTGATCGCGGCGCTTTCCTCCTCGCAGCCGGTTCCTCGCGAAAAGGTTGGCTTCCTTCCCGACGGCGGATTTCTGCTGAACAGCGGCTGGCGCGTCAAGCCGGCCGGCACGCAAGTCCCGCTCGACACGCTGCCGATGTCATCGGTCTTGTCCGCCGATGGCCGTGTCCTGCTGGTGCTGAATGGCGGTTACCGGCCGCCCTCCATCAGTGTGCTCGACACCAGAGACGGTCATGAAATCGGGCGCACGCCGGTGGGTGACGCCTGGCTCGGCCTGGCGCTTTCCCCCAACGGCAAACTGCTATGGGTGGGCGGCGGCTCCCAAGCCGCGATTTACGAGTTTTCTTTCGACGACAATGGCCACCTGCAGCCAACGCGAACGTTCGAGATGGTTCGCCCCGCCGACCGGACCTATCGCGATTTCATCGGTGACGTGGCCGTCTCGCCCGATGGCCGTCTGCTCTATGCCTCCGACCTCTATCACGACACGATTCTCGTAGTGAACCCGCAATCCGGCGCCGTCATCGAGCGTTTCAAGACCGGCCGCCGGCCATATCGTATCCTGTTTCATCCCGACGGCAAATCGTTCTTCGTTACCAGTTGGGCCGACGGCGCGATGTACCACCACCAAACCAATAATGGCCAGCAGTTGCAGATGGTGCGCCTGGGCGCGCATCCCACCGATATGGTCTGGCGCGACCGCGGGGCCGCCTCCGAAGAGGGCGACGAGGCCAAGTGGAAAGCGCGAATCTTTGTCTCGGCCGCCAACACCAATAACGTTTATGCCGTCGCTGTCTCCGATAGCGGCGACCTGAGCGTGGTCGAGTCCATCAATATTGCCATGACTCCTCTGCATCCTTTGGGGATGACTCCCAGCGCGCTGGCTCTCAGTGCCGACAAAAACACTTTGTACGTCGTATGTTCGGACGCGAATGCTGCCGCCGTGATCGACGTAAAAGAAGCCCGTAGTGACGTGCGCGGGTTCATTCCCGCCGGCTGGTATCCCACCGCCGCCAAAGCGCTGGTAGACGGCCGGCTGATCGTGTTGAACGGGCTTGGTTCGCGCAGCCATCCAAATCCGCATGGCCCGAACCCGACCATTCGAAGCGCGCCGGCCTATCGTGGTGATGCAACGGTCGAGTACGTTGGACGAATTCAGACCGGTACTGCGTCCATCATTCCCCCGGTCACCGACGACGCGCTGAACAAATACACGGCCGAAGTACGGGCCAACTCGCCTTATAACGACGACCTGCTGGACAGTCAATCCGAATCGCTTCCTCCCATCGAGCACGTCTTATACATCGTAAAAGAGAATCGTTCCTACGATCAAGTGCTCGGCAGTATCGGGAAGGGCGAGAGCGACCCTTCTCTGTGCCTGTTCAAGGAGAACGCTGGACCGAACCACTATAAGCTGGCTCGCGAGTTTGTGCTTTATGACAATTTCTATGTCAACGCCGACGTGAGCGCCGACGGGCATAACTGGTCCACTTCTGCGATCGCGAACGATTATGTTATGAAGCTATGGCCCAGCACTTACGCCAAGCGGCGCGACCACTATGATTACGAAGGTGGTGAACCGGCCGCTCTGCCGCCTGCCGGTTACCTCTGGACCAACGCCGCTGCCCGCGGGACGTCCATGCGGAATTATGGATATTGGGCTACCAATCTCAAGACTCCCGCGGCGGACGGCGCGGTTCAGATCGAAGCGGTGCGGGATCCGGTTCTGTCCAAAGTCACGAACATGAAATATCGTGGCTTCGATCTGGAATATCCGGATGTGAAACGCGCGCAGGCGTTTCTGCAGGATCTCAAAGAATTTGAGACAACTGACAAGATGCCGTCTCTGATGTTCATGCGATTGGGGAACGATCACACCTTTGGAACCGCTCCCGGCAAGCTCGCGCCTCTAGCCATGTTCGCCGACAACGACTACGCCCTGGGCCAGATCGTGGAAGGCCTCTCGCGCAGCAAGTTCTGGAAGAGCACGGCGATCTTTGTGCTGGAAGACGACGCGCAGAATGGGCCAGACCACGTTGATTCACATCGCTCGCCCGCATATCTCATTTCGCCCTACACGCACACCGGCACGATCGACAGCCGAATGTACAACACCACGTCGATGCTGCGGACCATGGAATTGATTTTGCATCTGCGGCCGATGACTCACTTCGATGCCGCCGCGCGCCCGATGACTTTCGCGAGGCAAGGCGTGTTCACGCCCTACCAAGCCGAGAAACCGCGCATCTCACTCGAAGAGCGCAATCCCCAGAATTCAACGACCGCCGCGCGATCCGCACGGCTCGACTTCAGCGAGGCCGACCTGAACGATGACGACGAAATGAACGACATCCTGTGGCTCGCCATCAAGGGGACCAATCCACCGCCGCCCGTGCGCAGCCTCTTTGGAAAGTAGCGTGGCGCACTGACGCCGTGGCGCAGGTCTCCGACCTGCGTTCGCTGACTGAATTCATGCCTCGCATCCATCTCTGCTTCGTCTGGCACCAGCATCAGCCCTTCTATAAGGACCTGGCGACTGGCGAGTACCGCTTGCCTTGGACCCGATTCCATGCGCTCAAAGATTACTACGGCATGGTCAAGATCCTGGAGGAATTCCCCAACGTGCACCAGACCTTCAATCTGGTGCCGTCCATGGTAATGCAGGTTCAGGAATACGCCGCCGGCCAAGCCCGCGATCCGTTTCTTGATTGCGCCGTCAAGCCTGCCGAAAGCCTGACCGAAGCCGAACAGGAGTTCGTGCTGCGCTATTTCTTCCAGGCCAACCCCGGCCGCATGATCTATCGCTATCCGCGCTACGGCGAGCTATACGATGCCTGGCAAAGAGCCGGCCGTAATCCCCTTCGCGCGCGGCGGACGTTAAGCACCCAGGATCTGCGCGATCTCCAAGTTCTCTCGCAGCTCGCCTGGTTCGACGAAGAATTTCAGGCGCACGATCCTGAAGTGAAGGCCCTACTCGCCAAGGAGCGAAATTACTCGCTTGAAGACCAGGCCGTCATGGCGCGCAAGCAGCGCGAAATCATCGCACAAGTGGTGCCCGTGCACAAGGAGTTCGCGGCGCGCGGCCAGATCGAAATTTCGACCACGCCCTTCTATCATCCGATCCTTCCGCTGATCTGTGACTCCAACATCGCCGCTGTTTCGCATCCCGGCGTGACGCTTCCCAGCCGGTTTCGCTATCCCGGCGACGCGCGCCATCAATTGAAGACCACGCGCGAGTTCATCGAGCGTGAATTCGGGCGCGCTCCCATCGGGCTATGGCCTTCGGAAGGTTCTGTGTCGGATGAAGCGCTGTCCCTCGCCGCCGAAGTGGGTTTCGAGTGGGCCGCCACCGACAACGGTGTGCTCGCGCAAACTTTGCACAAGACCGCTGGACCCGATCTGACCTATCGCTCTTATCTCTGGCAGCAGGGCAATCACGGGCTCCGCATGATCTTTCGCGATCACTTCCTGAGCGATCTGATCGGCTTCGAATACTCCAAGATGGGCGCCGCCGAAGCCGCCGATCACTTCCTGGATCGCATTCGCGCCAACGCGAATCCGTTGTCAGTCGGGGGCGCTGATGTCCTGGTGCCCATCATTCTGGATGGAGAAAACGCCTGGGAATATTACTATCAAAACGGCCGCCCGTTTCTGCGTGAGCTGTACCGCCGCATTAGCAACTCGCTCGACATGGTGGCGCTCACGGTCAGTGAAGCTCTGAAGCTGGATAATCCCCGGCCGCTAGATCATATCTTCCCGGGATCGTGGATTAACGCCAACTTCGACATCTGGATCGGAGCGCAGGAAGACAACAAGGCCTGGGAGTATCTGCTCCGTGCGCGTCAGAAATACGATGAGCTGGCATCACGCGTTCCTGAAGACAATCGCCGCCTCGCCTACGAAGAACTGTTGATCGCCGAGGGCAGCGACTGGTGCTGGTGGTATGGCCCCGAGCATCAGTCCGAGAACCGGCGCGAGTTCGACGAGCTCTACCGCCAGCACTTGACCAACGTTTATCGCGCTCTCAATCTTCCGGCGCCGGATGAATTATCGCGCCCAATATTGACGACGCACTCCACCGATCTTCACGATCCACCCTCCAACCCGATTCATCCCGTGATCGACGGCGAAGTGACCTCTTACTTTGAGTGGATGGGCGCCGGGCATTATCACATCGACGCCCGGCCGGGTGCCATGCATGGCCAGCGGACCGCCGTTCGCGATCTATATTACGGCGCCGATGATCAAAATCTCTATCTACGTCTCGACCTGGACGGCGTTCCGGAGATGAGAATCGATTTACGGACAGCGCAAGGATCGCTGCCGTTGCTGGGTAATCCGCAGGTCGAATCCGCGCTTCGCAAGATTCTCGAACTGCGCGTTCCCTTCGGCGTACTCGGAGTCTCAAAGGAACAACCGCTGCGCTTCCAACTGACAGTTGGCAGCGACAGCATCCCGGCCGAGGGATGGATCGAGTTGAACCCGGCCTCCTGACTACTTGCGGCTGGAATACTTGTTGATCACGCCCAGCAGACGGGTCGCCGAAGACGGAGGCCGCGTGTTGCCAAGCACGATGTCGCTATTCGAAATTTCCTTGCCGTATAGTTCCTTGTTCCAATCGTCATCCGGCCGAAGCGTCGCGCCTTCCAGCGAAATGCCGGCGAAAAGCCCGCGCGCGCGTGAATAGGTCAGGATCTCGGCGTGCATCTGCGCGTCCGTAGCCGCTGACGACGTGCGGCCCACCGGACCCGCCGCCGCGGAGGCATCGGCTCCAATAGTGAACTTGCTCGAGAGCAGTTTCTTGACACCGTCCTGATTCATTACCAGCAGGACCACGTCAGTCTCGGAGCCGCCGATCTGGAAACCGACACTGCCGCCTTCCACGCGAATCGAGGCCGGCGCCGACCAGCCTACGCCACTGGCTTTGCGGCAGGCCAGGAAACCCTTTCCGTACTTGGCGCCGATGATAAACGCGCCTTTCTTTAGGCCCGGTACAACCACGATACACTCGGACTTCGCCAGCAGGTCCTGTGGAATTCCTTTGTCGGGAGCAGACATGATTTCGGTCATCACGTCCGCGGCCGCGTCCAGCCGCTGGGGAGCATCGGCGGCATACAACACGCTACCGGTCATTGCCAGGATTGCAAGTTGCGTCAGTTTCATCAGATTCCTCCTCAGGCCTGATTCTAGCAAGGCGCAAGCTCGATATGATGGAACTTGGATGTAAGAATCCTTATAGTCGCTTCGGCAATGCCGCTGATGGTTGCGGGAGCCGTCGATCCGGCTGCGGCAAGTGTCACCCGGAAGCTCGACGTTATCCAAAGTGGACGGGCGAAACCGGGCGCAGTTTTTGTATTCACGGCGGCGGAGTTGAATGCCTGGGTGAAGATCAAAGCACCTATGGTCGTCCCGGAAGGGCTGCGTGAGCCGCGGCTCGAAATGGGGAACGGAACCGCGACCGGATTCGCACTGGTCGATTTTCTAAAGTTGCAACACGGCGCGGGAATCGAGACCAACTGGCTGATTTCCAAATTGATCCAGGGCGAGAAGCGCATAATGGCGTCGGCCGGCATCCAATCCGCGAATGGGCGCGCCACGGTTCACCTGATACGAGTCGAGATCGGCGGATTAGCGGTGAGCGGCGCGACGCTCGATTTCCTGATCGATACCTTCTTCCGGCCGCTTTACCCCGACGCGAAGATTGACGAACCGTTTGAGCTGTCCGACCGCGTGGAGCGGATCGAAGTGACGCCGGCTGAGGCGCGGGTCTATATCAAAAAGTGACGTATCAAGAAGTGATGCGGTCGGCTGCGTCCTTGCCCATCTTCACGCAATCCGGAATTCCAATGCCGCGGTAAGCGTTGCCCGCCAGATGCAGGCCCGGAATGGTCTGCAGGATGCCTTCGATGCGCTCGACCCGTTGTTGATGCCCGACAGTGTATTGCGCCATGGCGTTGGGCCAGCGCGCGACGCTGTGGAACACTGGCTGGGCTTGGAGTCCCATGATACCGCGCAACTCGCTGCGCGCGGCTGCCACCAGTTCTTCGTCCGCCAGAGCCAGGCCGTTGCCGCCGACGAAGCAGCGCAGCAGCACCATGTCATCCGGGACGCGATGGTTGAACTTGTTGCCGACCCAGGTGCAACCCATCAGGTATTGCCGCTCCAGCTTCGGCACCAGGAAGCCATGCCCTTTCAGCGGGTGATCGAACGTATCCTTGCGATAGCCCAGCGCTATGGTGATGGAAGAAGTGTAGGGAATGTTGAAGAGAAGTTCCGCTAGTTCCGCGTTCGCTGATCCGACTAGTTTCGCGCAATCTCCAGCAGGCGCCGCCAGCACGACGTTCTCCGCTTCCATCCATTCGCCGTTGACGCGCGCTCGGAACGCGGCGCCATTGCGCTCCAGCGCTTCCACAGTTCCATGCACGACATCGGCACTGGGCCGGAGCTTTTCAATAAGCTCCCCGAGCCCGTTCTTTAGAGTCCATAAGAACGACTTCGGGCCGGGGATCCTGGGAGGCTTCGGCGCGACCAGCACGCCACGCGTCAGGCTTCCGTACTTGGTCTCGATCTCGGCGAACCGGCTGAGCACGCTGTTGACGCTCATCTGCTTCGGATCGCCGCCATACACTCCGGCCAGCAGTGGCTCGGCGAGATAGTCGAGCGACTCCTGGCCGAAGTGATCCATCAGGAAATCGTAAACGGAGCGGTCGGGGTGCCTTCCGTTGGGACGTCGAAAGAATTCCAGACCCATCCGTATTTTTGTGCCCCAACCGAAAAGGCTGGTTCCCACCAGCGGCATAATCTTGGTGGGGACCATCATCATCAGCCCATCGGGCAGCGCCACCAGCTTTCCGTGCCGGACGATGTAGGTGATCCGGGAATGGTCGTTGGAACCGATGATCTGATCCGCGAGCCCCAGCTCGCGGATGAGATCCATAGCCCACGGTTTCGCGGCCATAAATCCGTCGGGACCGGCTTCCAGGACACAGCCTTGCTGGACCGATGTTCGAATGACACCGCCGACCTGCGGCGACCTCTCCACGAGAATGGGACGAACGCCCGCTTTCGAGAGGTAATAGGCGGCGGAAAGCCCGGAAATCCCTCCCCCAACGATCAACGCTTTGTGGGGCACTACCTACAGTTTAAACTCGTGGACGATGTCGACCACGGCCTTAACATTCTCCACCGGCGTCTCAGGCAAAATACCGTGCCCGAGATTGAAAATGTGGCCCGGCCGGCTGCCGGTACGCTTGAGCAATTCCAAGACGCGCATCTTCAGCTCGGGCAGTGGCGCGAACAAAACGGCCGGATCCAGGTTGCCTTGAACAGCCGACCGATAGCTGATGTCCATCCAAGCCTGGTCGATATTCACTCGCCAGTCGACGCCCA
>Ga0210403_10002342_pt1 | contig 17221 bp, 19 predicted proteins | sample IncBWC19MmetaG_FD_150863 | JGI IMG/M metagenome (GOLD analysis project Ga0210403, IMG submission 150863) | Forest soil microbial communities from Barre Woods Harvard Forest LTER site, Petersham, Massachusetts, United States - Inc-BW-C-19-M | ecosystem: Environmental > Terrestrial > Soil >... | reverse complement strand
CCGGCCTTCAGGTGGCGGCTAATCCTTATGTGGATTTGTTAGGAAAGCCTGAAACGGCATCCAGCCGGTTAGACCTGACTCAGGCGTTCAACTCGCTCGGCACTACGATTGCTCCAAAACTCGGTGGACTACTCATCCTAAGCGCGGCGCCGCTGGCTATGGAACAGTTACGGCAGCTCACTCCGCAAGCTCTGTTTTTGTACCGCGTGCAACAGGCAGCCTCGGTCAAGATGCCATACACGGTGATCGGTATCGCGCTATTGCTATTGGCGATTTTGATCGGCACTTCCAAGCTGCCAAAAATCGAAAGCGCGTCGTATAGTCGCGGAGATAAGGCTAATGATTCGATCTGGAAACATCGCAATCTCCTCTTCGGCGCGATTGGGATTTTCAGCTATGTAGGCGCGGAAGTATCAATTGGAAGTTTTCTCGTGAACTATTTCGGTTTGCCCGAGATTGCGGGCCTGTCCCCAAAGACCGCAGCGGGATTTGTTTCGTTCTACTGGGGTGGCGCGATGATCGGACGCTTTCTCGGCGCGCCAATGCTAAGGCGGCTTAAAGCCGGATATCTGCTCGCCGGATGCGCGATCTGTGCCGCGGCCCTGGTCACTGGTTCCATGATGCTCGGCGGGCATCCTGCGATGTGGAGCATTCTCGCCGTCGGGTTCTTCAACTCGATCATGTTTCCCACCATTTTCAGCTTGGGCGTAGCCGAACTCGGCCCTCTGACAGGAAATGGATCAGGCATCCTTAATATGGCCATCGTGGGCGGCGCAATCCTGCCAGTGATGCAGGGCGCAATTGCCGACCAGGTTGGGCTTCACCACGCGTTCGTTCTCCCCGTGATCTGCTACGTATACATCCTGTTCTATGCTCTACGCGGATCGAGGCCGAACAGCGAACTGTACGGAAAAGCTTAGGACAGCCAAACTCAACCCTTAACAAGCGGCGTCACAGGAACCTGGACTTCTGTCGTAACGGGGGAAACCGCGATCACGCCATCCCTGAAGTCCGCGTGCGCCGGCTGCGATAGGACCAAATTCGCGGGGATCGTCGCCTCCGTCGCTTAACCTCTCGATTTGCGCAGGGCCGCTAAGAGCATATGCCGCGCCCGGAAAAGCCTAGTCTTCACTGCCGGAATACTCGATTGGAGCCATTGTGCTGTTTCTCGTAGGCTGAGCTCCTCAAGGTCACGAAGGATCAGAACCTGCCGATACTTTTCAGGAAGTCCAACAACGGCACTGCGAACCGCGTGTTTGGCCTCAGAGCGGGTAAGCGACTGATGCGGCGATTCGCAAGTCGAAGTGAGGGTGTCGAGATCACGCTGTGTCTGCGACCATCGCCAACGCTGCTCCCGGCGATGGGATTGTAATACTTCATTGACGGCCACACTAATCATCCACGTGCGAAAGCTGGATTCTGACCGAAATGTCGACAGATGACGCCAGACTTTCAAAAAGACCTCCTGAAGGAGGTCGTCCACGTCGGTTGCGTTCCGTACCATCGAGCCGATCCGCCTTCTTACTGCGGCGGCGTGTCGATCCATGAGGACGGCAAAAGATTCGGCTTGTCCAGCCAATGCGAGCTTGATCAGGATACTGTCTTCAAACGTTGCGAGCGGTGAAGTCATTACAATCTCCGTCGTCCCTAATTGGAGAAGATGCAGCAGGTAACCTTGTTGTTTGACGCCGTCTCAGACTTCTTGCCAACAAGAGCGATTCCTTCATGCTCCTGTCAAGTAGGAGACTTGTGGTTTTCCTTTGGCGAAGAACAGAGAAACCTGTATCGCTGGATGATGACATTCGGGCGGTCTGCGAACATCGCGGAACCGAGTGCCAAGTCCGGCTCTCAGGCCGAATTACAATAGACTCCTCTCCCGGGTTGCGGCTGCTCTTGCTGCGGCGCCTGGAATCCCCAAGCTGTCAAACCCTGACGGTGGATTTTCGGGAAGTTGCGTACGTCGATACATCAGGGGTCGCGATGTTGGTTGAGATTCTTAAAGCTGCACGTACCCGAGGTAAAACGTTCCAACTCAGCGCGCTGCAGGAGCGGCCGCGGTTTCTACTAGAGGCGACGGGCCTGCTGCATCTGTTCTCTGAGGTCACTGAAATGCCGCCTTCGAATCATTCTGGTCCCGAGAGCCCGCAATGAGCGTATCCACTGTTGAACGTCTTGGTAGTGCGACCCTGCGCCAGCTCGGGTATGTGGGCGGCCTCGTAATTCAGCTTCGGAACGCCATCGGCGTCTTAGGACTAACTCTACCGCTGGTCGGGAATCGGAACCGATGGCGATCAGCAGTCCGGCAGATGCTCGCGATAGGCGTCGATGCATTTCCTATGGTTGGAATCATGGCCATTTGTACGGGATTCATCCTGGCGATGCAAGGGGCTTCGGAGCTCCGTCGTTTCGGAGCGATTGAATTTGTGGTCGACCTGGTGACAATTGGTTTCACACGGGAATTGGGGCCGCTGCTCACTGCGATTGCGGTGAGCGGACGTTCAGGGTCGGCATTTTCAGCGGAGATCGGTAGCATGGTCGTCACCGAAGAGATCGACGCCTTACGAACGATGGCCATTGACCCAGTAGCATTTGTGCTTGCGCCAAAATTCTTAGCCGCGCTGATTATGCTGCCGTGCCTGACAATCATTAGCAACGCCTGCGGAATTCTGGCGGGCGGGGTCTTTATGCAGTTCAGTACGCACATGGCCTTTAGCGTTTACCTCCGCGACGTTATGCACTCCATGGTGCTGCGCGATGTGATGACCGGCTTGGTGAAGAGCTTGGCCTTCGCCACGATCATCGTGCAGGTCGGGTGTCTGGAAGGTTTCCGTGTTCGTGGAGGGCCAGACGCGGTTGGCCGGTCGGCCACAGCGGCGGTGGTGAAATCCACGTTCTTTGTAATCCTCGCCGATGTAGGATTCACAGCGATCTTCTACCTGACGGGAGGAAAGTGAAGAAATGGCCGCAGCGCCAGAAGCAACAGCCGCTGGGCCGGTAATTTCCATCCGGGACGTCGTGGTCAGCTACAACGGGCAGCGCGTACTGGACGGAATCAATCTTGACATCGTGCACGGAGAAACGATGGTCTTGCTGGGAGGCAGCGGATCCGGTAAAAGTACGCTCTTGCGCCAAATCATCGGCTTGGAACGGCCGCAGGCCGGCCAGGTTCTTGTGAACGGTGTAGATCTCGCTACATGCACCGTTGGGGAGCTGAAAAAAGTGCGGCGTTCGATTGGAGTCGTATTTCAGGATGCGGCGCTATTCAATTCAATGTCGGTAGAGGACAATGTTGCGCTAGCCCTGCGAGAACACACCCAACTGGCTGAATCGACCATCCGCTTGATGACCTGGATGAAGCTCGCCGTGGTCGGGCTCCAGAACTCGGGTAAACTCAGCCCGCAGGCGCTTTCCGGGGGAATGAGGAAGCGCGCCGCAGTGGCACGAGCGATTTCGCTGGACCCGCGAATTCTGGTGTTTGACGAGCCCTCGGCCGGCTTGGACCCGATTGTGGCGGCGGAACTCGACGATCTGATTTTGGGCCTGAAGCGCGCGTTCGACATAACCGTGGTTGTGGTGACTCATGAGATGGCGAGCGCCTTCCGAATCGCGGATCGGATGGCGATGCTGTACAAAGGATCTCTGATAGCAGTAGGAACTAAAGAGGAGCTCCAGAGCAGCACCCATCCGCGAATTCGGCAGTTTTTTGATCGCGTCCCGGACAAAATCGCCGACACGGCAGGAATTGACGAATATGTCAGACAGTACCTGGAAGGGAGCACAGTGTGAATACAGAAGCAAAGGTGGGGACATTCGTACTCGTTTGTTCGATCCTGCTGGGTGTGACGGTGTATTACGTGGGTAACCAGGAGTGGGGACGCCATATGACGCCTTACAAAACCTACTTGCGGTACGCCGGCGGTGTGGAACCCGGGTCGGAAGTTCTCTTCGGAGGGATCGAAGCTGGTAGGGTAACAGCGGTCCGATCGTGGAACCAGGATCCCACCAAGATCGAAATTCTGTTCGAGGTGAAAGACGGCACGCCACTGAATGAGAAATGCGTGGCGAAGCTGGGTACGGTGAGTCTGATGAGCAGCCCGGCGCTGTCGATTACGACTGGCGCCCAGGACGCTCTGCGCCTGAAGGCAGGCCAAGTGATCGATTCGCAGGAAACCGTGAGCATCGACGATATGGCTCGAAAGCTAGCAGGCATTGCGGATACGGCGGAGAACTTGATCACGCAGGTGCAAGGCGAACTGAAGGGAATCAGCGGACAAGCCCAGACGCTTCTAGGGAACTTGAACGAAGCAACTGGACCCACGAACCGCAGGCAGCTGGCAGAGATTCTGCGCCGAACTAATTCATTGGTCGCCCAGCAGTCCCCCAAGATCGACCAGATCACGGATCAGGTTCTGCTGATAGGTCGGGACGCCGATTCCGTAATCAGCAAAATCGGCCCCCTGGTGGATCACACGGACGCAACGGTTGCTAACGTCAATTCGACGATCGATCAACTGCGCGATCCCATTCGGCAAGACCTCGCCCAATTGCAATCCACGATGGAGCAGGCGAAGAGCCTAATCGCCAGTTTACAGAGCGTGGTGCGCGCCAACGATGACAACATCCACGAGACTATAGAGAATCTGCGCGTCGCGACGGAGAATCTCGATCAATTGACCGACCACGTTAAACAGCGCCCGTGGAGCCTGGTGAGAATTCGCCAGCCGAAGGATCGCAAGGTCCCCCAATAAGCGGGCTACACTGCTACGGCTTATAGCCCATCAGCGTGTTTATGTACTGCAGGAAGTCGGGATAGTGCGTAAACTCGGCAGCTAATCGTTTCCATTCTCTTTTGAAAACAGGGCCCGTTAAGGTGTGCTTGATTTCTCGTTCCCAAAGCCGCCACAGCTTCTTCGTAATATAGCCCGCCTTGTGTAGTTGGTAGATCTCTAATATCAGCGAGAGGCAATACAACGTGCAGTCGGTCAATTCCTGGCTGGTAGGTGGCAGGGGCTGAGAGGGAATGCGGTTCGCAAGCCACGCTTCGGTTGGAAACAAGCGCAGCAGCTCCTGGAACCGCCCGGTGACCTCGATGAACATTTGTGCGTTTAACTGACGGCGTTGGTTTATCAAAGCTACCCAGATACCTAAAGAGCCGAGTACCAGGGTCCCCACCTGTCCGAGCTGTACGAGAAAGTCTGTCGGGATTTTCATCAGCTACGAGAAAGGAGCGCCAACACAGCGCACGTGTTTGAGTCGACCACTTCGAATGGCGGTATCGGGCCCAACAAACTGAGGCCAGCACTGCTCCTATCTTAAGTGCATGGGCGTCTCAACCCAGCCTTACCAGTTCCAATTCACGAGAACAGATCGACTACGCATCGCATGCACTCGCTGGGATAGCCGCAGGAGTGTTCGCGGAGTGGTTCAGATCGCTCATGGATTGGGCGAGCACATCGGTCGATATGCCGGCTTCATCGAGCATCTGGTGCATACCCGCCTGATGGTCTATGGTAACGATCATCGCGGGCACGAATCGAGCCCGTCTTCTCCAGATTAGCCATATCTCCTACGATTTCTACCCTGGCGGGCGGCACGAAATGATCAATGAGATCAATCAGCGAGTTTTAGGCAAGCCTGCGTGACGCCGTGTAGCCCGCCCTATTAAGGTCACATTCAGTCGCGAGGGGGCGCGCTGAAGTGAACAGCAAAAGTGCATTACCCATTCCTGATTCGATCCTCCAGTTGCAACGCCAGCTGGATCAGTTCCGCAGCACTCGCCTGGCAACACGGTGTCTATCTGGTCGCGCGCCCGCTGCGGATGGACTACATGCAGCTGAAGAAGCGGCCCGGCGGCATTCCGAGTCATCCCAGGAAGGCGCACAGGCCAGCATTCGTCGAGCTGGTCACGTCCCGTTCGGCAGTGCCGGAGCACTGCGTCATCGAGTTCGAGTCCTCGACGGGAGGCAAGATGCGCATTCAGTGGAAGGGACGCGTGCGAGCATGACATGCTTATGCAAATCAGATGGCAGGGGCGGAATATGGCAATCCCTCTCTCTCAACTAAAAGCCATTGAACCGGATTCCTCAACCGAGGAGGTTATCGGCGACTGGCACTACTGGTTGACGCAGGGCTACCGACTCTAATTTACGCACGGCAGCCGAAAGCTCACGGCTACAACAGCATTTCTAATGTTCACTATTTCTTGTTGCCTCGACCGAGCTCTGTTCACTAGCTCCGCTGCTTGCGTAAGTGGGAGCCCCAGCGCGCGGGTCGGTTAGTCCGGGATCCTCGAGTTGAATGAGCCGGGTCACAACGGCAAACAGGAAGCTCGCGGAGAGCCCGCACATGAGCACACCTGTAACACTTTCTACCGGGCCCATCGCCCGCCACGTTTGTTTCAGAAAAAGATCTCCCGCCCCGACGGAGGCATAGTCTGCCGCAGAAAAATAGTAAGCCGCCTCCCAGTTCGAAAAACATTTCCAGCGATAAAACGACGCCCACAACAGAATCTCGAACATGTGCAAGCAGACAAGCAGACTGCTGAATCGCACCACCAAGAGAAAGAAGCGGAAAAGCCCGACCCGGTGAATGCCGTTAGGAAACTGAGCCTTTATCCATTGGATGAGGGCGGCCATGCCCGCGCTCTGGAATATGATTGTGAGCGTTACGAGAATGATCGTTACATAGCCTTGGCGGACGAAAATCATAGACTGCCTAGTTCGAGCGCATCAAGTCAGTTGAGCCGTGTGGTGCACCCTGCTACCGCCTCCGTTTAGCCACCCGGGAGAGCCGAGCGTGTCGTCTACGTCTTTGCGCGAGCACTCGCAGGTTGCTTCGCGTTTCTGCTATTCAACAAGCAATCAGGCGGCCTAAGCGCCAGCAATCACACGACGATGCAATTTTCCATTCACTTCGAATCGATTCGTGCGTGGCGAAACCCCAAATGCTGATACCGCTGGCTCGCTCCGGTGCCCATAGCCGGATTCGTTCGACGTACTGATCGTGACCTCCTGAGCTTGGTCAATTGTGATCCTGTTGGGGACGTAATCCAGGTCGTTAGATCGGAGAAAGCTGTCCTGGTTGTTACCCGTGTGTCGTTCACGAGACCGCGGCTCATAAATTGTTAGCTAAAGCTGCCTGCGCTAGTCAGACGTCACGCAGGTTGGAAAGTCCGCAGGAAAGGAGGTCGCCAATGCGCTCGACGGTCACGTCCGCCGGCGGATAGGCGGCGAGCACCTCCGGGTCGTTCGCGAACTTACCTTGGCGCGGAAACACCGTCGTCACGCGGTCGCCCCAGGCCTTCTTCGTCGCGGCAAGGATGCGCAGCTTGTCGTCCACCATTACGTAGCGCTCCGCCGGGTAGCGTCGCTCGACATCGGCCAGTGCCTGCTCCTTGTGAATGTAGATGAGCACGTGTCCCCCCACGGCTTCGCTGATCCCAGAGCGCTCGACCTTACGCGGTTGAAAAACGACATCGCCATCCGAAAGGATCACGGTCTGCCCCCAACTCCGCAGCCGATTCAGCACCTCGAGAGCACCTGGATAGAGTCGGTCGGCGAAGGGATAATCCACCAAGTACGAGGACATACCCAGCAAACGAATGTCCGTCGGATGTTCAATGCGATAACGTTGTAAAGCGCCGAGGTAATCGCGATAGCCCAGCTCTTCAAAGAGGGCCTCGAGGATCTTCCAGTAACGGTCCCGACAAGCTGCGCCAAACTCGCGTTCGAGATGCTCTCGGAGGTCGTTTTGAATGCGATCGTTCTCAAGCAATGTATCGTCCACATCCACTAGAAAGACGACAGGTAACGATCCGCTCATGCCTTTGCACCTCCGCTCATGCCTTTGCACCTCCAACGTTACTTACTAGGGGACTTAACTTCACCTATACGTGAAGGCCAGGCCAGCGCTGATCCCCAATGTCCGAGACGGCGGTTCTTGATATGCCGGGCTTCAGCGCTTCGTTTGCTAGCGGGTTGTCCTGGAGATAAAGCATCCCCAGGGCGAGATATTTGCACGCCCGCCAGTATGCCTGGATTGTCCATAAATCCCAGGCGTCAAGTGGCGTTGCCTGAACGGTGGATCTTGCCTTCCCGTAAGCGCTGAGCGAGACGCTCAACGATTTTTCGCTTTCTACAAACGCCAGCTGTCTTTCACAATGATTTTGGGGTCGATACCGTTCAGCGGCCTTCATCTGAGAAGAGATTGTGCAACTACTTTTTGTTGGTCGCTAGAGACCGCGCGAATCTCCTTCGGTGGATCTTTGGGGTTCTTTCCGAAGCGTCTCAGCCTGTTGCTAGCAACGTTCGGTAGAAGTTTCTAATACAATAGTCTGACCCGCAGCGTGCAACTCAGTACGTCGACGCTGGGTGCTGCATTACGTCTATTCAGCAGTTCACGGTATCGGCTATCGATCTACCTGCCCGGGAATCTGGACCAAAGCGGAACACGGCTTTAGTTCGCCATCCCAACAAAAGCATCCTTGTAAAGCTCTTCTGAAGCAGGCGATCAAAAACGCTGTCTATGAATGCTTCCTGTCGAGTTCGAGTTGCCGCTGTTTCGTGCCTGACGAGTGTCGTTGCATTCGGGCAGAGCGTACACTCTGTCGCGAATATGTTCAAGCCCCGGGCCACGCCTGCGGACTCGGCTTACAACGTTTCGATGCTAATGCTGGCGATCTGTGCCGCGATCTTTTTGGTGGTGGGAGGTCTTCTTGCGTTCACCGTCGTGCGTTTCCGGCGGCGAAAGATGGACGACGGCCGCGAACCGGCCCAGGTCTACGGGAGCAACCGAATTGAAATCGCCTGGATCGTGATTCCGGTTCTGATCGTGATCGTGTTGAGCATGGCGACGGCGCGCGCCGTCGTCGAGGTGCAGAACAAGCGCATGCCGGCTAACGCACTAAAGGTGACAGTCGTCGGACACCAGTGGTGGTGGGAGATCCGCTATCCCGATCTCGGGATCGCCACGGCCAATGAAGTCCATGTCCCGCTGAGCACTACCGCCCATCCGGCGACAACATCCTTAAAGCTTGAATCGGCCGATGTCGCGCACAGCTTCTGGGTACCGCAGCTAGCCGGCAAAACGGACCTGATTCCGGGAATCACCAACACGATGTGGATCGACCCCCGACAGGAAGGAATCTTTCTAGGAAACTGCGCGGAATACTGCGGAATGCAGCACGCGAACATGTTACTGCGAGTGATCGTAGAGCCGCCCGCCGATTTCGAGAAGTGGACCGCTGCGCAGAAGCTCGATGCCGCTTCGGATCCACACATGGAATCGGCGCGCGCGACGTTCCTGTCTATGTCCTGCATAAACTGCCACACCGTGAGCGGCACTCCCGCCGTGGGAACGTTCGGCCCGGACCTATCGCATCTGATGAGCCGGGCTACCCTGGCCTCCGGCATGATTCCGAACACGATGGAAAATCTACGCGCCTGGGTAAAGGATCCGCAGGCGATTAAGCGGGGAAACCTGATGCCCAACATGCAACTGAACTCTCTGGAGCTGGACGAGATCGTACTTTACCTCTCGTCGTTGAAATAGAGATGGCAACCACAACCTACTTTCCGGAAAGTGTCGGCCAAACGGAGGCGCTACCGCTCCCTTCGAGGCTGCATGAGTGGATCGTTACCGTCGATCACAAGCGGCTAGGAATTCTGTACATTGCGACTGCGCTGTTTTTCTTCGCGGTGGCGGGCGTCCTGGCCGCGCTCATACGTTTGCAGTTGGCTTATCCCAATAACACATTCCTGCCGCCCGACGTGTTCAATCGGCTGATGACGATGCATGGAACCACCATGGTGTTTCTGGTCGGGATGCCGTTCTTCGCCGGGCTAGCAAACTATCTCACGCCGCTTATGATCGGCGCGCGGGATATGGCGTTTCCACGGCTGAACGCTTTTGGCTACTGGATATTTCTCTTCGGCGGCATTCTCCTGTACTTCAGCTATGTAGCCGGTGAAGGACTGGCCGGCCACGGGACCGCGCCCGATGTGGGCTGGTTCGCCTACGCGCCGCTAACTGAGCGAGCGTTCTCACGGGGCACCAGCACTGACTATTGGATCCTCGCCATCATCCTCGCCGGCATTGGCACCACCGCCAGCGCCATCAACGTGATCGCCACCATCATCAGTATGCGCTGCAAGGGCATGACGCTCGCGAAGATGCCTCTATTCGTGTGGTTGATGCTGGTGGTTTCCTCCATGGTGCTCTTCATTCTGCCGCCCTTGACCGCGGGACAGATGATGCTCCTTCTGGACCGCTATCTGGGCGCGCACTTCTTCGACACGCAAGCTGGCGGGTCGGCGGTCCTTTGGCAGCACTTCTTCTGGCTGTTCGGGCATCCCGAGGTCTACGTTCTGATGCTGCCCGGCTTCGCGTGCGCGTCGGAGATCATTCCCGTGTTCTCGCGCAAGCCGATGTTCGGCCGGGCGGCCATGATTGGAGCGACTGTTGCGATCGGAATGGTGTCGTCCGGCGTGTGGGCGCATCACATGTTCTCAGTCGGGATGTCGACTTGGTCCAACGTCTTCTTCGGAGCCATATCCATGGTGGTCGGCATACCCACCGGAATCAAGATCTTCAATTGGCTCGGAACAATGTACGGCGGAAAGATTCGGTTCGACACGCCCATGTTGTTTTGCATCGCTTTCCTTTTCCAGTTTCTGATTGCCGGTCTGACCGGAGTTATGCTCGCGGTGGTTCCGTTTGACTGGCAGGTGACAGACTCCTATTTTGTGGTGGCGCACTTCCACTACGTTCTCTTAGGCGGACTGCTCTTCACCTTGTTCGGCGCCATCTATTACTGGTTCCCGAAGGCCACCGGAAAGATGCTGAGCGAGACGCTGGGTAAATGGCACTTCTGGCTGCTGGTAATCGGATTCCATTTGACGTTCGACACATTGCATTTTGCCGGAATCCTTGGGATGCCGCGACGCATTTATACCTACGCGCCGGGCCGCGGCTGGGAAACTCTGAATCTGATTGCGTCGATTGGCGTGATCTTCCAGGCGGCGGGTGTCGCTTGCCTGATATGGAACATCATTCGCTCGCTGCGGAAGGGGGCGCCGGCCGGAAACGACCCCTGGGACGCGTGGACCCTCGAATGGGCAACGACTTCGCCGCCGCCGGAATACAACTTTGCTGTCTTACCCGAAGTGCGCAGCAGCCGACCTTTGTGGGATCTGAAGCATCCGGAGGATCCGGATTGGAGGTACGAATGACGCCGTCCATCGCCAACGAGACGGGCTCAATCGGAAAAGCGGACGGGCTCGAGCAAGCCGGTGCAATCGAACAGCCCGGTTGGACATTGCCGGATCGCGGCAGAGTCGGTGTATTGTGTCTGTTCGCCACCGAGTTCGCGCTTTTCTCGATCTTCGTTGTCGCTTACGTGTTCTATATCGGCAAGAGTCTTTCCGGCCCGACGCCCAGCCAGGTTTTGGAGCTGCCGATTTGGGCCACGATCTGTTTGCTGTCGAGTAGTGTGACGGTTGCGATCGCGGAACGTGCCCTGAAAGGCAACCGGATCCAGCAATTCAAGTTTTGGACTGCCGCGACGATTCTTTTGGGCCTTGAATTCCTGCGGAACACCGCGGTCGAGTGGCGCCACTTAATTCAAGATTTCCATCTGACAATTACCACCAACTTGTTCGGCACCACATTTTATTCGCTGGTTGGTTTGCATGCGACTCACGTGGCCATCGGCTTGACTTTATTGCTGCTCGCACTAGTCCTTGGACTGCGTGGAAGCATGCAGGGGCAGGCCCGGCGATTCGAGTTGTTGTCCTGGTATTGGCACTTTGTGGACGCGGTGTGGGTGGCGGTATTCACCGTGGTCTACGTGATCGGACGGTAGCGCACATGAACCCAAAGAACCCAACTTCGATCCTCGTCCCCGCGCCGACCGCCTGGCCGTTCATGGTAGCGCTCAGCATCGCGTTGATTTTCACCGGGCTGGTGACAAATGCGATCGTGAGCGTCGTTGGAGCCATAGTCCTGCTGCGCGCCAGTGTGGGCTGGTGGTTCGATGTGTTGCCAGAGCAGAAGGAAGAGAGCGTACTCGCGGGGCCGGTTGTTCAGGTATCGAGAAGCTCTTTAGCTGTAGACCACCTCGCCCATGGCCAGAGTATCCACCGCGTCCAAATTCCTGTCGAAGTGCATCCCTATTCGACAGGTATCGTGGGGGGACTGGCGGGCGCGGTTGCGATGGCGGCTGTCGCAATGCTCTTTGGCATCCTTTCGCAAGGCAGTATCTGGTATCCCGTCAACCTGTTAGCAGCCGGGATTATAAGCTCCTTGGCAGCAGCCCCGGTCGAGCAACTGCGGAGCTTTAGTGAGGCTGGGTTGATCGCGGGAACGTTCATCCACGGCACGATCTCGATTTTTGTGGGAATGCTTTACGCGGTCTCGCTGCCGATGTTTCCGCGTGGCGCCAGTTGGCGAAGCGGGCTCCTGACGCCTTTGCTGTGGTCGGGGCTCGTGGCATCGACGCTCGGCTACATCAATCCTGCGCTGAACGCTCGAATCGATTGGGGATGGTTCGTAGGCTCCCAAATCGCGTTTGGTCTGGCTGCTTCACAGGTCATCGCACGTACCGCTAAGATCGCGACCATGCAGAATTTGCCTCTGGCAGACAGATTGGAAATCGATGCGCAGCGGGGACCGGAGGAGAACTCGGGGCTATGAAACGTTGTCTATTGGTCGCGCCCGCAATCCTGCTGCTTGGCTGCGGCCACAAGGTAGAACAGTTTGTCTTCCCGGATCAGGTTACCGACTTCACTGCGCTTTACGGAAGCAATTGCGCCGGTTGTCATGGTCGCGACGGCCGGCTTGGCGCAGCCCGCCCGGTGAATGATCCCGTTTTCCTAGCGGTGATAGGCAAAGATAACCTCAGAGATGTCATCGCGAACGGTGTGCCCAAAACCGCGATGCCGGCCTTCGCGAAGAACGCCGGCGGGGGCCTGACCGACCAACAAATTACGATATTGGCGAATCAGATCGACGCGCAATGGTCACGGCCGCAAGACTTTGACGCCGTGGCTCTCCCTTCCTACCGAGCGGACCTTGGCGACCCGAAAGCCGGTGAAGCGGTATTCCACAACAATTGCGCAAGCTGCCATGGGGAAGAAGGAGCGGGGGGCAAGGGCGGATCGGTTATCGATATGGCCTTTCTTGCGCTCGTCAGCGACCAGTCCTTGCGGACGACCGTGATCGCCGGACGCAGCGACCGGGGGATGCCGGACTGGCGAAAGCATTCGAAAACTATGACGACCCAGGATATCTCCGACGTAGTCGCCTGGCTTTCCATGCATCGCATGACGTCAATAAATCTGACACAGAGAGGAACAAAACTGCCATGAGCGAAACGAATTCAGATTGTGGCTGTAAGAAAGCCGCCCTGACTAAGGATGCACCAGCGCCGTCAGTGTCTCGCCGCAATCTTCTGCTCAAGATCGGAACCGGATTGAATGCGATTGCCGGCGTTCTTGTTGGCGTGCCCCTGCTCGGATATGCCTTGTCGGCTTTTACGCGAACCTCGAAGAATAGTTGGATTTCGCTAGGTTCGGTAGCCAAATTTCCGGAGGGTGAGACTCGGCTCGCGGTCTATCGTAACCCGATCAGCAAGCCGTGGGACGGAGACACCGCAGAGGTCCCATGCTGGGTGCGCCGGGTCGATTCACAGTCGTTCCAGGTTTTCGCGATTAATTGCACTCACCTCGGCTGCCCGGTTCGCTGGTTTCAGGAGTCGCGGCTGTTCATGTGTCCATGCCACGGGGGAGCGTTCTATGAGGACGGATCGCACGCTTCGGGTCCACCGCCTCGTGGATTGTTCGAATATGAGCACAAAGTAGAGAGCGGAGAGCTGAAGGTGTTGGGCGGACACCTTCCGACTCTTGCCGAGCCCTTGAAAAAAGACGAGGTGTAAGGACTTAGCCATGCTGAAATCCGTCGCCCTCTGGCTCGAAGACCGCCTGCATATCGCAAAATTGTTCGAGTCGACAGCCGGCCATAAAGTCCCGCCGAGCACAAATAGCTGGTTCTATGTTTTCGGCAGCGGCACGCTATTGTGTTTTGTTCTGCAGATCCTCACCGGAACCCTTCTTGCTTTCGTCTACCAGCCTTCGGCCGGCCAAGCCTGGTCGAGCCTCCAATACCTCAACAACGAACAGTTTCTAGGGTGGTTTCTGCGTGCGGTCCACAACTGGGGATCGATCTTCATGGTGGGCATCATGTCGGCCCATCTGGTCCAGACCTTCCTGTTCGGAGCTTACAAATACCCTCGTGAGTTGACTTGGGTCAGCGGCTGCTTCCTGTTTTTGTGCACGCTGGGGATGGCGTTTACTGGGCAGATTCTCCGATTCGATCAGGACGCGTACTGGGGGCTGGGAATCGGCGCGTCCATCATGGGCCGAGTTCCATTCGTCGGCGCCCAACTGGTTCATTTGATGCTGGGTGGAGCGGTAATCGCCGGAGAAACATTATCCCGGTTTTTCTCTCTGCACGTCTTCCTGGTACCCGGCCTGATCATCGCGCTTATCAGCCTTCATTTACGCCTGGTGTTGACCAAAGGCATCAACGAATATCCTAAGCCAGGCAGCGTAGTGAAAAAGGAATCGTACGCAGTCGAGTACGAGGAGATGATCAAGAAGACCGGCGTGCCGTTCGTGCCGAACGTCATCGGCAAGGATTTGATCTTCAGCGCGTGCCTCATCATCGCGATCGTCACCTGCGCGCTTGTATTCGGACCACAGGGTCCTTCCGGGCCTCCGAATCCAACGCTCATCCATACCGCGCCGGCTCCTGATTTCTACTTTCTCCCGATCTACGCGGCGCTGGCGCTCCTGCCGGCGTACATGGAAACATTTCTGCTTTTGGTCCTGCCGGTGGTTCTGCTCGCAATCCTGATCCTTCTTCCCTTCTATTCGGGAACTGGCGAGAAAAGCTACCGACGGCGGCCGATGGCAGTCGTGATCGTTCTGCTGGCTTTTCTAACAGTGGGCCTGCTCGCTTATCTAGGAACGTACGCGCCTTGGTCGCCGCATATGGAAGCGTGGAGCAGCGCGGCCACACCCGCCACAGAAGTGCAAGGACGGTCGCCGCTGGAACTACAGGGGGCGATTCTGCTCCAGAGCAAGCAGTGCCGGAATTGTCACTCCCTTGGGGGTGAGGGTGGTTTGCGCGGCCCCGCGCTGGATACTGTCGCTACGCGTCTTACGGCCGATCAGCTCATCAGGCAAGTCATCCAGGGTAGCGGCAACATGCCGGCTTATGGCAAGAATTTGCGTCCCGCGGAAGTGACTGGGCTGGTCGCGTTTATGGAAACGCTGCGGCCCTCGTATCAGCCCGCTGCCAGGGATTCCACCAAACATTGAGGCGCGACCAACGGTAAGGCTTAACAATGGACCCCATCGCTACAGCCGTACTCGCATCGTGGACGCTGGATTGGGGAAGCCTGTGCCTGCTGCTCACTCTTGCCGCGCTTTATTTCCGGGGCTGGCAGCATCTTCACGCCGAACTACCTCATAAGTACACGACTGGTAGGCTGGTTTTTTTTGCGGGTGGACTCTTCGCCATCGTCCTTGCTCTCGAGTCGCCCATCGACGCGTTCGGAGCGCTGTTGCTCCAGGCCCACATGGTGCAGCACCTGTTGTTGACTATGGTGGCGGCCCCATTTTTGCTACTGGGACAGCCTGGGCTGCCCCTGCTGCGTGGTCTTCCGCGTTGGCTCTTCAAGGATGCGCTCGGGCCATTTCTTTCTTCCCGCGAGCTGAAGCATCTTGGCCGCGCCATCGTTCATCCGGTCGTGACCTGGTTCGCGTTCTCGGCCGCGATCGTCATTTGGCACTTCCCGCGACTTTACGATTTGGCGCTACGATCGCCAGGGTGGCATCAGGTGGAGCACGCCTGTTTCTTTTGGTCGGCCCTGCTGTTTTGGTGGCCGGTAGTTGACGTGTGGCCCAGCGTTTCCATCTGGCCGAGAGGGGCCATGATTCCGTATCTCCTGTTTGCAGGGATGGTCAACATGGGCCTCTCCGCGGTACTGAGTTTTTCGAATCACGTACTATATACGAGTTACGCCTTGGCTCCACGCCTGTGGGGCATCTCCGCCCTCGAAGATCAGGCCGCCGCCGGAGGCATCATGTGGGTCCCGGGTTCGATCGCGATGTTGATTCCGGCTGCGATTCTCGGAATGCGGGCCCTCGAAACCAGGCGCGCCCATCCGGTGAAACCCGTCCTGCGAGTACTGACTCCACATCGTCCCAGGCAATGGGATCTCCTGCGCATCCCGATTCTTGGATCAGTTCTTCGGTATCGGCATTTTCGCAGGTGGGTTCAAGCCGCGATGTTGCTATTGGCCGCTGTGGTAGCGATCGATGGGTTTTTCGGGCCTCAAGTTGCGCCCATGAATCTGGCTGGTGTGTTGCCATGGACCCACTGGCGAGGGCTGGTTGTAGTCGCGCTGCTGTTGGCCGGAAATCTCTTTTGCATGGCTTGTCCATTTACCCTTCCACGAGATCTTGCCCGAAAGTTCATGACACCTCGCTACCGCTGGCCGAACCGGCTGCGCTCCAAATGGATCGCGGCTGGCTTGCTCGCCACGTACCTGTGGGCCTATGAGGCGTTCTCGCTTTGGGACTCTCCGAGCGCAACAGCGTGGATCATCCTGGGCTATTTTGTCGCCGCGTTCGCTGTCGATACCGTCTTCAAAGGAGCGAGCTTCTGCAAGTACGTCTGTCCGATTGGCCAGTTTCAATTCGTTCATTCATTGGTATCTCCCTTGCAGGTCAAGGTCCGCGAGCCTGCCGTCTGCGAAACGTGCGTGACGCACGATTGCATTCGCGGAAACGTTCAGGCACGTGGCTGCGAACTACAGTTGTTCCAGCCGAGGAAGGCGGGAAATTTCGATTGCACCTTTTGTCTGGATTGCGTGCACGCTTGCCCCCAACAGAATGTGGGCATCCTACGAGCTGCCCCAGGACAGAGCTTGCTTGAGGACCATCACAGCTCGGGCATTGGGCGTCTGAGCCGGCGGCCAGACGTCGCGGCCATAGTTCTGATCCTCGTATTCGGCGCATTCCTGAACGCAGCCGGAATGACGGAGCCGGTCATGATGTGGATGCATCAATGGCACGCTCGCCTGCGACTCAGTTCTATCGTTCCGATTGTCACCGTGATGTATGTTGGTGGGCTGTTAATCATCCCCGGAATGGTGGCG
>Ga0210403_10002339_pt1 | contig 17229 bp, 13 predicted proteins | sample IncBWC19MmetaG_FD_150863 | JGI IMG/M metagenome (GOLD analysis project Ga0210403, IMG submission 150863) | Forest soil microbial communities from Barre Woods Harvard Forest LTER site, Petersham, Massachusetts, United States - Inc-BW-C-19-M | ecosystem: Environmental > Terrestrial > Soil >... | reverse complement strand
GAGAGACGAGTCGGGGCTGCCGAGGCGATTGAGGTTCCCGGCGCTCAAGACATGGCGATCGTTCGCGGAGACGGCGCCGTTGTAAAGATGAATGTTGCCACCCATGAATTTGCCGACACCTCGGCGCATCCGCTTCTGCCCAACCGCGTTCCGCCTGCGGCGTGGCCGACCTCGCCCGATGGCAGCAGGGTCTATGTGGGCTACAACCGGGACTATGACCGGTCCGACAACCGCTTTTATCTGGATTATGGTCGGCCCCCGAACGTTCGCCCCGACACCGAGACAGCGGACGAATTTCGCGTGTTCGACACGAGCACTTGGCGGAAGATCGGGACGATCAAAACCAAAATGCCTTTCTGGAGCGCCGTAGTTGGGAACGACGGCAAGACGCTCTATGCAATGGCTCCGCACAAGCACAGCATCTTAGTGATCGATACCGCAAACACTCGCCAGATCCGCGTCCTCAAGATCGGCGGAGCACCGACGCTGGCGCTAGTCGCACCCTGACCTGAGCGCGACGTGGATAATTTCCGGAATGTTTTCCGGAGCCTGGAAGCAGGAAGTCGCGCTCATGCGCGCGGTTCGTTCATCTTCTCTTTCAACGTTTGTTGCTCCTTTCGGCCTCCTCATTCTGTAGCTGCCATTCAATGTCTTCAATCTTGTACTTGGCGACCACTCCAAGGATGAAGCAGAGGAATGCGACGCCAATTCCGATAATCTCGGCCAGAGTACGGTCGACCGCTCCGAACACGTGAATGGCCCGTCCGCCGAAGAAGAAAGACATGCCGCCGATCGCGATCAACACCGTCGACACCCCTTGCAGGAAATATTTCAGCGTCGACCTGGTGGGGTGTGGAGGCATCGCTGGGCAGTGTCTATGAAACTGGAGCCGCTTCCGCCTGGGCATACAGGTCGTCGATCTGCTTTTTGTAGCGCTCCTCGATCACGCGTCTTTTCAGTTTCATCGTCGGAGTCAGAACGCCGTTGTCGACGGTGAATTCGTCGGGCACCAGCATGACGCGCTTTAACTTTTCGAAGCGCGCCAGATTCTGGTTCACGCCCTCGACAATCCCTTCGTAGAGCGTCTGAACTTTCGGATCGGATATCAGTTCCGTACGCGATGTGAACGCAATTTCGTTCTCCCGCGCCCACTCTTCCAGGGCGGCGAAGTTGGGAGACACCAGCACCGACGCGAACTTGCGCTTGTCGCCGAGGATCGCCGCGATTCCGACCAGCGGATTCAGCTTGAGCGAATTCTCGATGGGCTGCGGCGCAATAAATTTTCCGCCGGAGGTCTTGATCAGATCTTTTTTGCGGTCGGTGACGGAAAGATATCCATCGGCATCGATGTTTCCGATGTCGCCGGTTTTGAACCAGCCGTCGTTGACTTGGCCGTCGTTCATCTTGCCATCGACGAACGCGTTCTTCGTCTCTTCCCGGCGATTCCAGTAGCCTTTGAACACCGACGGACCTTTCACCAGAATCTCGCCGTCCTCGGCGATGCGAACTTCCAGGTTGGGTAGAATCTTGCCCACTGTTCCGATGCGGTGATTAACAGGTGTATTCACCGCGATCACCGGCGAGGTTTCAGTAAGCCCGTAGCCCTCGTGAATGCGAATGCCCATCTTGGCGTACCACTCGGCGAGTTCGCGGCCCAGCGGCGCGCCGCCCGAAATGAATGTCTCGATGCGCCCACCCATGCCCTCGCGAATCTTCGAAAATACGAGTCGATTGGCCAGCTTCCAGCTGCGTGACGCAGGAGTTTTGCCGGCAAGAATTTCCGGTTTATGGTCTTGTCCAACGGAAACAGCCCAATCGTAAACCGCGCGCTTGGGCAAACCTTTGGCTTTCTGCTCGGCCTGGGCATAGATTTTTTCGTAGACGCGGGGCACCGCCACAAAAAGGGACGGCCGCACTTCCAGCAGGCTCGCCGGCAGTCGATCCATAAACTGGCAATAGGCCAGCGTCACACCGTGGTACAGCATGGCGAAATCCACGTGACGCGCTGTGATGTGGCACAACGGCAGAAACGAGATGCTGATCAGCCCGGGCCGCATATCGAACTCCAACAGCGAGCAGGCGATGTTCGACGCGATGTTGCCGTGGGTCAGCATCGCTCCTTTGGAGGTCCCGGTGGTGCCGGAAGTGTAGACGATCGTTGCCAGATCGTTGGGGCCAACAGCTCGGGCTCGGAATTCGATCTCGGCGTCGAGCTTCACATCCGGATTCTCTGGACTCTGCGGCGCAATGCCGCTCATGGTCACACATTTGTCGGCCAACGGTACGAGATCCCCATGGAACTCGACCTCATCCATAACCACGATTTTTTCGATCTGCGTCTTCGAAAGGATCGACAGGATTTTGCGCAGTTGCTGGTCCGACGACACAAAAATTATCCGGCAGCCTGAATCGTTCAGCGCAAACGCAGTTTGTTCCGCCGTCAGCGTCGTGTAGAGCGGCACGGTAACAGCGCCCAGCAGCAGGCCGGCAATGTCTGCGGTAGGCCACTCAGGACGGTTTTCGCTGAGGATCGCAATGCGATCGCCGGGTCGCACACCCCAGTCGTGCAAGGCGCGCGCGGTCCTGCCTACGCTTCGGCCGAACTCGCGGGAGGAAATCGGCTTCCACTCTCCGGCGTCGCGGTGCAGCATGATGCGGTCGAGATTGCGTTCGACTGCGGCGAAGAAAATGTCGTTCAGAGTGGTGATGCTCATTGCTATTGCGTCTTTCGAAGCCTTGATGAAGCCTTGATCGTGAAGCCAGCGCTGAAATCGGCTCCGAACAGAACTTTACTGTCTTGCCCATGGTTTGGGCAATGCGTAAGGTCGCACGCTCGATACTATCGGGTTTACCGCCAGCCCCAAGGCGGGGTATGCTGGGGTATCACGCATCACGCATTTCGCGTGGGTTGTGTGGGAGGATTCAATGCACAAAAATCGCTTTGGGGTTCTCGCGATGGGGCTGCTTCTGACGATCTCCGCCGCATTCCCCACCTTCGCGCAGACCAAGAAGGAGAATTCGAGCATGCCTAAAGTCGGCGACATGGCGCCGGATTTCACGCTGAAACACTTTGACGGTAATGACCTCAAGGACGTGAAGTTGAGTGACTACCGCGGCAAGAACAACGTCGTACTGGCTTTCTATATCTTCGCCTTCACCGGTGGTTGAACCCAGCAAATGAAAAACTTCCAGCAGAATTTGAAAGCGCTGGAAGCAACCGACACCCAGGTCCTGGGTGTGAGCATGGATAGTGCTTTCGCCAATAAAGCCTTTGCCGACCAGATCGGCGTCACCTTCCCCCTCCTCAGCGATTGGGGCGGAAAAGTCACCCGCGAGTACGGAATCTACAAAGACGAATATCAAGCGGCACGCCGCGTGAACTTCCTGATCGGCAAAGATGGAAAGATCCTGGAAGAGCAGGTGGACAAGGACGCTATCGATCCCAAAAAGATCGTGGACACCTGCCAGCGCCCGCCGCTGAAAAACTGACGGCCTGAGTTGGTTGTCGAAATTTGTCATCCTGAGTGGCGCTCTTTGCCGCGAAGGATCTATGCACCTTGCCGGGATCGCATAGGTCCTTCGCTTCGCTCAGGATGACAATGCTTGGAGTAATTTTCCTGCCGCCAACTCTGCCCCCACCAAGCACTTCCACGCCCGAGGAAACTAAACCGACTCTATGGGGTTTACATGGATGTCGGTAGAATTAACTTATGCGGACTTTTTTCCGTCGGGGCGAAAACATGAAAACACGCAAGTTGTGTGCCTGGATGTTTCTTCTGTCTAGCTTTGCATTCGTGCTGCAAATTTCGGCCGCCGCGCGAGCGCAAGATGACGCGGGCGTTCAAAATCAAGATCTTCAAAATCCAGACCAGAGTCAAGATCAGGATCAGTCGCAGGATCCTCCGGGCCGCGTCGCGCGCCTGAATTTCTCGCAGGGATCGATCTCGTTTCGGCCCGCCGGCGAGGACGACTGGGTCACCGGGGTTCCCAATCGTCCCATGGTTACGGGCGACGACCTGTGGGCCGACGAGGATTCCCGCGCCGAAGTTCACATCGGCTCGACCGCGATCCGCCTCGGTTCGAAGACCGGAATCACTTTCCTCGCGCTCGACGATCGCACCACGCAGATCCGCCTGGCGCAGGGCTCGGTGATTTTACGGGTGCGTCACGTCGACGACGATGACAATTATGAGATCGACACGCCGAACATTGCGTTCACTTTGCTGCAGCCCGGCGAGTATCGCATCGACGTGAGTGAAGATGGAAGTCAGACCGTGACTGAGGTTTGGCACGGCCGCGGCCGGGTCACGGGCGGAGGATTTTCCTACAACGTGGTAGCGGGGCAGTCCGCTAGTTTCACCGGCAGCGATCATCTGGACTATGACCTCGGCCAGATTCCGGACCGCGACGATTTCGACGGCTGGGCTTTCGCTCGTGACGATCGCGAAGACCAGGCCGATTCCGCGAACTATGTTTCGCGCGAAATGACTGGCTACGAAGATCTCGATGACAACGGCGACTGGAGTTATGTTGCCGGCTACGGTCCGTGCTGGCGGCCGCGCGTAATCGGGGCGGGCTGGGCGCCGTATCGCTTCGGCCACTGGGCATTTGTTGGCCCGTGGGGCTGGACCTGGGTTGAGGACGAGCCCTGGGGATTCGCGCCATTTCACTACGGACGCTGGGCGTTCGTGAACAACGGATGGTTCTGGGTGCCGGGACCAGTGGTTGTCCGGCCGATCTGGGCGCCGGCGCTCGTGGCGTTTGTCGGCGGCGGACCGGGCTTTCATTTCTCGGCCGGCGTGGGCGTGGGATGGTTCCCGCTGGCTCCCGGAGAAGTCTATCTGCCGGGATACCGCGTCAGCCGCGCGTACGTGAACAATGTGAACATCACTAATACGGCGGTGAGTGTCACGCGGGTCACGAACGTTTACAACACGGTGGTCGTGAATCGAACCTCGGTCAACAACGTTACCTACGTCAATCAGCGCGGGAACAATGGCGTGACCGTGGTTTCGCACGACGCGTTTGTCAACGCGCGGCCGGTGGCGCAGAACGTGATGCGCGTGGATGCGCGGGAAATCGCCGCGGCCCCGGTGAGTCATGTGGTCGAGGCCGAACCCGTCCGCACCAGCGTGATCGGTGCGGGACGGCCCGCGCCGGTGAAGCCGCCCGCCTCGGTGATCAGCCGTCCCGTGGTTGCGGTGAGAACGCCGCCTCCGCCTCTGCGCCCTATCGAACAACGGCAGGCACAGGCAGGCGGACATTTGAATCAGCAGGCGACCGTTGGTTCGAACTTGGTTCGTCCCATGGGCACTGCGCAGCCCGCTCCGATGAGTCAAGGCAACCGGCCGCAGCCGACCTCGGCACCCACGCAAACTCAGAACGGCTTCAGACCCTTCACGCAGCCGAACGGCGGCAACAGTCAGGTGAGGCAGATGCCCCAAACTCAACCGCGGGTTTACGAACAGCAGGGAACTCCACCGGAGAACGGGAACACACAGCCGCAGCAGAATCGCAATGCCCAACCCGCGAATCAAAACTACCGCGCCGCACAGCCGGAGCCCGAGAGGCCAGCCCCGCAGCCGACGCATCCGCTGGTCCGGCCTGTGCCGCCGGTGCAGGAACGCAGCCCGCAACAGGAACAGCAGCAGGAACAGAAGTTTAATCAATGGCACCAGGAGCGGCCCGCTACGCCGCCACCGGCGCCGAAGTCCGCCCCGCGGGCTCCGGAGCCGAAGCCGGCGGAGAAGCCTGCGAAGAAGTGACGTTGACGTGACGGCTTTCCGGCGGTGTGATAGGGTTCGCATGAGATGCGCCGGCGGACCACACAACCAATGACAGCAACGCCGGGAGAAGCGCGACCTCTCCCCGCGTAGTCTTCTGTGTTGGATTCGCCTTTTGCGGCAGAATCATCGAAAGCAAAATGACCGAAGCCAAGCGTCCCACGATGAACTGGATGGATTTGCTGTGGCTCGTGTTTCTTGCGGGACTGGCGCTGCTGCCGCCGGTGCAGGAGATTCACAAGCAACTCATCCTGCTGGCATTCGGCGTAATCCAGTTGGGCGAGGGCTGGCTGATTGCGCGGGTGCCTAAGCGCGGTGCCGCTTATCTGGTTCTGATGAAGATTGGCTTGGCCACGCTGCTGGTGAACCACACGGGGGAGATCAGCATCAACAGCAGTTATTGGCCGATCTATTTTTTGCCGGTCGTAACGGCGGCAGAATATTTTGGTCCGTGGGCGACATTATTCTGGACTAGCCTGGCGTCCGCTGCGTACTGCGCGTATCTTTACGATCCTGAGATTCGGGAACTGGAGATCCCAGCGGAAAGCTATGGCTTGCTCGCCATTCGGATTCTCTTCTTCTTCCTTGCGTCGATGCTGGTCAACCGTTTTGTCGTCGAAAATCGGCGGACAACTCTGCGCTATCAGGAACTGGCCGAGACCCTCGCCGAAACCAACCGCCGGCTGGAGCAGGCGCAAGCCGAAGCGCGTCGTTCCGAGCGGCTCGCAGCTCTGGGTCAGCTTTCGGCGGGGCTGGCTCACGAGATTCGCAATCCGCTGGGCGTGATTAAGGGTTCGGCAGAGATGCTGACGCAGAAGCTCGGCGAGTCCAATCCGCTGGCCACCGAACTTGCGGGATATATTTCCACCGAAACCAACCGGCTGAGCGCGCTGGTCACGCGCTTTCTGGATTTCGCGCGCCCGCTGCACGCCGATCTCACGCCGCAAGACATCACTGCAGTGCTCGATCGCGCATTGAACGACGTGGCGCAATTGTGGAAGGGCGCGCCGGTTCGCGTGGAAAAAGACTATGAGGCCGCGCTGCCGCTGGTGCCGCTCGATGAGAGCCTGTGCGAGCAGGCCTTCCTCAATATCGTGCAGAATGCTTACGATGCCATGAGCGCGAGTGGGGGACCGCTGCGGGTGCAGGTGCGGACAGCACAAGTCAGTGCCCGCGATGGCGGCCCGACGGACGGAGTCGAAGTGCGCATCGAAGATACCGGGCCGGGCATTCCACCCGAATTGCGCGAGCAGATTTTTAACCCGTTCGTGACCACAAAGAAAACCGGCGTTGGCCTCGGACTGTCCATTGTCTCGAAAATAATTGACGGCCACCATGGCAGCATTCGCATCGAGGCGACGGAAAATCCCGACGCAGCGGCGGGCCGGGGCGCCCGTTTCGTGATATTTTTCCCCGCCGCCAGTGATAAGGCTGCGGTGGGAGAGACGGCTCATCTGGTGATCTCGTGAGATTTCGCGAATCAAGGAAGACGCGCTCATGCCGGCCATTCTGATCGTCGAGGACGAAGCTAAAATGCGCCGCCTGCTCGAGTTGAATCTCGGCGACGACGGTTTCACCACGTTCTCCGCCGGGGACGCCGAGGCTGGCCTCAAGCTGCTGCGTGAAAATCACATTGATCTGGTTTTGACTGATCTGAAACTTCCCGGCATGAATGGCCTCGAGTTTCTGCAAACCATCAAGCGCCAGAACGCAGCGTTGCCCGTGGTGGTGATGACCGCATTCGGCAGCGTCGAAACCGCGGTCGAGGCCATGAAGGCCGGGGCCAGCGACTACGTGCTGAAACCGTTTTCGCTGACCGAAATGCGGATGGTCATCCACAAAGAGCTCGATGTCCGCAACCTGCGCGAAGAGAACCGGACCTTACGCGAGGCGTTGGGCAAGCGTTTTGCGCATCCCAACGTGGTCGCCCGCAGCCCGAAGATGCAGGAAGTTCTCGCCACCGTGGAGCGCGTCGCTCCCACCAATGCGACCGTGCTGCTCGGCGGGGAAAGCGGCGTTGGCAAAGATTTGATCGCGCGCGCCATTCACGAAAAATCGCGCCGCGCCTCGGGGCCGTTCCTCAAAATCAACAGCACCGCCATCCCGGAGAGTCTGCTGGAAAGCGAATTGTTCGGTTTCGAAAAAGGCGCGTTCACCGGAGCTGTTGCCAGCAAGCCAGGCAAGTTTGAACTCGCGGATAAGGGAACGTTATTCCTTGATGAGATCGGCGACGTGCCTCCAGTTACGCAGGTGAAGTTGCTGCGGGTGCTGCAGGAGCGGGAATTTGAACGCCTGGGCGGCACACGCACCGTGAAAGTCGACGTGCGCCTGATCGCGGCTACCAACCGCGATCTGCGCGCCGCGCTCGAGCAGGGCACATTTCGCGAAGACTTGTACTATCGCCTGAACGTTGTGCCCATCGACATCGCGCCGCTGCGCGAGCGCAAAGAAGATATTTCAGATCTCGCGAATTTGTTCATCTCGCAATTCACCGGAGAATCTGGCAAGCCGATTGAAAGTATCACGCCGGAGGCGATGCAGATTCTGGTGAATTATCACTGGCCGGGCAACGTTCGCGAATTACAGAATATCGTCGAGCGCGCCTGCGCGCTGGCGAAGAGCAATGTGCTTACACCGGCCGACATTCACCTGGATGTTCGTCCCGCGAAAGCGGGGAACGGACCCGGCGGATTCCTACCGGACGGCATGACGCTGGAGCAATGGGAGGACGAAATGGTGCAGGAAGCGCTGCGCCGCGCCAACGGCAACAAGAGCCAAGCCGCGCGCCTGCTGGGCCTCTCGCGCAACGCCCTGCGCTATCGGCTGTCGAAAATCGGGATTGCCGATGAGGGCGAGAAAGAACCTTAAGTACGAACAGCCCTAACAGGAGCGAAATTGATGAGGCCGAGACTGAACGCCGTCCTGAAAGACATTCGGACCTGCGTGCTGATGTGCGTCGCGATTTGTCTCCTGGCTGTGCCGAATATTTTCGCGCAGGCGAAGAGTGATTTCTTCGAAACTTCCGACGGCGTGCGCATTCATTATCTTGAGGCCGGTAGCGGCCGTCCCGTCGTATTTATTCCAGGATGGACCATGCCGGCGTGGATCTGGCAGAAACAGATCGACGAGTTTGCGAAAAAATATCACGTCATTGCCGTCGATCCGCGGTCGCAGGGCGAGAGCGACCAGCCCACTTCCGGCCACCTTCCCGAAACCCGGGCCCGCGACTACAAGGAACTCGTCGATCACCTGGGGCTGAAGCGGCCCGTGCTGGTCGGCTGGTCGATGGCGTGTGGCGAGCTGGTGAAATATGCGGAACAGTTCGGCACCGATAACGTCGCGGGCATGGTCTTGGTTGACGGCTTTCTAACAGACAAGGCGAGCCCGGAAATGTTCGCCGCGCTCGCGGGATGGATGAACCAACTGCAACAGGACCGCCGGAAACAGGCCGAAGGTTTTGTTCGCAGCATGTACAAAAAGCCGCAGACGGAGGAATATCTGCAAAGCATTATCGATGCTTCGGTGCACGTTCCCGCTGACACGGCGGCTGTTCTGATTTACAACATGATTGCGGTGAATGATTTTTCGACCGGATTGTCGCGGATGAGTCGTCCGGTGCTCTTCGCCTATCAGCCGGAGTCGCAGGCCAGCGCTGACTACCTGAAGTCAAAGCTGGGCGACAAGCTCCGCCTTGCACGATTTGACGGCGACGGCCACGCCCTGTTCGTCGACGATCCGGAGAAATTCGACAAGGTGCTCGAACAGTTCATTCAAGACTTGCCCAAGTAAGCTTGCTCCAGTAGTCAATCACGAGGCCGGCCGCCTTTCGTTGACTATGCACTGCCTCGTCCGTAAGATGAAGCGACTCGAGAGACAACCCTCTTCCAGACGAACATCCGAGAGATTCGACGACGACAAAATGATCGAAGAGAAAATGATCGGCCAGACCGTCTCGCACTACCGCATCGTCGAGAAGCTCGGCGGCGGCGGCATGGGCGTGGTTTACAAGGCGGAAGACACGCGGCTGCGTCGTTTTGTTGCGCTCAAGTTCCTGCCGGAAGATGTGGCCCGCGATGCCCAAGCTCTGGCTCGTTTTCAGCGCGAGGCTCAGGCGGCGTCGGCGCTGAATCATGCCAACATTTGCACAATCTACGACATTGGTGATCAGGATGGCCGGGCCTTCATTGCGATGGAATTTCTGGATGGCGTAACCCTGAAGCATCGCATCGTGGGCCGGCCCATGGAAGCGGAGACGCTGTTGGCGCTGGCCATCGAGATCGCGGATGGGCTGGACGCGGCTCATTGCAAAGGAATCGTGCATCGCGACATCAAGCCCGCGAACTTGTTCGTCACCGAACGCGGGCATGCCAAGATTCTGGATTTCGGTTTGGCGAAACTTACGCCCAGCGCCGGTTCCTCGAGCCTGCTCGCGAGCGCCGCGACCCAGGCCGCCAGTATCGACGAGCAACATCTCACCAGCCCCGGTTCGGCTTTGGGTACGGTTGCCTACATGTCGCCGGAACAGGCGATGGGCAAGGAACTGGATGCGCGCACCGACTTGTTTTCGTTTGGCGCCGTGCTCTATGAGATGTCCACGGGCACCATGCCGTTTCGCGGGGATACGTCCGCCGCGATCTTTAACGCCATTCTGGAGCGCGCTCCGATTCCCCTGGTGCGATTTAATCCCGATGTCCCGGCCAAACTGGAAGACATCATTAACAAGGCGCTGGAGAAGGACCGTAATCTGCGCTACCAGCATGCCGCCGATCTACGCGCGGACTTGCAGCGGTTGAAGCGCGATACGGACTCCGGAAGGAAACCGGCGATTGTGGCTGAGCCGTATGCGGAGTCCCAGGGCGCCAGCTCGGCGCGCGAAGGCTTGCTGCCTGCGCAAGGTTCGCCTAGCGGTTCGTCCGCCGGGGCGGTCGCGCTTCCACCGCAAGTTTCCTCAGTAACATCCGTGACGCCGTCGTCCTCGAAACCGTGGAAGCTGATTTTTTCGGCAGTCGCCGTCGTGCTGGTGGCACTGGCGGGATTCCTGTTTGTGCGCGGTCGAAACCGCTACTCTGCGGGCACTCTGCAGCACAAGGCCGTCGCCGTGCTTTATTTCAACAATCTCACACAGGATCAATCGCTGAACTGGCTCGACAGCGGGCTCACCGACATGCTCACCACCAATCTGGCGCAGGTGAAGGGTTTGGACGTGCTTTCGAGTGAGCGCGTGCTCAGTGCCGTGCAGCGCGCCAGCAAAGACGGCAAATCGCTCGACCCGGCGCAGGCGCAGCAGGTGGCCCGCGATGCCGGGGCGGACGCCTACATTTCCGGAGCGTTGTTGAAGATCGGCCCCACCCAGCTGCGGCTGGATGTGCGCGCGCAGGATACCGGTACCGGGCAGATCCTGTTCTCCGAGAAGCTGGAAGGGCAGGATGTACAGAGCATTTTCGGCATGGTCGACCGGCTTACGGCGAGCATTGCCAGCAGTTTTCTGCCAGCCTCGGAGCAGCCGCAAAAAGCGCCGGAGATTGAGCAGGCTTCTACCTCCAATGTCGAGGCTTACCGGCATTACCAGCTCGGCATTGAGTACGCTCGCCGCTATCTGCTGCAAGACGCTACCCGTGAATTGGAAGAGGCGGTCCGTCTGGACCCGCAGTTTGCGCTGGCCTACATGCGCCTGGCCGACCAGTACCGGCAGTCGGGCGATCTGAAACGGAACAACGAGCTTGTGGCCAAGGTAGATCAGATGCAATCGCGCCTGCCTCGTTACGAGCAATTGTCCTTGCAGGCGCTCAAGGCCGGCCGGTCTCGCGACGTCGAGGCCCTGATCGCCATTCGGCAGCAGTTGGTATCTGAATTTCCGCGCGCCACCGTGGACCGCGGCATCCTCGCCGTCGTTCTTTCCTCTGTGGGGAAACGAGAGCAATCGCTTGAGCTGCTGCGACAGGGTCTGGTACTCGACCCGAAGAACGAAGATCTGCTCAACTTCCAATCCTATGCGCTGGCGCAGTGGGGCGATATTAATGGCGCGCTGGCGGCAGCCGACGCCTACGTTGCGGTTCGTCCGGGTGATCCTAATCCGCTGGACACTCGCGGCGACGTGCTCTTTGTGGCGGGCCGCGATGACGAGGCCGTCGCGGCTTACCGCAAGGTGCTCGAACTGAAGGCGGACTTCACCGATTACGGTGAATACCTCAAGCTGGCCATCGTCTACACCGATCAGAAAAAGTCAGACATGGCCCACGCTGCCTTCCAGCAATATCTCCAACGGACTTCAGCCCCCTTGCTTTATGCTCCCGGCTTCGAAGCGCAGATCAAGCAGTCAGAGGGTGACTTCGATGGCGCGCTCACGAGTTATCGGACGGCTGTGCAGCACTTGGGGCGCGCGAAACAGAGCCAGGGCGCTCATTCATTTCTGCAGGCATTTGCGGCTTTGTCCGTTATGTTGGGGTAGGGTTCCTCTGCTCTTTCTTTCGCTCAGCAACAGAAACTGGATGATGAGGAACTGCAAACTGTGGCATTTCTCGAAACTCTGGCGGGGAACTCCTCCGCGGCGCAGTTGAGTCTGCAACGCTTTGCTGCCAGCCATCCCTGGGTCTCCCCGCGGGCCATCGAAATCGACCAGGTCTACGCGGACGTAACCGCGGCCGTGCAGCGCGGCGATGGCCAACTGGCCCTGAACCGTGCCGCCAGTATTCCCGACTTTCAGGAACCGTACCTGCTTTTCCTGAAGGCACGAAGTCATCTGCTCGTCAATGACTATTCGTCCGCCGAGCCCGAGTTCCGCGCCGTGTCAGCGGCGAATCACTTCCTGGCGAACGCGGGCACCGTAGTCGGGCGATTTCCTCTGACTGAAATTCTCTCCCATTTTTATCTGGGCCAACTCTACGAGCGCACCGGCAAGCGCGACCAGGCCGTAAACGAATACCAGGAATTCCTTTCGCACTTCGCCAATTCACAAACCCGGCTCACTCAGATCGGCGATGCTCGCGCCGCACTCAAGCGGCTGATGCAATGAGGATTCGGATGCAGTCTGTTAGATCGGTTTAAGCTCCGTGTTTCTGGCAGCGGTGACGTTCGTGGGCTGGTCGTCGAAGGACTTGCCAGGCTCGTAGGCAAGCTTCTCGTGCTTGGTTCCCACTTTGCGGATCACGTCGTGCCAGCCGTCGTCCCACGTAATTCGGGCCTCTCCGTCCACCAGCGTCCAGGTGCCATGAGCCGCGCCGATCGATTTTTTCGCCTCGCCATCGGCATCGAGGGTAATGAAGAAATTGTCGCCGTTGCCCCGGCCGACTTCCCACTTGCCGACGAAGTGTCCGCGGCCGGGCGTCATCCCGCCAAGTTCCGAGGTCTCGAATTCGATGCGGGCGATGTCGGCGGCCGGAAGTTTTTCCTGGTGGCCGTCCTTGTAGACGATTACCGAGGGGGACTTGAAATCGAGTCGAGCGATTTCAGCCGTAGCCAGGCTCTGGCGGTGGCCATCTTTGAACACGATGACGACCGAGCTGCGATCATCGGCGGGTGACGGAGCGGGTTTCGCCATGGCGCTGAATGCGAGCAGAACGACTCCAGAAAATCCAGTGACCCTAATCAGACCGCGCATGATTTCCTCCGAAAGAAGTGTAGACAAAACGTTGCTGACTCGTTGATACGAAACGCCGACGGAAATGGTTTCCTCGTGGCGGGGTTCGTGAGTTCTTCCGCCGAACAGTATAGCGAGATATTCCATCCCTTCATGCGCCGAGCGAGTCAAGCGCTTGACTGAGGACACGAGGTGGCCGAAAACCACCACTCGTGGCTGAGGTCGGCCAACTACGTCAGGATAAGCCTGCCCGAGTACCTCCGCGAAGCGTGCTCCTTACTGAAAACAAAAGAGTTGCAAGATTCTCCTTCGTGCCATCTTTGGCATGGCAGTTGCGCATCCTTTTGACAGAGATTCCTGAGCAGCATGCGGGTTCATACAGATAGTCCCGGTTCGGAGAGGCGAAAATGAAGAGCAGGTTCATTGCAAGTTTGGCAGTCTTAACGCTGGCGTTGTCGGTCAGCGCGTTGGCGCAGACGACCGAGGAAGGTCCCGGACCCTCGGAACAGCCCAGCGCTCCGATGGAGATGGGACAACAGCAAAGCGGACCAGATCAGGCCGGGCCGCAGGCGCCGCCCAGCGACGCGCGTCCTACCGAAGCTCAGCCTGGCGGACCCGAAGGTGAAGGCCCCGCCAAGACGGACCAGGGTGTAGGCCGCATCAGCCTGATGCACGGCGATGTCTCGACCCAGCGCGGGGATTCCGGCGACTGGTCGGCGGCTGTGTTGAATCAGCCGGTGATGACCAGCGACAAAGTTTCTACTGGCAGCAACGCCCGCGCCGAGTTGCAACTCGACTTCGCCAACATTCTTCGTCTGGGCCCGAACTCCAAGGCCACGATTTCGAATTTTACGAAGAGAGATATTCAGATTCAGTTGGGCGAGGGCATTGCGAACTTCTCGGTTTCGAAGGACAGCGAGGCCGAGCCCGAGATCGACACACCGAATATGTCGGTCCATCCCGCGCACCACGATGGCGTATTCCGCATCGAAGTTCGGCCGGATGGCGACACCATCGTGATTGTGCGTCAGGGCGAGGCGCAGATTGCCACGCCGCAGGGCAGCACCGAAGTTCACTCCGGGGAAATGGCCACCGTACGCGGCAATGCCGATTCCGCGCAGTACAAGATTTCTCCGGCTCCGGAACGCGACGATTGGGATCGCTGGAATGCGGACCGCGATCACATGATCCGCAACGCCAGTTCATGGCGGCACACCAACCGCTACTACACCGGAACGCAGGACCTCGACAATAACGGTCAGTGGCAGAACGTTCCTGACTACGGCGATGTGTGGATTCCGAACGAGCCCGCGGACTGGGCTCCATATCGCGATGGCAGCTGGGTTTACGAGCCTTACTACGGCTGGACGTGGGTCGGCTACGAGCCTTGGGGATGGGCGCCGTATCACTACGGGCGCTGGTTCCCGTATGGTGCGGGTTGGGCATGGTGGCCGGGGCCAATTTACGGCGGCGGATTCTACCGTCCGTTCTGGGCGCCGGCGTATGTTTCGTTCTGGGGATGGGGCGCGGGCTTTGGCTTCGGATTTGGCTGGGGCGGTTGGGGAGGTTTTGGCTGGCTCCCGATCGGGCCTTGCGACTGGTTCCATCCCTGGTGGGGTGGGTATGGTGGACGCTTTGGCGTAGTCGGATTCCGTGGCGGGTTTGACCGCTTCGGTGGATTTCGCCCCCTTCACGGGGGAACGAGATTCTCGAACATCGCCAACATTCATGATGCCCGCGTTGGCCGCGGTCTATCGACCGTGGGCGCGGGACACTTCGGCGCCGGACACGTCACCGCGATGGCGGCGACTCGGGAACAGATTGGCGGAGCCCGCATGATGGCGGGCAATCTGCCAGTGGTTCCGTCGCGCGCGAGTCTATCGGCGAGCGGGCGAGCGGCAGCGCCCTCCACGGTGCGTAACGGCTCCGAGCGTTTCTTCGGATCGGTGCACAACAGCGGGTCGCGGCCGCAGTCTTTCCAGCAGCAGACTGCGAGTCTGCGGCAGAGCATGCAGCAGAGCCATGTCGGCGCAGTTCCGGCTGGCGGGCGCGTCGGCGGTGAATCCGCTGGTCGTCCTTCGAATGGAGCAGGAACGAGTGGAGGCGGCACGAGCGTAGCCGGCACGATGCAGAAGCCAGGTGCTGGCACGGTCGCGAATCGCGAGACGAATAGTGCGGCGAATCGCGGCGCGGGCAATCCCCCTTCGTCGATACAAAATGGAAATCGTAGCGAGACCCGGCCGTTCACGCCACCGAGTAGCGCTCGTTCGTCGAGCACTCCCGGCGGTACGGAGCCGCAGCGCGGCACGGCTCAGTCCGCTGCCGGCGCCAACCGGGACGGATTCCGTCCCTTCACGCCACCCTCAGGCAATGAGGCGGCGCGCGGCGGCGCAAACGCGCCTGCACCTGTGGCCCGCGGCGGCAGCGGCTCCTACTGGAACCGGACCGCGCCGAGCACGATGGAATCGCGTGGCAACAGTTCGGGTAGCTACGGGCGCGGGTCATCGTCTCGTCCGCAATTGGACATGCGGCAGCCGATCGTGCGGTCGCCCTCTTACGGAGCATCGCGCGGGGGATACGGCGGCTATCACGCCCCGGCTTACCATGCTCCGGCATCTCACGCTCCGAGTTATGGCGGGTCGCACAGCGCGCCCAGCCACAGCAGCGGTGGCGGCCACGCCAGCGCCCCGAGCGGCGGACATTCGTCTTCTTCCAGCGGCGGAGGACACGCAGGTGGCGGGCACCACTAAGAAGCGTTCGGCGGAAATAACGAGTTGATGTAAACGAAGTGAAGACAGAGGCGAGAGAGGCGTGCTCAGACGAGCACGCCTCTTTCACTTCGTAAACCTTGAAACTCTGAAAACCTGCCTCACGGCCGGGCATACGCGGGACTGTCCGGATCAGGCCGATCATAGTCGTGGCCGTATTTATTCTTATGCGCGATCGTGACGTCGTTCACCGACAACGTAAACGTCCCGAGCGAAGTGTCTCCGGGAGCCACGGTAATCTCGCGGCTCAGAGCGCGCAGCGCGTCGGGCGCGACTGAGGAATGAAAGACCTGCAACTGGTAGCGGCCCGGCGGAACGTCGGGAATGGTGACGTCTCCGCGCCAATCGGAAATGGCGTAGTAAGGCGTGGCCAGTGCAATGACTACGGCACTCATCTGGGCATGAATGTTGCAGAAGATGAAGGAGACGCCGGACTTGTCGAACTGCACAAAGCGCGTGGTTCCGCTTTCGTAGAGTCCAAGATCGAAGCGCTTGCCTTCGAATAGCGAAAACACATTGTGAAAAAACGGATCATGGTTGGGAAACTCCACTTTGCCACCCACCGGAATTACCAGCAGTGAAGGCTGGAAGCTTTTGTTCTTCTGCACCAGTTGCGGAATGTTGGAGGGATCCTGCCGTGGAGGTTCCACGGTCGCGCCGATGGGCGTCAGCCAGACCACCGCTAGCGGAGCGACCCGCAGAGGATGGCCGCTTCGGGTCAGTTGCACGCGGGCCTTCAGCGACTGCTGGGCGGGCGCGCAGATTGCGGTCGCCAGTAAGAAGAGCATCAGCCCGCGATGGATTGACCGAGTTCTCAAAATAAAATCCCCAGCGATAGATTGACCTGATTCGTCGTGCTGCTGCTGTCATAGATGGGGAAGGTGTGCAATCGACGGAACTCCGCGGACAACACCAGATCAGAGCGGGGACGAAACACAACATTCCCTAAAGCGCCCTGATTGCGTCCTAAAATTTCTCCAAAGTTGTTCTGGTCGGTGGCGAAGCCGCGGATGTTGGCGGTAAACGCATCGTCCTCGGCGAACACGCCATTCAACTCCAGCTTTGGGGTTAGCTGGAACTTCAGTTGAGTCCAGCCCCCGGC
>Ga0210403_10002338_pt1 | contig 17234 bp, 12 predicted proteins | sample IncBWC19MmetaG_FD_150863 | JGI IMG/M metagenome (GOLD analysis project Ga0210403, IMG submission 150863) | Forest soil microbial communities from Barre Woods Harvard Forest LTER site, Petersham, Massachusetts, United States - Inc-BW-C-19-M | ecosystem: Environmental > Terrestrial > Soil >... | reverse complement strand
AAAGGACTCCTTCGACATTTCCGACACCCAGCCAGGTGATGGTTCCGTCAGCGGTGTTGAAGAACGCCAGGCTTAACACCGCGCCCCTCGTGCCCATGAGCCGCTGGTGACACGAGCGCACTAACGGAATCAGCGAAGTGGTCTGCTGGTTCTCCAGGTCTGCAATGGCCAGGGCCGCAGCCCGTGCGGCGCCTTCACCATGCCCCACCCCGTCAACTACGGCCACCAGGACGCCCGAAGGCATTGTTTTCACCAGGTATCGGTCCCCTGATTCCTGTTGCCCTGGACATGGCTCCTCGGTCACACTCCACTCAATCGAGGACATGGCGAACCGTCCACTTCTTGATGGTCACCACAGTTCCCTGGCCAAGCTTAGACTCAATTTCAAATTCGTCCATGAGCCGCCGCACGCCGGGCAGTCCCAGTCCCAGGCTTCTTGAAGTGCTGTACCCATCCTGCAGCGCCTGGTTCGGATCGGCCATGCCTGGCCCCTGGTCACTCGCGATGATGACAATCCCCTGTTTTTCAGAAGCATGAATAAAGCGAAGAATGATCTCCCCCTGTTTTGCATACATCACTATATTCCGGGCCAGTTCGGAAATAGCTGTGGCAATCAGGGTGAGGTCCGTGGTGGAAAAACCCAGCTTGGAGGCTTCAGTCCGCCCGGTTTGCCGTGCCTGGATAATATCCAAGTCCGAACCGATCGAGATTCGCATCTCGCTCACCGCGCTACCCGGTGCGCTGCCGTTGCTGCTGCCCGGACGGGGGCTGTTACTCCCGGCTTGGACGATCTTGGTCACGCAACCTATTCCTTCCGGCTCTCGATTCCGCGCGAATTCGACACTGGAGCGCCCTTGCCCTGGCGCTCTAGAAATAAGAGCCCCTCTTCCAGGTCTAGTGCGGTGGCTACACCCGCCAGATTGACTCCCAGTTGGACCAGAGAGAATGCGACTTCCGGTTGAATTCCGACAATCACGGTATCCGCGCCCCGCAAGCGGATCATCTGGGCAATGTCCCGCAGGGTGCGCGTAGCAAAAGAATCCATCACGTCCAGGGCGGTCACGTCGATGATAACGCCGCGCGAGCGAAACTTACCCACCTGCTGTACAATTCCGTCCCGCAAGAGCAGCAAATCTGCGTCATTGAGGGCCGATTGAATTGTGGCAATGAGATAGTGACCCTGTTTGAGAATCGGTACTTGCACGCCCGCCGCCTTTTATGTGCTGGATGAAGTCTCGCTCAACTGCACCACCCTATAACCCAGGGCGCGCTCCGCCTCTTCGATGCCTCCCTGCAGATCGCCCACCGTGTTCATCTTGCCGAGGTCCACACCGATGGTGACCAGGGTCTGCGCGATCTCTGGTGACAGTCCCGTGATAATGACGGTTGCACCCAATAAGCGGGCCGCTTCGACCGTTTGCACCAGGTGATTGGCCACCGTCGCGTCCATGACCGGCACGCCCGTGATATCGATGACCACCACCTTGGCGCGGTTCGTTCGGATGCCCCGGAGCAGTTGCTCGGTAAGTTGGCGCGCCCGCTGCGGGTCGATCACTCCGATGATGGGCAAAATGAGCAACCGCTCGCGCACCTGCAACACCGGAGTGGACAAAACGCGAATCGCTTCCTGTTGCTCACGAATGACGCGCTCCCGTTCCTGCACAAAGCCCACCGCCACCGTGTTGGCGATGCGGTTGGCCGCCGGTTCGTAGGCATCGAGAATGCGATTGAGTAGCCCGAAATCGTTGTGGTATTTCGCGAACAAGGACCGCGCCAGCACGTCGCGCAGCAACAGCACGATCCCGATGACTTCGTCTGTCTCAACGCCGCGAGGGATGATGCGTTCCGACAGGTTACGGGCGTACGCTTGCAGGGCCTCGAACGTACCGCTTTCCAGCGCTTCTACATAGTTGTCATAGACGGCCGTGGCTTCCGCAAAAATTTCTTCTTTTCCCATCACCGTCAGCAATCTTGCCTCGGTGATGCGGCGCGCCCACTCTTCGCGCAGCTGGGTCCGGTTCTTGCGCAGGTGCGACACCAACTCGCGCAACAGTTCTTCAATCGGAGAGACGGGCGTACTTCTCTCAGGTAAGCCGACGTTTGTCATGATTAACCTCACAGTCTTCCTGGCTGTTAGCGGCACACCAAGACCAGACGTTGATGCTGTATTCTCAACGAGTTCCCAGCCATTGCATATACCGTAAAATACTGACAAATGTGGTCACATCTTTTCACGATGCCCCGTTCCCCATTTGTTTCGAACTATACTACCGGACTTTGATCAGGTAAATATCTGAATAACTATTCAGTCCGGTGCCGCTCAGATTCATGTTACTGTCCAGGACCACATAGTGGCCGTCCCGGCTGATGGCCGCGCGGCTCTGCGCCCAATAATATTCCGCCGAGCGTGACCGATGGTGGGCCAATCGTAGGACCGACGAGCCATCCACTTTTACCAGAATTATTTCCTCATAAAAATGGCGCCAGCGAGAAGACCAGTCCGCCGCCAGATGTTGTGGAAAGCAGGAATAGCCGGGGCACGAACTCTGGTCAAAAAATGAAATGGCGACCCAGCCTTGTGGGCTGTCCCGATAGCTGATGTGGGTTGATGCCCAGTTGATGTCCACCAGGCACGAAACTCTGTGGGGCGGCTCTGCCGTGATCACGTCGGCTCCGCCTCCGCTGGGACAAGCATCCTTGTACGTATCTGGAATCCGTCCGACGATCGCGATTTCCCTGCCGTTCAGATCTCTGCCAACGTCGGTGTGAATACTGTTGTCGAACATATGCCAGTCGAGCACGCCGCTGGTGGTGTAGACTTCCTGGCCTCGTCCGGCCCCTGGGCCATTGCAAGACCATGTGACCAGCAGCTTGTTGGAAGGCATGATTTGGATTTTGTGCCAGCCGCATGCGGCATCCTTGGCGCCGATACTCACCCTGTCGCCGGTTGGGCCTTTGCTAATGCTGTACAGCAGGGCCCATCCGCCCGCCACCAGCCAGAGATGATCGCCATCCTCGGATAGGTCTTCCTGGTCAGGAATGACAACATTGGGCTCGCCTGCAAACGTATGCAGGGCGATGCTCTTCACTGTATGTCCCGCGATCACGCCTTTGTAAAGGGTGTTCCTGTTCGTATAGTAAAACGCGTCCGCGGCATCCCTTGACCAGGGCACATTGGCGGAGTTGATCGCGGGAAAATCGCGCGGGGCAACCACAACGTTGCCGGCCGTATCGACAACCACGCCTTGCCCCCACTCGGTAATCAGCATGACTCGGGTTTCATTCTGATTGATCGCGCTGATGGAAGCGTACTGGTGGTGTACCGCCAAATTGAACTGCCGCCGGGCGTCAGTCAGGCGCAAGATTGTGCAACCGTACTGCGGATCGATATAGGCGCCGCCTCTGGCCGGCGGAGTGAAGCTATTGAAGTCCGGAGGAATGTGCGCCAGTCCATCATCCTTCACTCCGCAAATCGCGCTATCCGGCGCTCTTGCACCGGCCACCTTGACTTCATTAACTTCCGTCTGTGGTGAACTGCCCCGGCAGCCAGTCAGGCTTGCAATGCAAAGGACCGAGGACACCAGGATTGAAATCGCTCCAGGTCGCATGGCTTTTCCCAAAAATCCTAGCAGGCCAGCATACGACCAGCAACCTCGACCAGCGACCAGGACAGGTAGGAGCACCTGTCCCACATCAGTCACTCTCGCCAGATGTATTCGACCTGTGAACATGCGAGACTACCAGAAAGTACGGAAAGGAAAATCAGTATAAATACTTAAAATACCGGCAAGCGAATTGGAAATCTCTAATAATTCCTTTGCGCTTCCTGGCAGTACGCCTCTTCCAGGCCTTAGCTGATTCCTAGTCCCTCAAGCTCCAAATAGCGGGTTGTGGTGTAAATCGAAAAATCAGGAGTGGCTCCGGTTCATGCCCGGTATGGACCGTGTCCACCTCTATCACTTTGGCAGACGCCCACTGGGCATGCTGCCCACGGAGGAGTCTGTCTTGAAAACAGTTGTTCAGAAATGCGCCCCTTTGTTTGTCTTAACCCTTGGCTTCCTGGTCTTTTCAGGAACCACACTTGCACAAAACACGCCATCCTGCGGCCAGCCGGATGATGGCCTCATTCACGTTCCACCCAGCTATAACAGCTTCACCCCGCCGGCCGAAGGCCAGAGCTATGCCGATCCCCAATATGGCTGTTCTGTCACCCGCTTGACCGACAGCGTGCATAACAGCCCGGTTGTCCCCCGGCATCATTACTACTCTACTCTCACGCCGTTCAATGCAAATTCCTCCGCGGTCATGGTATTTCTGGACAACGGATCGAATGAGATTCGAGACATTCACGGCAACATGATAGTTCCCGTCTCCAACATGCCCGGCTCAAACACCGGCGTTCAACCCTGGGACCCGGCCAATCCGAATATCTTCTACTACGCGAATGGCAATCAGTTTTTGAAGGGCACGATTTCAGGGACAACCATCGTCAGCACTGTTCTGCACACCTTTTCCGCCTTCAGCCGGGTGGTGATACCCGATGAAGAAGACGTAACTGACGATGGGACCAAAATCTGGCTGATCGGAAATCCCAGCAACGAATGCGCAGGGACAGGCATTCTCTACAATCTGGCCACCGATGCCGTCGTCTCCCAGTCGCTCGGGTTAAGTAGTTGCCACAAAATCCAGGTCTTTCCGTCAGGAAAAATGCTGTGTACGAACTGCAACGGGAACATCATGACCATCTACAATACCGACGGCAGCATTTTCTGGAACCCTCCTTATACTCAATCGGCGCACACTGAGGTAGGGACTGATTTACAGGGCCGTGAAGTGCTGATCTCCACCGCTAACGGGGTAGCATCGCTGAATTCCTGCGCCGATGCCTGGAGCAGCCTCACTGTCGTCGATATCAATGCAAAGGCCCCGGTAAACTGCCTCATCAGTGGGATTCCAGCGTGGCACGTGAGCTATCGCGACAGTTCCAAAGGATGGGCAGCGCTCTCGTTTTTTGACTCGGGAAGCTGCCCCGACTACTCATGTTTCTCCCCGCAGGACCTCATATCCAACTGGCTGAACCTGTGGCCCCACTATGGTGAAGAAGTCATCCTGGTAAAGATCGACGGCTCACAGATCCAGCGTCTTCTGCACCATCGCTCCCGGAGCGCCGAATATTACTGGGCCCAGTCACATGCAGCCATCAGTCGTGACGGGAAATTTGTCGCCTTCGACAGCAATATGGATATCAGCAATTCCGGCTTCGTCAGCCCCAATCAGTACGGCGATGTTTACCTTACTCCTGCTCTGGGGGGCCCTTCCCTGGCGGTCCTCCCCTCAGCCGTGACTCTCAACACCGGAGGGACGCAGACCTTTAGCGCGAGCGGCGGCGTATCGCCCTACACCTATAGCATCGCGACCAACAATTCAGGTGGAAACATCAATTCCTCCACTGGCGCATACACAGCAGGCTCAAAGGGTGGAGTCTCAGATACCGTCCAGGTCGCAGACAGCGGGGCAAATACCGTGAGGGCTGCCGTAACCGTGCATTCCACACTCGCCATCTCGCCGGCTTCGGTGTCGGTAAACACCAGCGGAATTCAAACGTTTAGCGCGAGTGGGGGCCTCTCTCCTTACACTTATAGCATCACGGTCAACAACTCAGGCGGAAGCATCAATTCCTCCACGGGCGCTTATACAGCGGGCTCCAAGGGGGGCGTCTCCGATACACTGCAAGTCGCAGATAACGCTGGAAACACCACCAGTGCAGCCGTAACTGTGCGCTCCACACTCGCCATTTCGCCGGCAACAGCGTCGGTAAACACCAGTGGGGTCCAGACGTTCAGCGCGAGCGGGGGGCTCTCTCCTTACACCTACAGCATCGCGGTCAACAACTCAGGTGGGACCATCAATGCTTCCAGTGGCGCTTACATAGCGGGAACGAAGGGTGGAGTCACCGACACAGTCCGGTTGGCCGACATGGCCGGAAGCATCAGCAATGCCGCTGTTACAGTGAATGGCGCCTCGTGCTCTACGATCGCTAAGGTACAGGTGGTGTCGCCGGGGTCTGCATCCACTACCAGCCTATCGGCTTCGATTACGGAAACTGCCGGCAATCTTCTGGTGGCCGCTGTCTACTGGAATGGATCGGATGTGGCCAGCGTTTCCGACAAACTGGGAAACACCTGGATGAGTGTCCCGGTGCAGGACAATGCCACCACGTCAACGGACGTCCGCATCTGGTACGCCCAGAATATCAAAGGCGGCGCGAACACGGTCACGGTGACCCAACCGTGGTCGGTCACCCTGGGATTCTATTTGATCGAATATTCAGGGATTGCAATCGCCAATGCGCTGGATGTGGCGACTGGTAAGATCGCTTCCAGTGCCTCTCACTCCATTGACACTGGCAATCTGACAACCACGGGATGCCGTGATCTGGTAGTCGGGCTGTTGGCCGACACCTGGGGAAGCGGGACCATGACACCCGGGGCCGGTTGGACCAGCCGTGGAACGGACGTCAATTTCTACTCCACGGTGGTCGACAATTTGCCCGGCGGGACCGGGACATTCGATCCTAACGCAAGCCTGGCAGGATCAAATTCAGATGCCGCGTGGGCAGCCACAGCGGCCAGTTTCAAGGCCAAGCAATAAACACCAGGGAGACCCCGCGCAAGCGGGGTCTCCACTCTAATGAGAATCCTGCCCAGCCGCTTGCTGCCTCTTCCCAGCTTCCCGGCGCCAGAAGAGCTGCTCTGCATTCCATAGCAGGTAGTTTCTCATGACCGAAGGTCTGACTCCCGCCAGGGAATTTTTCGCGCCCACGAGAATATTGGGGCTAACCACGCAGATCACAGGATCGTATGTCGAAATGATCTCCTGGACGCGATCATACATCTGCTTTCTCTTTTTGTAGTCAAGCACCGCAGTCTGCCGTCGCATAAGCGTATCAATCTCAGCCTGCCATGCCGCCACCGGCAGTGTACCCGTTTGGTCCCAAAGGTGCGTGCCTCCACCGGAAGTCCAGACGTTAATTTCAGGGTTTGGATCTGCATCGCCGCTCACCAGGCCGAGAATGGAAGCTTCGTAATCGAACGAGTCGAAGACGCGCGTCATGATGGCCTGGAATTCAAGAGGAACAACGTTGACCCGCATCCCGAGTTGCTTCAGATCATCCTGAATGATGGTTGCGATCTTCGTCCTTTGTGTATTGCTGGGGTTCGTCAGAATGGAGAACTCCACCGGGTTTCCATGGGCGTCGACGAGCATTCCATCCGTCCGCCGGGAAAAACCTGCAGAGCGCAGCAGCGCCGACGCCCTCTCCAGAGACCTCGGGGGATGCTCAACCGCTTGGTTGATCCATAGCTTGTTCGCGGGCGTCACCTGCTCCCATAGCGGCGTAGCGCGCCCCTGATAAGCCAGCCGGACGATCGCCTCGCGATCAATCGCCGCAGAGACAGCTTGCCGGAACTCGAAGCGTCGAAACCACTCCTGCTTCCGTTGGATCTCAGGAAGCTGCTTCGCGCTCAGGTCGTTTAGGTTGAAGAAAAGAAAATCGTATTCGAATCCGGCTCCCAGATCGTCGAGACGGTAGCCTCTCTGGTGCTGCTCTCTTTCCAAGGCTGAATAGTTTTCCGCATTGATTTTGACGACATCCACGTCCCCAGCTTGAAAACGAATGGCCTCAGCATCCTCCGTCGGAACAATCAAAAAGGCGATTTCATCCAGGTATGGAAGACGGTTCTTCCGGAAGTCGGCCTTCCAATAGAAGGGATTGCGCTCCAACACCATCTGCTGCCCGGGAAGATACTGTTTGGGCCGAAACGGGCCGAGCCCGGCCATTTCCGCCGGACGCGTTGCCACACTCCAGGCTTTCGCGATCGTCCCTCCTTCATAGGCGCGTTCCAGCAGGTGCCGGGGAAGTATGCTCACGCTGTCAAACAGCCGTTCGGCTGCAGCATAGGGTTGAGGCAGATCGAAGGCCACTCGATAAGCATTCAGCTTTTGCACTCGGATCGGCTTTCCTCCCACCAACAAGAGGTCTCGTTGCGGAGAGTGTACGTTCTCATCCAGATAGACCTTGAAGCTGAACACTACATCGTCCGCATCAAAAGGATGCCCATCGGAAAACAAAACGCCTCTCCGCAGCTCCAGCGTATAGCGCTTTCCGTCCGGGGAAACGGTCCAGGATTTTGCCAGTGCAGGTTCCGTGTGCTGCGTATGAAGATTGATGTGAATCAGATCGGCCCCAAGGAGCGCAATCACTTCCTTCGAAGGCAGGTCTACGACGGTAACCGGATTGAACGTCTTGGGGTCCGAATGGAGCGACGCCACTAACCGGCCCCCTCGCTCGCCAATTTCACCCGGCAAGACCAGGACATCCTCATCAGGCTTGACGGCACGGGGTGCGGGTGAAGGCACAGATGAAGCACCGGCCGCGGCCAGGACCATGAGTACCATGGCAAGGACCGTGCCCTTGAGTAGATATCTCATATCGCCACCTGCAACTTCTCTATGGTCATGCGGCCTTTTCTCGAAAGCCCCGGCGCTTTGAAGTGCGCGCAAAGCGCATCTGCCAGCAAGTGGTAAAGCAGAAATACCGGTACCAGGGCAAGGCCGGAAACCAACATCCACCAGCAATTCTCCAGGACATAATATTTCTGGAGCCCGGCAAGCATGTTGCCCCAGCTCGGCGCCGGTTCGCCCAGTCCGAGGCCCAGGAATGAAAGAGTGATTTCGGCCAGGATGCATTGCGAAATCAAAAGCGCAGCCTGCGTCAGCACGACGCCCATAATCTCCGGCAAAATATGGCGGCGAAGAATGTAAACATTCGAGGCCCCAAATCCGCGCGCCGCATGGACGAAATCACGTTGTTTCGCGCTCAGCACCACGCCACGGACCAAGCGCGACGGCCGCGCCCAGCCGGCCAGTCCGATGACGCTGATCAGAAGAAAAAAGGGCTGGCCTGCGCCTAGATTCAAAGGCAGAAACGCGCGTAACGCGAACAATAGATAGATCCACGGCAAGGCCATGAAGATCTCCGCCACGCGCATGATCACGTCGTCCGGCCACGAACCAAAGTATCCCGCGATGCACCCAAGAATGGCGCCTAACCCTAGTGACAGTCCGGTCGCCAGCAACCCCGCGAACAGAGAAACCTGCCCGCCATAAAGCAGGCGCGATAACTGATCGCGGCCATAATCATCAGTCCCCAGTAGAAACACTCGCCCAGGTGCATCCACACCCAAGAGATGCCGCGCTGGTCCGAGAGCGGCCCTGGGTGCATGGGTCTCTTCCCTCACTAGAAATCGAAGCGGCCACGTGTGGCTGCAATCTTCGGCATAGCGCGGAGGGCCAAGCGAGTTCCCTTCATTGACCCAGGTACAAACGTACGGCCTCAGATGGAAACGGCCGTGGGAATCAAAAATATGAAGGCGCATCGGACGCTCGAAGGGGGCATCTCGATGCTGCTCAGCCGGATCATAGGGAGCGAAGAAGCCGGCGCCCAGCACCAGAACGTGGACCGACGCCAATGACAATGCCGCGAACCAAATTTTCTTCTTATACATATGGTTCATTCCACTCGAATCCGAGGATCAGCGATGTAAAGACAAACATCTGCGAGCAAGCTGCCTGCCACCAGGAACAAAGTTGAAAAGAGAACAACCGCCACTACAACATACGGATCGCGCTGCAAAATCGCCTCCAGCAGCATCGGACCGACACCCGGCCAACTCATGATGACCTCAATCAACAACGACCCGCTCAGCAGAGCGCCTACCGAAAGACCAAACATCGAGATCAGTGGATTGGCCGCGGCCGGAAGCGCGTAGCCGAACAATATCCGGCAGGGGGGAATTCCGTGACCTCGCGCCGCCGTAATGAATGGTGTATCCAGAACTTCGAGCATCGCAGACCGCACATGGCGGACCAAGACTGGAAGCATGCCGGCAGTGAGGGCCAGCACCGGCAGGACCATGTGAAGAACAAGGTCTTTCATCTTTCCTGACCCTTCGATTTCCGAAGTCGCCGGCGCATACATGCCGCCGGTGGGAAGCCAGCGCACGCGCAGCGCCAGTGCCAGCACACCCAGGCCGATCAGAACGTCGGGAGTAGCCTGCAAAAAAGCCGTTCCGATGCCGAAGATCCGGTCTTGCCATCGGCCCGCCCGAGACGCAACCATGACCCCGATTGGAATCGCAACCAGCCACGAACACGCCAGGGCGCTGAAGGTCAAAATCAACGTGTTGCCGGTCCGCGTTCTTAACAGCGGCCAAACAGGACTGTTGTACGCAAACGAGAAACCCAGCTCTCCGCGAGAAACAGAACCTAACCAACGCAGGTACCGGGCCGGAAGGGGCCGCTCAAGACCGTATTCAATTCGTAGAGCGGCGACAGTTTCCCGCGATATCTGCGGGCTCAATCTCATTGCCTGAAAATACTCGCCGGGCGCAAGATCGATGAGGACGAACGTGAGCACCGATACCCCAAATAGGACGAACAGCGCGCGCGCCAGCCGTTGAGCGAGAAAGTGGATCATTGGCGGCTTAAACCTGAAAGCCTGCTGAACGCCGCCGTCACCGCCGGAGACTGGTCTGTGTGCGGCGATCGTGAGCACACGGGCAATCGCGGTGGGCCGAGAGTCACGATTTCTCCTTCGTGAAGAACAGCTACCTCATCCGCAAAATGAGCAACCATGTCCGCGTCATGAGAAATGAATAGATATGTAAGAGAACAAACCTTCTGCAGTTCAAGTAACAGATTGGAAATCTGTGCACGGGTCGAAAGATCGAGGCCGGCCAGAGCTTCATCCAGAATGAGCAGCTTTGGTTCCAGGGCCAACGCACGCGCGACGACCAGCCGCCGCCGCTGGCCGCCACTGAGTTCGAATGGTGAGCGGTCTCCCAGGTGCGCCGGTAGTCCAACTAGGGCCATTAAATCAATGGCCCGTTCCTTGCGTTCTTTTTTTGTCCCTCGCCCGGAAATCAGCAAAGGCTCTGAGACAACTTCGACTGCCGTGAACCTCGGATTCAGAGCAGCGGCGGGCTCCTGGAATATCAATTGTATCTGCCGCCGGAAAGGTATCAGTTCGCGCGGGGTGAGGCTTACAAGGCCCTTCCCTGCAAACAGGATTTCTCCCGAATCCGGCCTCTCAAGGCATGCCAGGCAACGGCCCAGCGTGGATTTACCCGACCCCGAAGGGCCAATCAGGGCCAGGGTGGAACCTGCACGGATCTTCAAGTCAACTGCGCGCAATACCTCGATGGAAGGCCGGTTCCTCCCGAACGTCCGCCCTCGTGCGTACCCTTTGCACAGAGCGAGTGCCCTCAGCAGTACCTGCGGCTCATCGGTTGGTGATAAATCAGTGCGCATAGTTAACGCAGCGGACACGCCTCACTGCTTCCGGCCAAACCTCTTCCGGCTTCCGTGTTCGACAAAGACTCCTTCCGTCAGGGCAGCGGGCCGCGAAGGCACAGCCCTCAGGCATATCGCCCAGGTCCGGAGGCTCGCCCGGAATCACTTCGAGAAACCGCTTTCGATTCCTGTCTGGGCCATTCGCTGGCCGGGAGCGTAACAGGCCCCGCGTGTAAGGATGCAATGGCGACTGAAGGACATCTCGGGCAGGGCCTTCTTCAACTACCTGGCCCGCATACATGACCAGGATGCGGTCGGCAAAATGGTCAAGGTCATCGGGATTGTGACTGATCAGGAGAAATGCCAAGCGCAGTCTTTCCTGGAAACCCTTCAATAGGGTCAGAATTTCCATTTGCGTCACCGCATCCAGGGCCGTAGTTGGCTCATCCGCAATGATCAGCGCGGGGTGGCATGCAATCGCTTGTGCAATAACCACTCTCTGCTTCTGTCCTCCACTCAACTGGTGCGGGTACGCCATGTCGATGCGGTCCACTGTGGCGAGTCCCACTTGGGCCAGAAGGGCGCACGCCTCTTCTCTTGCCCGCGCCCAACTCATTGATTCATGGGCGCGCAGCACCTCCGCGATCTGGTCGCCTACCCGAATCACTGGATTGAGCGCCATGCCCGGCTCTTGATAGACCATCGAGATTCCAGCGCCGCGGACTCTTCGCAGGTCGCACTCCGCCAGGGTCAGCAGGTCCTTCCCCTGGAAGACGACCGCGCCGCGCAACACACTGGCCGCCTTTGGAAGTAACCGGAGCAGCGACAATCCTAGGGTCGTCTTCCCGCATCCTGATTCTCCCAGCACTCCCACGGCTTCGCCTGAAGTGATGTCGAAACTCAACCCGTCGACCGCAATGCTTTGCCGCCGATCGTCCAAGGCATAGCAGACCTCCAGGTTTCGCACTTGAAGCAAAGGTTGCATTGCTGTCCCCTGAAGTCCAGACACATTGGCCTCGAAACCTGAGACTCGTGGCCCGGGCCGGACTCTCGATGAACTCAACACTGCTAGTTCATCTGATACCCTGCAGCCACCGCCCGGCTAACGTCGAGGCGGCCATTGCCCAAAGCAGGCGAGATGTACAGGGCATGGGATATCGCCTGCGCCGCCGACTGCTGATTTAAATTCCCGCCTGAAGTCCACAGAAGCGCAACCGTGCCCGATACAAACGGAGTGCTGAAGGAGGTACCCCAACCAGCGGCATAGGTCCCATAAGGATAGGTTGTCACAATGCCTTCCCCGGGAGCGCCCACCCAGACTGGTGGCTGCCCATAATTTGAGAACGAAGAGAGCGTGTCATCGTTGGCCGTGGAAGCGACACCCATCACATTCTTCAATCCGGCCGGATAGACTACGGCTTGCTTTCCATCATTGCCCACCGACGCCACGCTGATGACTCCGCGGTTGGCGGCGTGATTCACGGCCTTCTGCAGCTCAGGAGAATATGTTGGAAAATCGAAGCTCATATTCAGGATGTTTGCGCCGTTCCTGGTGGCATAGTAGATCGCGCGCAGCACATCCGAAAGACTTCCTGTCCCGTCCGCCCGGAACGCCTTGAGCGGCATGATATGAGCAGTTGGGGCCACCAGGTGGATTACCCCTGAAACCATTGTCCCGTGGCCAAAAGCCGCGTATTGAGACTGCGAAAAAGTGGAATAGCCTTGGTCATTGACGACCGCCATGGTCGATTGGTTGACCTGTGCCACATAGACATCGTTGACGACCGCCATGGTTGACTGATTGACATCGGCCAATTCCGAGCCGCCGCTCTGGTTCCGCGTGAAGTCATACCCAGGCACCAGGACACCCTGAAGTACCGGGTGGGTAGTATCCACACCGGTGTCAATGTCGGCCACCGTCCCCGCGCCGCTAACATTGAAGGACCTCTGGGCAGCCGTAAGGTTGATGATCTGCGCCGCAGGTTGATTGACATACCCGTTCCAGACGCTGGTTCCGTAATAGTTCACAGGGGAGGTATCGTACAGGCTGCTGGGCGCCGTACGGGACTGCATCACATGCAACGGCAAGTCGGGCTCCGCGTCCACGATGCCCAACTGCCCCACCAGTTCCTGAAGAAACGTTGCCAGAGGTACGTTGTTCGGGACCGTAACCAGGAACACCTGGCCCAGAGCTCCGTCCACGGTCTCCGTTACGTTGCAGGTTAGAAGCAAACAAGTGAGTTGCAGGGCGTTTTGTCCCAGGGAATCCCGTACGATGACGTGCTCCTGGGCCACGGCCGGCGCGCCTGAAATTGTGACCAATAACAAGCATGTGAGTAGTAGAGAGAATGTCTTGTGATGTCTCATTTCCGCTTTTCCTGCTTCTATGGAATGACATGGCCGCATGGCGCTGCCTTGAAGCTAATTTCCTGCCGATCGCAAACTTGGTCTTAGCTTTCTGGAGCAATTCATCTTCCCTAACGGGAGCGACACCCACGACCGCTCGCCTAACCGGATTTCCAGGCTCAAGTCGTCCGTCGGCTCAAATTCCATTTGAAACTCGCCAAATTGGTTCGTGACCGTGCGCGCCAGGGTTCCGCTCCCATCCACCAGGAGCACGGAAAGATCGTCATTCTTGCTCTTTTTCTCGCCATCCAGCACCTGGCCTGCCAGCAACATTCGCCCTGGTCCTTCCGCACAACTAAAGGCCACGTCGATAGTTGCCTGCTTGTATTGATACGCAATCTGTCGTACACCCGAAGCCAAGCCACGTATGCCGGCAGCCGGCGGAGACTGACGGCTATCGAATATCATTCGCGCAATTTGCGCGCCCCGCGGCGTTATCTCGTGGGAGCGCGAAGGAGCGACAAGATCTTGCAGCGTCACCCACAAATGCTGCAGCAGTCCTTCCTGAAACACCGGGATCAGATCATGGCGCTCAATGAGTTCCCTCATTTCACGTTCGACAGAGCCACTGCAAATCACCAGCATTCGGTCCGCCAAACTTGGACGAATCTGCTTTGTCTTCAAGATCGCCTGTTCCGCTTTTGCGGCTGAAGCGCCGAGATCGATTAATACCGCATCAAACGGTTCCCGTTGCAAGGCAATGTGCGCCGTTTCCTGGGTTGCAGCCGCCGTGCATGTCCAACCCATCGTGATTAGAAACGTGGATATCAGGCCCTGAGCGGATGGCTCAATCCCGGCGAGCAGGATTTTTCGTTTGCTGAACAACTGGACCTCAAAATGTTTGCAATGTCCCGCGTAAAACTTGCTGCCCATAACCTAGTCAACCGGATACAGTCTCGCTCAGATCTTGGGGTGAGTAAATGCGGGGAACTGTGTCATTTTTGATCAGTAAAATCCTGTATGTGGAGAACTAGCCGACCAGGATAAAGGGAGCCCAAAAATAAGGATTGGGGTAGCGTTCCCGCACCTCGATCATGGCCTCGCGTACCGCCGATGCGCGGTCCGGATGATTGCTGAGACGGCGGTAGAATGCCTTCATAAACTCTGCCGTGCTGCCATCGTTTACGTCCCATAGGGTCAGCAGCAGGCTACGCGCCCCGGCCGAGAGCAGACCTCGAACCAAGCCGATGAGCTCATCGCCGGCGGCCACTACGGTAAGACCGGTTGAGCACCCGCTCAGGGTCACTAATTCTGCCGGCAGCTTCAACTGGTAGAGATCGTAGAGTGTGAGGAAGCTGTCTCCCAAACGTATCCCGGAAAACATGGGGTTGTCTTTGCGGAAAAACCCGTGCGTGGCGATGTGGACCAACCGGCTCTGGGGACCGTGCTCTTTCAAAACCTTCTCGTTTGCGTCGGGACCGAGGAACACTTTAGCGTGGGGAACAATCTCAGCCACCGCCTGGAGCTCGTCATAGATCGACGGGACTTGCCGGTCTGGGACGCCCAAAATCAACGAACCACCGGTCTTATTCACCGGCTTCTGCCGGCACTGCATGTAAATGTTAGCGCTGGGCGCATAAGATAGAGTAAAGGCATCGATGAGGTATTGGGCCCCGTCAAAAAGAGCATGAAAGGGAATGTAATGGAGCAATTCATGGGGCACCACCACCAAATGACGCCCCTGCAGCCTGGAACGGACGGGAGCTATTAATTCCGTGTAAAGCTCATTCAAATGATATTGCGTCGCCTCAAAGATCGGTCTCTCAAACTCCTGCACATAGTCCGTACCCAGGTGGAATTTTGAGAGTTGCAATTGAAGCATGCGCAGAATCTGGGCGACGCGGGCAGCCAGCGTCACGGAGATAATTTCCACACCTGTCTCACGCACGACCGCCGCCAGGATACGGTCTTGCACCCGGAAGTATTCCAGCAGCGTTGTATTTGGACCGAGGGCCTTGCACAGGGAATCCAGGGAGACGAATACCGCCGACCCGTCCACCGGCGCCGGCGGCGACTCGCGCAACGCCCGCAGCAGATCACGCTCGCGCTCTTGGGCCAGTTCCCGCAGCCCCAGAAGGCGTTCATCGGATGCGGTCACATGGCCGAGTTGCTCCGCCTCAATCCGATGGTAATACCAATTCAGTTGCTCTCGCAGGTCGCGTATCCGGTGAGACACGGGATTTTCTTCAGGGCCTTCCGCAGGCATGGGATTCATGCGGTGAACGATCAATTCGAGCAGGCTGCGCGACTTCGCCTGCTCAATGTAGACCCATGCTTCCTCGCAAGCGTCTTTAGTCTCGCCAGATGCCAGACAAAGATCAACAAGGTTCTCATAGACTTCCAGTCTGTTCTTTACAAATGAGATTTTCAGCTCTTCTCCATGCACGCCGCCGCGCAGAAGCTCAAGCATTTCTGTCGCGGCCCGGTAATGACACAGTGCCTGCTCCCGATCGTGGACCGCTTCTTCGATTTGCCCCATCACGAAATGCGCTTGATAAGCAATGAGCGGCATCTCTTTGCCGCCCAGACCTCGGAGGGCCGTCAGGCATTGCTCACGGGCAATCTCGATTTCACCCGTTTTCATGGATATCCGGGCGAGCAGCAGGCGGCAAAGAATTGCCCGTCCGGGCAAGGGCGAAACCTGGAAGAATTCCAGCGCGGCCTGGCAATATTGCTGCGCCTCGGGCAATCGCCCTTCGTTGAAGTAAACCAGGGCGCGATATAGATCAATGAGCGATGGCCAAACATGGTTCTTCTCTTTGACAAATAAGTCGCGTCCCTGGGCAAGAAGTTCCAGAGCTCTAAACCCTTCACCGTGCTGGCTGAGGGCGATGGCCAGGTTGCACAAAGCCTTTGCGGCTTCATAGCCGATGCCGAGTTGTTGAAAACTGCTGAAGGCTTCTTTGGCCAGTTCCGCCGCATCCTGGTTGATGTTCAATTCCAGGTAAATTTCAGAGAGATCGAGTTGGCAGAGGGCTGCGTGGTACGCATCGCCTGTTTCCTGGGCCGTGATGCTCGCTGCCTGCAAACTGCCAATGGCCCGCCCGTAGGCGCCCCGAAGGTAATGAAGATAGGCGATGTTATATTCAGCTTGGGCGATTGCCAACGGGACATTATGGTCACGGCATATCTTACGAACTTGCTCATAAGCGCCCTCGGCCTTTTCATATTCATTCAGCATAATCAGGCACACCGCCGCATTGTGGAGCGTGGCGATCATGCCCTCTATGTCTTTGTCTGGCAGCAATTGGGAAAGGGCCCGCTCATAGAAGGTGAGCGCCTCCCGAAACCGGTCCTGCCGGTGGAAGATATTTCCAACGTTGATCTCAAGGCGCGCCAGACGGAGATTGTCTTTGGCTTCCGAGAAGATCTTCCGGGCCCTCTCCCCTGCCGCCTGCGCTCGCTCGTATTCGCCCAGCAGAATCAAAGGTTGAATCGATATGCTTAGGGTCCGCCCCTCTTCGATGGGTTTTCGC
>Ga0210403_10002337_pt1 | contig 17236 bp, 16 predicted proteins | sample IncBWC19MmetaG_FD_150863 | JGI IMG/M metagenome (GOLD analysis project Ga0210403, IMG submission 150863) | Forest soil microbial communities from Barre Woods Harvard Forest LTER site, Petersham, Massachusetts, United States - Inc-BW-C-19-M | ecosystem: Environmental > Terrestrial > Soil >... | reverse complement strand
TCAATAGAGTTCGATTCCGTTCTGTCTTGGAAAATGAATTATTGCTGCGCTGCAGCGGTTATTTTTATCGCCTTCGCGGAAGCGAGACGCATGGGGGGCGCAAGGGATCGAATGGATTTTGTTTAGTGAATTCAGCGAGGAGCCCGTTGCGCAACATGCGCGTTCAAGCGGGAATGTCAGTGGGGTTGCCGGACACGATTCATATCGCGCGACAATGATGCGACTTTGTCCGCGTGAGCGGTTCGGTGACGACGCCGCACCGGTTTCGCCCCAGCAAAACCGACGGGATTCAATCAATCGAGACCTTGTCTCGAAATGCCTTTCGGGTTCTACTCCATAGCGAGGCATCTGACTTCAAGCGGCCTCCTCGCACGCTTCGATGATGCAGCGTGTTTCACGGCAACGGCTGCCACACCCATTCGCGAAGGGAAGGTGGCGCTCGCCCTCGAGATGATCGCTCCTTCGCTTCCCGCGCGGAGGATTTTCATGAGCCTCGACCCCTACCGGATCGCCTCGGAGCCCTATTACGAGCCGCTCGGCAACGAGATCGACGCGTTCAAGGCCGCCTATGCCGAACGCCTGCCCGTCATGCTCAAGGGGCCGACCGGCTGCGGCAAGACCCGCTTTGTCGAACACATGGCCTGGTTATTGGGCAAACCGCTGGTCACGGTCGCGGCCCATGAGGACATGACCGCGGCCGATCTCGGCGGCCGCTATCTGCTCGAACCGTCCGGCACCGTCTGGCACGACGGGCCGCTGACGCTGGCGGTTCGCTTCGGCGCCATCTGCTACCTCGACGAAATCGTCGAGGCGCGGCAGGACACCACCGTCGTCATCCATCCCCTGACCGATGCGCGCCGCATCCTGCCGCTGGAGAAGCACAACGAAATCGTGTCGGCGCATGCCGATTTCCAGCTCACCATTTCCTACAATCCCGGCTACCAGAGCGCGGTCAAGGATTTGAAGGAATCGACCAAGCAGCGCTTCGTCGCGATCGACTTCGGCTATCCGCCGCCGCCGACGGAAGCCGCCATCATCGTCCGCGAGAGCGGCACTGACAGCGATCTCGCCGCCATCCTGGTCGCGATCGCGCAGCGTTCGCGCAATCTGCAGGGCCACGGCCTCGACGAGGGCGCCTCCACCCGCATGCTGATCCATGCCGGGCGGATGGTCCGCGCCGGGCTGCCGCTGGAAGCCGCCGTGCGGTCCAGCATCGTGCTGCCGATCACCGATAATCCCGACATCCGCGCTGCGCTGAGCGACGCCATCCAGGCATGCCTGCCGTGAACGCGGCCAAGCAGCCGATCGCGCTTCACGTGTTGTCCTCGGAGGAGGACAGCGCGACGCGACGGCTGCATCTGCTGATGCGCCAGCGCGAGACGCTGCGGCCGATGTTCCGGGCGACCTGGGACGATCTCTCCCATCATTTCGATGCGACCGAGCTCGATGCCTGGGCCGGCGCGGTGCTGCAGCTCGCCAATGTCAATGCCGGCCCGGCCTGCCTGATCGCCTACTGGGACGCGAGCAAGGGCGACGCTGCGCGCGAGGAGATCGCGCCGCTGCTGGCGGCCGCGCAGACGGCGGCGGATATCTGCCGTCACGCCGGCGCGCGCGCGGCGACATCGGCGCTGCAGGCCTTGCCGATAGCCGCGCGCGCCCTCGGCAACGGCCCGGCGTTGGCGCGCTGGTGGCGGGTCGTGGATTTGCTGGCGCGGCAGGCCGCCGAATCCGTCGAGCTGGTCGCCGCCCGCATGAACGAGATACTGGCGCCGGGCACGATCGACGCCTTCGAGAATTTCGTTTCGGCCGGATTGCGCGCGGCGTCCGGCAACAAGGCGCGGCGCATCGCGTTTTTTTCGCTGGAGGATGCTCTCGCCCGCCGCATGATCGCCCGCGATCTCGGCAGCGTGAGCTTTCCGGAAGTCGAGGTCGAGCTGAAAGCATTCCTGACCGCGCTATGGGGACGCGCGCCGCTGCTGCGCGGCTTCTCCACCGACAACAATCAGGTGGCGCAACGGCGCGCATCGATCGCGGGACCGCTGATCCGGCTGCCGGAAGTCTATCGCGGCGTGCAAGGCGACGCCGCGCGCGCGCTGTTTCGTGCGGCGGCCGCGCACGCCCACGCGCATCTCGTCCTCGGTCAGGGCCTGTTTCCGGTCGGCACGCTGAAACCGCTGCAGATCGCGCTGGTCAATCTCATTGAGGATGCGCGCATCGAGACGCTGGCGATGCGGCAGTTTCCGGGCCTGCGCCGGTTGTGGTCGCCTTATCATGTTGCGAGTCCGTCCGGTGTGGTGGCCGCGCCGACCCTGCTGGCGCGGCTGGCGCGCGCGCTGTTCGATCCGACCTATGCCGACGACGATGCTTTCGTCACTAAGGGCCGCGCGATGTTTGCGGCAGCGGCGGCGCGGATCGAGGATCCCGCCATCAGCCGCGAGATCGGCATGCTGCTGGGCAACGATCTCGGCCAGATGCGGGTGCAGTTCAACGTGAAGACCTATGTGGTCGAACCCGTCTATCGCGATGATGGCCTCGGCCTGTGGGACTTTGGAGAGAATGCGCCTCCATCGGGAGAAGTTGTCGAACTGCCGATCGAGGCCGTCAAAATCGAACAGCGAGAAGCGAGTGAAGCGGATGATGCCAGCGGCGAGAAGGAAGGCGAGCGCGCCGAATTCGGCGGCGCCCGGCCGGTGGCGCCCGACCAGCGCGGGATGGTGATCGCCAAATATCCGGAATGGGACAGCGCGCACGGCATCGAGCGTCCGGAATGGACGGTCGTGCGCGAGGTCGCGCCTCGGCTGGGCGAGCCGCGCCTGATCGAGGAAGCGCTCGACCGCGCGCATGTCCTTCGCAACCGCATCGCCCGGCTGATCCGCGGCGTGCGGATCGGGCGCAAGATCCGACTCAACCGCCAGCACGAGGGCCATGATCTCGATATCGACGCCGTGCTCGATGCCGGCATTGCGTTACGCACCGGCCGGGAGCCCGACCCGCGGGTGTTCCGCTCCTCCACCTCGGTCTACCGCGATCTCTCGGCGCTGCTCTTGATCGATGTCTCCGAGTCGACCCGCGACCGGCTGGCGTCCGGCGCCACCATCCTTGATGTCGAGCGGTTAGCCGTCTCGATCCTTGCCGAGGCCATGGGCAAGCTCGGCGATCCCTTCAGCCTGCTCGCGTTCGCCTCCGATGGCCGCGAGGACGTCAAGATGACCAGCGTCAAGTCGTTCGACGAGCCCTACGACCCCTCCTGCAAGGCGCGGCTGGCCGGACTGACCTCGGGCCTGTCGACCCGGCTCGGCGCCGCGCTGCGCCACGCCGGCCACGTGATCGGCGGCACACAATCGGCGCGCAAGCTCGTCATTGTGCTCACCGACGGCGAGCCCTCCGACATCGATGTGTCCGATCCGCAGGCGCTGGTTGAAGACGCCCGGCGCGCCGCGGTCGGGCTGCATGCCGCCGGCATCGACGCCTATGGCGTAGTGCTCGGACAAGCCGGCGCCTCGGCGGCATCGCGCATTTTCGGCCGCGGCAAGACCATGATGGTTCATCGCGTCGAGGATCTTCCGAACCGCCTTTCGGAACTCTACTTCCGCCTCGCGCGGCTTTGAGCCTACTTGCGACGGCGCGCAAGCCCGCAGCCAAGTGCCGCCTGACCCGCGATATGAAACGCCGCTTCCAGCCCGCGCGCGAGCGTGCCGCCGTCCGGCGCCAATAGCCGCATCACCAAACCCGCATGGTTCGGGCCCGGCGAAGCACCGGAGAGACAGCCGCAACGATCGACCGCCGAGCCAAGCGATTCAATCGTGGGCAGTTTCTCCGGCGGTGCAATCATGACCACGGAAGCGGCGGCAGCCATATCTCCCAGTGCGCCATTCCGCGCCTGATCGCCCTTGATCGAACCTCGGTCGAGCATCAGGACGCGTCCGTCGGGGCGCAGGATGCGCAGGCCGTTCGAGAACGACGCGAACACTCGCCCCGCCAGCTGTGGATCGTGCATGGCAAATCCGTCCGCCAGCAACAGCACCGCGTCATCGGCGACGATCGCTGTCGTGTCGAGACGAAGATCGGCGTTCGGAAACAGCACATAGGGATCGTTCGTGATGGCGCAGAAGCCGCCCGCGCCCACGATGATGGATTGCCGCTGTAGGGCGCCGGATGCGCGGCGGGCATGAACAATGGTGGACGCTTGTGTCGTCAGATGGAATGCGGCATTGGAGCCGACAGCAACGTTCAGCTTGAGCCGGTCCCCTGCATAGAGGCCACCGGAGGCCGATTGCAGATAAAGCGTCAGAAGCTCGAGCCGCAGGGAATCGAGATAGAAACCGCGGGTGACGTGAAAGGGGTAGCCGACATGCTGCCGCCTCAGGATGGTGCGGCCGCCGGCGAGCTCCGCGGCCAGATGCGCTTCCGCCTCGCGGCCGGAATCAAACGCGGAAGAGGACAGCGGCTGAGATCGCATCGGCCACCGCCTCGATACCGGCGCCGGAGCGCGCATTGGTCGCAAGCACCGGTCGCCCGCCCCTCACCCGGTTTGTTTCCGCAAGCATAGACGCAAGCTCGACACCGACATGGGGCGCGAGATCGATCTTGTTGACGACAAGAAGATCACAGCGGAGCAGGCCCGGTCCCTTCTTGCGCGGAATGTCATCGCCGCCGGCCACGTCGATCACGAACATCCACCAGTCGACAAGATCGAGCGAAAAGGTCGAAGCAAGGTTGTCGCCGCCGGATTCGAACAGGATCAGTTCGAGCCCGGGAAAGCGCGCTTCAAGATCGTCGCCCGCCGCGATGTTGAGCGTCGGGTCCTCGCGGATCACGGTATGCGGACAGGCGCCGGCCTCGACCGCAGAGACGCGTGCCGGATCGATCAGGCCAGACCGGCGCAGGCGCTCGGCGTCTTCCCTGGTCACGAGATCGTTGGTCACCACGGCGAAGTCGATACCTCGGCGCTGCAGGACCGGAATCAAGGCCTCGATCAGGGCAGTCTTGCCGCAGCCGACCGGGCCGCCGATACCTACGCGGGCGGCGCCGGAGTGCATGCCGGTCGAGATGGAATCTCGCGGGCGCAGCTTGTCGAGCATGGTTCACCTCATCATGTAGCGCCGCGCCAATGGCAGTTCGCGCGCGGGCTCGCAGGTTGCAAGCGTGCCATCGACGAAGACGTCAAAGGTTTCGGGATCGACGGTCACCTTCGGGCAGGCATCGTTCCAGATCATGTCGCGCTTGGTGAGCTTCCGCGTTCCGCGCACCGGCAACATTTTCTTCGACAAGCCGAGCGATCCCGCGAGATCGCGCTCCAGCGCAAGCGGATGCACGAAGCAGGCCGATAGCGCCGCGGGCGCGCGACCGAACGCGCCCCATTGCGGGCGCATCAGTATCGGCTCGCAGGTCATCAACGAGGCTGCGCTGTCGCCCATCGCGCCCCAGGCAATGAAGCCGCCCTTGATTACGAGTTCCGGCTTGATGCCGAAAAAGGCGGGCCGCCACACCACAATGTCGGCGATCTTGCCATCCTCGAGCGAGCCAACATGGTTGGCGATGCCGAAAGTCTTTGCCGCATTGATGGTGTATTTGGCGACGTAGCGGCGGATACGCGCGTTGTCACCGAAGCCTTCGCGATCCTCCGGCAGCGCGCCGCGCTCGACCTTCATCTTCGACGCCAATTGCCAGGTGCGGCAGATCACCTCGTGGATGCGTCCCATGCCCTGGCTGTCGGAGCCGAGCATCGATATCGCGCCGATATCGTGCAATACGTCCTCGGCCGCGATCGTCTGGGCCCGGATGCGGCTTTCCGCGAACGCCACGTCTTCCGGGATCGCCGGGTTGAGGTGGTGGCAGACCATGGTCATGTCGAGATGTTCGTCGAAGGTATTGACCGTGAACGGGTTGGTCGGGTTGGTCGACGACGGCAGGCAGTGCATCTCACCGGCGACGCGGATGATGTCGGGCGCGTGGCCGCCGCCCGCACCTTCGGTGTGGTACATATGGATGGTGCGGCCGCCGATCGCCTCCAGCGTGTTTTCGACGAAACCGGATTCATTGAGCGTGTCGGTGTGGATCTGCACCTGAAAATCATAGTCGTCAGCGACACGCAGGCAGGTGTCGATCGCTGCCGGCATCGAGCCCCAGTCCTCATGCAGTTTGAGGCCCATCACGCCGGTTTCGAGTTGTTCGATCATCGGCGGAGCACGGTGAGAATTGCCGCGGCCGAGGAAGCCAAAATTCATCGGCCAGGCCTCCGCGGCCTGCAGCATCTTGCCGGTGTTGAAGGGCCCGCCGGAATCGATACCGACGGTGATCGGGCCGAGCGAGCCGCCGATCATGGTGGTGATGCCGCTCGCGAGCGCATGCTCGACGAGGCCCGCGCTGTCGAAATGGACATGGACGTCGATCGCGCCGGGCGTGGCGATCAGGCCCTCGCAATCGCGCACGGTGGTACCGGTCGAGACGATCAGTCGCGGATCAACGCCGTCCATGATCGCGGGATTGCCGGCCTTGCCGATGCCGACGATGCGGCCATGTCTGATGCCGAGGTCACCTTTGACGATGCCGATCACAGGGTCGATGATCACGACATTGCAGAGCAGGAAATCGAGCGCTCCTTCAGCGGAGGTGATGCCCGCCATGCCGATACCGTCACGCAAGGTCTTGCCGCCGCCATGCAGGCATTCGTCGCCATAGACGGCGTAGTCCTTCTCCACAACGGCGAACAGAGAGGTGTCGCCGAGACGGACGGAATCGCCGGTGGTCGGGCCGTAAAGTGCGGCGTAATCGCGCCGGTCGATCATCGCCACGGTCTCACGCTCCCTTGAAATCGCGGGCCCGGGCCCGCGCCAGCGCAGCGTCCCGTACCTCCGGATCGCTGCCGACGCCGTCGGTAAGATTGTTGAGTCCAGTCAATTCGCGCCGGCCGCCGAACTCGACCAGCGAGACTTCCTTCGATGCACCCGGCTCGAAGCGCACCGCAGTGCCGGCGGGAATGTCGAGCCGCGTGTTGAAGGCAGCGGCGCGATCGAACTGAAGCGCCTTGTTGACCTCGAAGAAATGAAAATGCGAACCGATCTGGATTGGTCGGTCACCGGTATTGACGGCTGTGAGCGTCAGCTTGCGCCGGCCGGCGTTGAGTTCAATCTGGCCGGGTAGCGCCTGTACCACGCCCGGGTGCTCGGGGTCGGCGGCAGCGCCGGGCGCTGGCCGGATCGGCTCATGCACGGTGACGAGCTTTGTCCCGTCAGGGAAGACGCACTCGACCTGGATGATATGCATCATCGCGGCGATCCCAGGCAGCACGTCTTCGGTGGTGAGAATTGTCGATCCGTGACCGATGAGATCGGCAACCGAGCGGCCGTCGCGCGCGCCTTCCAGGATCTCGTCGGTGACAATGGCGACGGCTTCGGGATAATTGAGCTTGAGCCCCCGCGCGCGGCGGCGGCGTGCCAGTTCCGCAGCGTTGAAGATGGTCAACCGTTCGAGCTCCGTGGGGGTCAGCAGCATTCCGTTTTCCTCTTGCTCAATTGGCGAACAGCCGCAGGTCGGCCTGGCGGTGGCGGGCTGCGGCGATGTCGAGGAACGGCACAAAACTCTCCAGCTCCGAAGCGGCCGGTGGTTCAGCCATTGAAAGCTGTTCGATCAATGGCAGGCAATCGGCGAGCACCTGCTGCCCCTGCAGCGCGCCAACCGCGCCGAGCCTGATCGCGGCCGTGATCAGACCGGAGGCCACGGTATAGCCCGAGGTCAACTGCGCCAGGTTCTCGTTCAGCCCGACCGAAGACCAGACTGCGCCCTGCATCACGGCGATATGGCCGAGGCATTCGCCCGAGCGCACCGCGCCGCGCAGGATGGCGGCGAGATCGTTACCGATCCGCGCGTGAGAAGCGAGAAAGGATGCGCCGTTGCGGCGCGAACCGGTACGCAGGCTTTCGACCAGCGTCGAAGCCTCGACCTCACGGTCGACCGCGGCGATCACCGCAAGATCGCCGTCGCAGCGGAAGGCACGCAACAGCGCGACGCGATCATAGGTGGCCCAGCGGTGCCTCAGCGCCGCCGACACCAGCCGCTTCAACTCCCGCGTATCGAGGCCGTGCCGCAGCGTGATGATGCCCTCGATCCCATAGGAGAACGCAAAAGAACCGCTCGGAAATGCTCCGTCAGCCTGCCAAAGCGCGCGCAAGGTCGAGAGCATGGCTAGCGGCTTCGGTCGTGGTGATTGACGTGATGCGCGCCATGCGTCTCCTCGGTTCCGGTGCGATCCGGCTCGTCCTCTTCCTCATCGAGGACGCTAATGGCGACGCGGCGCGACGCAACAAGACCCTCCAGCCGCGCAAAATAATCCTCCGGCCGGCCTTCCAGCGCGACGAACAGGACCTCGCCGCCAAAGCGCACGCGCCAGTGCAGATTGCCGACATGATAGCCGAGCTCGACCGCATCCGCGATCGAGCGTGGCTCGAGCTTCAGCCACCGCTCGGTCGCCGCGCGCACAACGATGGCACCGTTATCATCGAGTTGCAGCACCGCGCCGTCAAAAAGCTTCTGGTTGCGCGGCAGCGCAATCGCCAACTCCACTCCGGCGCGCGTGGTGATCAGCAACCGGCGCCGCGCGAGATCGGTGACGGGGACGTTGACGATATCGACCGCGCCGCGATGCTCGAGTCGGTGCAGCTCCTCGAAAAATTCGGCTTCCAGCCGGCTACCGAGCACGCGGTCGATGCGCAGCATCACTGTTCCCTCCCTTGATACAGTCCCCACGCCCAGTTCGTGGCCGCCGCCGGCCGATGGACCTTTTCGGAGAACGACGCTCGAGACGGCTGCCCAACACATGATGAATGCTCAGTGCCACGGCTTGCTGCTCCGCTTTGCGTTTCCTCGAATATTTTGAGCGGCCGCGCCGGGCAGGGAGGGCCGGCGCGGCCGCCGCGCGGCTCAGCGATGAGCGACCTTCTTGTTCGGAATGCCTTCGATCGGACATTCCTCGGTGCCCACCGTGGTCCGCGTAAAGGACTCGACCATCTCCCGCGTGCCCTCGGGATCGGCGATCCATTTGGCGTAGAACTCGTACGGACAGGCCGCGACACCGCGATCGCCGTCGCCCGAATTGATCATGCCGGTGTAGCCGCGATGGACCAGCTTGAAGAGATGGTTCTGCGACTGTCCGGTCTTGCGCGCGTCGCGGATCAGCGACTTGGAGAGCTGGGCATATTGCACGCCGTAATCCTCCTCGCCGCATTCGCCGAGCGTGCGGCCGTCGAAGCCGATGATCGCCGAGTGGCCGAAATAGGAATAGACGCCGTCGAAGCCGGCGGCATTGGCGACCGCGACATAGACATTGTTGGCCCAGGCCATCGCCTTCGCCATGATCACCTGCTGGTCCTTGGCGGGATACATGTAGCCCTGGCAGCGCACGATCAGCTCTGCGCCTTTCATGGCGCAGTCACGCCAGATCTCGGGATAGTTGCCGTCATCGCAGATGATCAGCGAGACTTTCATGCCCTTCGGGCCTTCCGAGACATAGGTGCAGTTGCCGGGATACCAGCCCTCGATCGGCACCCAGGGCATGATCTTGCGATACTTCTGGACGATCTCGCCCTTGTCGTTCATCAGGATCAGCGTGTTGTAGGGCGCCTTTTTCGGATGCTCCTCGTGCCGCTCGCCGGTCAGCGAGAACACGCCCCACACCTTGGCTTTGCGGCAGGCTTCTGCGAAGATTTCGGTCTCGTCGCCGGGAACGACGGAGGCCGTCTCATACATCTCCTTGGAGTCGTACATGATGCCGTGCGTGGAATATTCCGGGAAGATCACGAGGTCCATGCCGGGCAGGCCGGTCTTCATGCCGACGATCATGTCGGCGATCTTGCGCGCATTATCGAGCACCTCGGCCTTGGTATGCAGGCGTGGCATCTTGTAATTCACGACGGCGACGCCGACCGTGTCGTTGCTTGAAGTAATATCACCGTGCAGCATGTCGCTCTCCTTGTCGCTTGCTCGTCATCAAATTCCCGGTGCTTGCCGCACCATTTCGCCTGCTCCCGGATGCTCGAGTCATACCGCCATGTGACGGTGAACCAGTGCATCGCTGAGATCCCCGATATCGCCTGACGCCACCACCCTGCCCTTCTCCATCATGGCGAAGCGCTGCGCGGCGCGGCGGACGAACGAAACATTCTGCTCGACCAGGATCACAGTGAGTCCGATGTCGCGGTTGAGCCGGATGATGACGTTCTCGATCTCTTCGACGATCGAGGGCTGGATGCCTTCGTTCGGCTCGTCGAGCAGGATGATTTTCGGCTCGGCCGCGAGCGCGCGGGCAATTGCGAGCTGCTGCTGCTGGCCACCGGAGAGAACGCCGCCATTGCGGTCGAGATTGTTCATCAGATAGGGAAACAGCTCGGCGACCAGCGGCGGAATCTCGCGCTTGCCGTCGGCGCGGCCGAACGAGCCCATCAGGATGTTCTCGCGGATGGTGAAGTCCGGAATGATCTCGCGGCCCTGCGGGACATAGGCGATGCCCGCCCGCGCGCGGCGGAAGGTCGGCTGCCGGCCGAGATCCCTGTCATCGAGCCGGATCTCGCCGTCCATGCGGTCGGTGAGGCCCATCAGCGTCTTGAGCAGCGTGGTCTTGCCGGTGCCGTTGCGTCCGAGCACCGCGGTAATCTTGCCTTCCGGCACGTCGAGGCAAACATCGTGCAGGATGTGGCTGCGGTCGTAGAAGCTGTCGACATGGGCGAAGGCCAGCATCACGAGATTCCCTTCGAGCCGAGATAGGCTTCGCGGACCTTGGGATTATTCTCGATCTCCGCGACATTGCCTTCGGCCAGCACCTGGCCGAGATGCAGCACGGTGATCCGTTCGGCGATCTCGCGCACGAACGCCATGTCGTGCTCGACGACGACGATGGTGTGGCGGCCCTTGAGGTTATTGACGATCAGCGAGGTCTTGTGCGTCTCCGCCTGGGTCATACCGGCGGTCGGCTCGTCAAGCAGAATGATCTTCGGATTCTGCGTAATGATCAGCCCGAGCTCCAGCCATTGGGTCTGGCCATGGCTGAGATAGGCGGCGATCCGGTGGGCTTCCTCGGTTAGGCCAATCAGCTCCAGTACCTCATCGACGTTCTGCTTGGCGACGGCACCAAACCCGAAGCCGAGATTGGCGAACACGCCCGGCTTCTTGCAGCTCGCCACTTCCAGATTGCGGCGGACGCTCAATTCCTTGAAGACGCTCGGGATCTGGAACTTCCGCCCCAGGCCGGCGCGCGCGATCTTGTGCTCTTCCCAATTGGTGATGTCGGTGTCGCGCAGGAAGACCCGGCCGGAGGTCGACTTGGTCTTGCCCGTGATCAGATCCATCAGCGTGGTCTTGCCGGCGCCGTTGGCTCCGAGCAACACGCGCAGTTCGCCCTCGTCGATCACCATCGAGACCTGGTTGACGGCCTTGAATCCTTCGAAGTCCACGCTCAAGCCGTCGATCGTCAGTGCCGCCTGCGCCATCGCCCTACTCCGCCGCCTGTGACGACGGATCGGTCACGCGTAGCGCCTGCGCTCCGTTGCTGGGCTTTCGCGTCACGATGCGGTCAACGAGATCATGCGCGAGGCCGCCAAGACCGCGCGGCAAATAGATCACGACCAGCACGAAGGTGAGGCCGATAATCGCCTTCCAGGCTTCGGCAAAGCCTTCGGTCTCGCTGACCTTGGCCGAGATGACGTTGATGAGAATGGCGCCGATGCAGGCGCCGAGAATCGAGGAGCGTCCGCCGACCGCCGCCCACACCACCATGGTGATGGAGAAGGTCAGATCCATGAAGGTCGGAGAGGCGAACTCGGAGACGATCACATAGAGCATGCCGGCAAAGCCCGCGATCGCCGCAGACACCGAGAAGAAGAAGGTCTGGTAGGACGGCACATCGAAGCCGAGATAGCGCGCCCGGTTCTGGTCGTCGCGCACGGCCTGCAGGATCACACCGGCCCGCGTCTCGACCAGCAGCCGCGCGCCAAACAGCACGAGGCCGAGCGAGATGGCGACGAGATAATAGGTCGGGACGACATAGGGATCGAATTCGAGATCGCCGACCTTGAACCAGCCGAGGTCGGTGAGGCCATTAAAACCGTTGGTGATGGGCTGCGCGTCGATCACGACCAACCGCACCAGCAGCACCAGCGCCAGCGTGATGATGGAGACGAACACGCCGGAGATGCGCTTGCGGAACACGATGGTGCCGATCACGACCGCGATCAGCGCCGGCAGGATCAGGCCCATCGCAACGCCGAACCATTGGCTCTGGAACGGCAGCCACAGGAACGAGGCCTTGTTGATGCAGCACAGCTCGGTCGGCGCGCCGGGCTCCGCATTCCACAGCATGAAGTCCGGCACCGGCTTGTCCGAGCCCTGCTGCAGGCTGGTCTGGCTCGCAAGCTTCAGCGACATCGCGAGCATGTAGGCGCCAGCGCCGAAGAACAGGCCCTGCCCGAGATTGAGGATGCCGGCGTAACCCCAGGACAGCGCCACCGCGACGCCGAGCATGCCGTACACCAGATATTTGGCGACGCGGTTGAGCCAGAACGAGTCCATCACCAGCGGCCCAATCATGATCAGCGCCACGAAGGCCACATACATCGCCCATTCAATCCGCCGCTTGGTCAGCATCGGCTTAGCGACCCTTCAGGGCGAACAGGCCCCTTGGCTTGAGGACGATGATCGCGATGACGACGCCGAATACGACGGCACGCGCCAGGATGTCGTTGGTGGCGGCCGCGACCAGCCCGTTGATCTCGCCAAGAATGCCGGCCGAGAACACCGAGCCGAGCAGGCTGCCGACGCCGCCCATGACGACCACGAGGAAGCCGTCGACCACCATCGGCGTGCCCATGTCGGGGAAGACCGTCTTGAAGCCACTCATCATCACGCCGGCGACGCCGGCAAGCCCTGAGCCGAGTGCAAAGGTGAGCGCGTTGACGCGCGTGACGTCGATGCCGCAAGCCGCCGCCATCTTGGGGTTTCGGATGATGGCGCGCACCTGCGTGCCCATGGTGGTGCGGTAGATGATGAACCAGGTGGCGAGCGCGAGGATCGCGGTGACGAGGATGATGAAGGTGCGGTAGCGGTTGATATCGGCGCCGCCGATCGAGAAGGTGCCCTGCAGGATCTCCGGCACGCTGACATTCTGCAGGCCAGGTCCGAGCCCCTGGATGTGAATGCCGAAGAAGGACAAACCGAATTCGAGCCGCACCGCCTGCTGGATCAAAATCGCAATGCCCCAGGTCGCGAGCAGCGTGTCGAGCAGCCGCCCATAGAGCCTGCGCACCACCACGCGCTCGATCAGGAGGCCGATCAGCGCGGTGACGATAAATGCGAGCGGAATGGCGACGAAGATGTTGGTGCCGAGCCAGATGCCCGACAGCACCGTGACATAGGCGCCGATCATCACCATCTCGCCATGGGCCATGTTGATCACGCCCATGGCGCCATAGGTGATCGCGAGCCCCAGCGCGACCAGGAGCAGGATCGATCCGAGAGAAAGACCGATGAAGAGGACCTCGAGCATGGCACCACCCTGTCATCCACCGCGCCTCACGCGCGGTGGATGAAATTGCAAGCGATCAGGTCTTGTTGAGCTTGGAGGTTTCGAGCCCCTTCGAGGTGCAGAACAGGTTGGTCGGGGTTTCGCCATAGGCGACATAGGGCAGCGGAATCGTCGGCTCCTTGTAGGCGTCGATGATCTTGCCCTGCCCGTCCGGGAGCCACTGCGCGATGCGCGGCGTCAGATAGGTGTGCAGGTTGTCCGGATCGATCTTCACATGACCGTTGGGCGCGTCGAACTCCTGCCCCTTCACGGCCTCGCGGATCGCGACCGGCGTGATCTCGGCCGCCTTCTCGGCCGCCTGTTTCCACAGGAAGACCTGGAAGTAGGAGGATTCCAGCGCGTGATGCGTCACCGCCTTGGGATCCTTGACGAAGGCGCGGTAGCGCTCGACGAAGGCCTTGTTGATGTCGGTGTCGATCGCCTGGAAGTAAGGGAACGAGGTGTAGCTGCCGACCGCATATTCCGCGCCCATCGCCGCGATCTCGATCTCCGAGGTCACGGTGGCGCAGATCGGCAGCTTGTCGTGGGTCAGGCCCTGGTTCTTGTACTCGCGATAGAACGCGACGACGGAGTCGCCGACCACGTTCGACAGCACGACGTCGCAGCCGGAGCCCTTGATCTTGTTGACCATCGAGCCCCATTCGGAATGGCCGAGCTCGAGATATTCGTCCGCAATCCACTCGCCGCCGTTCTTCTCGATCAGGATCTTGGAAACCTTCGCCATCTCGCGCGGATAGATGTAGTTCGATCCGACGATGAAGAACTTCTTCTTGCCGAGCGTCTTGATGATCCAGGGGATGAAGTTCGAGAGCTGCTGGTTCGGAACGGCGCCGGTGTAGACGACGTTCTTCGAGCATTCGAAACCTTCGTAATAGGTCGGATAGAAATAGAGGTTGTTGCGCTTCTCGAACACCGGCAGCACCGCCTTGCGGCTAGCCGAGGTGTAGGAGCCGAACACGGTCGGCACCTTGTCCTGGATGACGAGTTTGGAGGCCTTTTCGTTGTAGGTCTTCGGATCGGAGGCGCCGTCTTCGGCGATCGCTGTAACCTTCATGCCCTTCACGCCGCCGGCGGCGTTGATCTCGCTGATCGCCATCATGGTGGCGTCATGCAGCGATTTCTCGATGATCGAGAGACCGCCGGTCAGCGAGAACAGGACGCCGACCTTGATCTCGCCCGCGGCTTGCGCACCGGTCTGGAAGACCCATGGCGAGGTAATCACCGTGCTGCCGGCAAGCAAACCATTCCTGAGAAACCTGCGTCTGTCGATCGCCATAACTCCGCTCCCCATTGTGTGCGGGCGCACCAACCCGTTCGCGCCGAAGCACGTTGTGTCGAACCAAAAAGTTTGCAGATCAGACCGCTCACCGAAGACGTGACTGCGTCGTCGGCGATTTACGATCCGCAAAAACAAAAGAGCCCGACAGACCCTCGCGGATCTTTCGGGCTACCTAGCCAGAGCCGAACCAGCAACATTGATGGTTCGGCGAATGTTGCAAGAGGTAACTCACGCAACAGTGAAAAGCTAATCATCTTTGGGACGGTATTGCAATAGCTCATTTGCGTGGATGATTGCGGCCGCCATATCGTCCATCGACAAACGCTTCGCCATCGCCTGGCGACGGATGCTTTCATAGGCGTCCGCCTCATTCAGTCCTTGCCCATCCATCAGGATGGACTTTGCTTTTTGAATGCGCTGGATGCCGGCAAGCTTGCGCTCGAGCTTGCGCATCTTCTTGTCGGCTTCGCGCCGCTCGAGCCAGAGGCTGCGCGCGATGGTGAGGTTGGTGAGCAGACCAAAAGGGCGGATCGGCCGTTCGATCACGGCGACCGCGCCGGCTTCGAGCACGAGCTGCAAGGTGGAAGGGTCCTCATAGCTCACCACCGCGATCAGCGTCGGCCGATGCCCGCCATCCGATTTGAGCAGCCGCTGGATTTCCCCGCGCACGTCGTGCTCGATCGCAAGCAGCACGACGTCGGCGCCTTCCGACCAGCAATCCGGCACCGGCCACTGCGTTTCCACCATGCAGCCGATGCGGCGAAGATGCTCGACCAGGCTGGTGCGCTCGGAATCCGGCGGGTGCACGACATGGACCCGCAAGCCCCGCAGATCACGAAGAATTTGGATTGCCACGTCCAGTTCTCCGCCGCGCGATACTCAGGGGTGAAGCAGCTGTAGATCGTCGACAGACCAGTCGTCGAGTCTCTGTACGACGCAGTAAGGGTCGGGCTTGACGCGCACCCCCGGATTCCAGACGGTTTGAAACCGGCCGTTGCGATCGAGCCGCGCGATGCGCGGCCAGAGATAGGTGTGGTTGTTCTCGGGATCGATCCGCACGCGTCCCTGCGGCGCATCGAACTCGGAGTCGCGCAGATTCGCCAGCACCTGCTCGGGATCGTCGCTGCCGCATTTGGCGACCGCCCGCATCGCCAAATGCAGCTGGAAATAGGAGGCTTCGGCGCCGGCCGTGACCGGCGCATCCGCGCCGTATTTCTCCTTGAAGGCCGCCACGAAGCGTCGCGCCGTCGGCGAGGACAGCGTTTCGAAAAACGGCGCGGCGGTGATGTGCCCTTCGGCCGCCTCCGCTCCCATCTCGGCGACTTCGGCCTCGCTGGTGGTGAGGCTCGCGATCGGCATGCGCGTCGGATCGAAGCCGGCCGCGCGATAGGCGCGATAGAGCGTCGACGTGCCGCTGCCGACCACGGTCGAGAAGATCACGTCGGGCGAGGTCTTCTTGATGCGCGCGATGACGCGCTCGAAATCCTTGTCCTGCGGATAAAGCGGGATGTAGAGCTCGTCGAGGACCTTGCCCTTGTCCTGGCTGACGAAGTCGCCCATCACGCGGTTCGACTCGTAGGGGTAGATGTAGTTCGAGCCGACGAACAGGAAGCGGTTGCCATAGGCCGACAGCAGGAATTTCGCGAGTTGCATCGAGTTCTGGTTCGGCGCGGCGCCGGTGTAGATGCAGTGCCGCGAATATTCGAAACCCTCGTAGAGCGTCGGATAGAACAACAGCCCCCGATGCGCCTCGACCACCGGCAGCACCGCCTTGCGCGTGCTCGACATGTAGCAGGCGAACAGCAGCCGGATCCGGTCGACCTGGAACAGCCGCTCGGCGAAGGCGCGGAATTTCTTGGGATCGGAGGCCGGATCGTACATCACCGGCTCGATCGGGCGCCCGAGCACGCCGCCGCTCGCATTGATCTCCTCGATCGCCAGCAAGGTCGCGTTGAGCTGGGTCCGCTCGATCCCGGAAGTCACCCCGGTCTGCGAGAACAGCACGCCGACGCGCCAGTTTCCGCTATTGTCCTCTATCAATGCCATCGCAGCTTTGTCGCTCCCCGCCATCGGCGGTCATTTCAACCTGAACGAGGAAGCTTATTACCTGATTGAAGGGATTGGGAATATAGCTCGCGGTCAAATTCACCATGTTGGACAGACTGTGTCCTTCGCGACACCCCATCCTCAATGAGAGCAACGGAGAACATTGCGGTGGCTGCGCAGCAAGGCACGGCAAACCGCGATCCCGCGGCACGAATGCGCCCGAGTTTTGCTGGATCGAAAGGCCTTCCTTGGATCAAGGAGGGCGCAGGGAGCACCGGATGCAAGCCGCACCCGCAGCCTCGTGTGTAAGTAAAAAACACACGAGTTAGTCACCACAGGTA
>Ga0210403_10002336_pt1 | contig 17239 bp, 12 predicted proteins | sample IncBWC19MmetaG_FD_150863 | JGI IMG/M metagenome (GOLD analysis project Ga0210403, IMG submission 150863) | Forest soil microbial communities from Barre Woods Harvard Forest LTER site, Petersham, Massachusetts, United States - Inc-BW-C-19-M | ecosystem: Environmental > Terrestrial > Soil >... | reverse complement strand
AACTGGTTCTGGTTCATGGCTTCGCAGATCGGGTTCGGCATCGTCGCGGGATTGGTGGTCATCCGCCAGTCGCGGGTCCCGACACGCGAGAATTTGCCGTTCGCCGTTCGCGCCGGAATCGAAGCCCCTGGAATGATGCGACAGAAGGAAAACGGAGACAAGCGTCCTTGAGAGCACTGGCGCATTTCGGTTGTTACCTGGCGCTGGGAGCCCTGCTGCTCTGCGGCTGCGAATCCTCACCTGGCCGGCCCGGGAAAGATTCGGAGACGCCGGCCCCGGATGAGGTCCTGGATTTCAAAGTTTTGTACGGGGAGAATTGCGCCGGTTGCCACGGAACAGATGGGCGGGGCGGGGCAGCCATCGCGCTTGGTGACCCAGTTTACCTGGCGATTGCCGATGACGCGGCGATGCGAAAGATGATTGCCGAGGGTGTGCGTGGCACGTCCATGCCGGCGTTTGCGCGAAGTGCGGGTGGCATGCTGACCGACAAGCAGATTGAGGTGATTGCGACGCAAATCCGGTCGCGTTGGGGCAAACCGGGGATCTTGAATGGAGTTCAGGCGCCTTCCCATTTGAATTTGGCGAAATCGCCGGGCGAGCCCGCGCGCGGCGAACTCGTTTACAAAACGTATTGCGAATCCTGCCATGGCCCGGAGGGACGAGGCGGGAAAAAAGCCAGCTCGATTACAGACAGCTCATACCTTGCGCTTGTGAGCAATCAGGGGTTGCGCACGATCGTGATCACCGGGCGGCCCGAATTGAATGCGCCGGACTGGCGTGGAAACGTACCCGGCAAACCGATGTCGGAGCAGGAAATCACCGATGTGGTCGCGTGGCTGGCATCGAAGCGGGTGCAGAATCCCGGCCAGCCGTATCCAACGGCACAGGCCACGCCCACAGCAGGAGCGAATTGATGCCAAACGAAAACATGCTTAGCCGCCGCGGGCTTTTCATGAAGCTGGGAATCCTGTTCAACGGCCTGGTGGCCACGGTCCTGGCGGTGCCGATCCTCCGCTATGTGCTTTCATCCATCACGCGCGGCCAGGCAAGCGCCTATTTCGACTGGGTACCGCTTGGGCGCGTAAGCGAATTTCCAGAGGGCGAAACTCGGCTGGCGACTTTTCGCAATCCAAATGTGATGCCCGCGGACGGAAAGACCGTGGATACAGCGTGCTGGGTCCGCCGCATCGAGGGCGAACAATTTCAGGTTTTTGCCATCAACTGTGCCCACTTGGGCTGCCCGGTAAGATGGTTTCAGCAGTCGGGACTATTCATGTGCCCGTGCCACGGCGGCGCATATTATCGCGACGGCTCGCGGGCCTCGGGACCTCCGGAGCGTGGGCTCTTCCAGTATCCCTATAAGGTGAAAGACGGGCTGATCACCATTCAGGCCGGCGAACTCCCGACGCCAGGCTCGCCAAATGCGGCGCTTGATACGGAGCGGCCTCCATGCGCGTGATTTCACAAGTCGGTGAATGGTTCGAGCGGCGCCTGCAGTTGGCGGCGGCGATTCGCGAAACGGCGGAACATCGCGTCCCGCGAAATACCGCCAGTTGGTTTTACGTTTTCGGCAGCGCGGCGCTGGCCGTTTTCCTGATGCAATTGGTGACGGGAATTCTGCTGGCAATTATCTATGTTCCTTCCGCGGCGGAGGCGTGGAACAGCCTGCAGGTGTTGAATCACGATATTACGCTGGGCTGGTTTGTCCGCGCGCTGCACGGTTGGGGATCGAACTTCATGGTGGCGATCGTCCTGATCCACATGGTGCAGGTTTTTTTGTTCGGCGCTTACAAATTTCCCCGCGAGCTGACGTGGGTTGTCGGTATTTTTCTGCTTCTGATGACTTTGGGCATGGCATTCAGCGGCCAGGTGCTGCGATTCGACCAGGATGCCTATTGGGGGCTGGGAATCGGCGCGTCGATCGCCAGCCGCGTGCCGATCCTTGGGCCCGCCACCGTAAAACTGATGCTTGGCGGCCCGATTATTGCCGGCGCCACACTTACGCGTTTTTTCGCGCTGCACGTTTTCGTGATACCCGGGCTGCTGATTGCGCTCGTGGGCTTGCACCTCTTGATGGTGCTGAAGCTCGGCATTAACGATTGGCCCATGCCCGGACGCCTCGTGAAGCGTGCGACCTACACGGCGGAATATGAGGAGTTGGTAAAGAAAGACGGTGAGGCGTTTGTTCCTTACGCGATATGGAAGGATCTGTTCTTCGCCGCCTTCATTTTGGCGGCGGTATCGGCTTGTGCCATCTATTTCGGGCCATTCGGGCCGAGCGGACGGCCCGATCCCACCATCATCCAGACCGCGCCGCGCCCTGATTATTTCTTTTTGTGGCTGTATGCCTTGCTCTCCTTGCTTCCCCCGTCGCTGGAGACTCCCGCCCTTTTAATCGGGCCTGTGGTGGCGATTTTCGCCCTGATTCTATTGCCCTTTGTATTTGGCGAAGGGGAAAAAAGCTGGCGCCGCCGACCGATCGCAGTGCTGAGCATTTTGCTGACTGCGGTGACTCTGGGAACGTTCACGCATCTTGCCGGATTCGCGCCCTGGAGTCCGCACATGAACGCCTGGAGCGGCGATCCCGTGCCGGATCGTTTTTTGAAGGGCACGACGGCGCTGGAACGGCAGGGCGCGCTGGTTTTTCAGGTGAAGCAATGCCGCAACTGCCATTCCCTCGGCGAACTGGGCGGGCAGCGCGGGCCAACCTTGGATAGCGTGGCCGTGCGGCTTACGCCGGACCAGTTGATTCGCCAGGTGATTCAGGGCGGAGGCAACATGCCGGCGTATGGGAAAAGTTTGAGTCCCGCGGAAACGACGGCATTGGTGGCGTTCCTCGCTACGCTCCACCCACCGGGGCAAACGCCGGCGCGGAATGCGGCGCTGGAAGAAAGCCAAGCACCAGCAGCCTCACCTCAAAGGTAGCATGCGATGCCAGAAGCCGCTCAGAACGTATTTGCTTCGTGGACGGCCCCAATTCCGCTCACTTTGACCGTAATTGCGTGCGCCATTTTCTACCTACGCGGATGGCGGCATCTTCGCTCCAGCGCCACGGATGTGATTCCCGTTTGGCGCGCCGTGAGTTTTCTTGCGGGCGTCTTCCTGGTCTGGCTGGCGATAGGCTCGCCTCTCGCTCTCCTGGACGAGCAGTTGCTCACCGCGCACATGATGCAACATCTCCTGCTGATGACGATTGCTCCGCCCCTGATTTGGATGGGCGCGCCGCTGATGCCGATGCTCCACGGCCTGCCGCAGAATTTTGTGCAATCCGTTCTAGGGCCATTCTTGCGTTGGCCGGCCGTTCAGGCTGCGGGGCGGACGCTTTCTCAGCCCATGGTTTGCTGGCTGGCTGCCGCCGCCGCACTTGTGGGATGGCACATTCCGGCGGTGTTCAACCTGGCCCTGCAATCAGAGGGTTTGCACGTCGTTGAACACACGTCTTTTCTTGCGGCGGGTTTTCTCTTCTGGTGGCCTGTCATCCAGCCGTGGCCCAGCGTTCCAGTTTGGCCCAGATGGTCCATCCTTCTCTATCTCTTTTCGGCCACTCTGCCCTGCGACATCCTTTCGGCCTATCTCACTTTTTGTGAACGGGTGGTCTATCCAGCATATCTCAATGCTCCGCGTTTGTTTGGTCTCTCTGCCTTGGAAGACCAGGAGTGCGCCGGGGCGTTGATGTGGACTTGCGTGACGATCCTTTACCTGATTCCTGCGTCGCAGATCACCTTGCAATTGCTTGCCCCGAACGCCGAGGCTCATGCATTCGGCAAGGCAGGCATGGAAGGGTCTAGTTCTAGGAGTTTTGGAACGAAGTGAGTAGACAGAGGAAGTACCCTCGACTCGATCGAATATGTAGTTGACAGATTTCCGTCCGCGCCACGGAATGCCCTGCGATTTCTTGCGCATCGCTACAACCCTTGCAAATTCAAGTTGCTAAGTTTGAGCCGGTTGGCCGCAAATTTGAGAAAATGTTTGCATACCGCAGTCTAACCGGAGTTTTGCACAGGGGGTAAGCCTACTGATTGCATGGGTTTGCAAGCAGGGATTACACATGCAATTGGTCATGAAATTGCACTCTTTGCACTGATTACTGTGGTTTTATGAGATTGAATCGGGGGTAGGTCGTGAAACTCACTCGCTTATTGGTCTTGGTTGCACTGATTGCACTTACGTGTTCCGTGGCGATGGCCGACGGCACGGATCCGGTATTCAAATTGGGCGGCGGCGGCGGTTCCCAGGTCCTGACCTCGGATACGTTCAGCTTTACGGTGGATCCGGCTCAGGAGCTTGCATGCGGCGCAGACGTGTGCGTCAGCTTGGACTTCATCAACTTTACTGGGGCTACGGTCACGAAGTTGAATTTGAACGCACCGTCAGGATTTACCTTCTCCTGCGACCCCTCCGGAGATCCGTACTTTGATACTTGCTCGCCCCAGACCGCGACCCCTGGCCCCACGACGATCAGCTTCTTTGGCGTGGTCAATCACCCGGGTATCCTCTCGGCGGGTTCAGTCACGTGTGGCAATGACGACGACGCTGATGGCCCTGACAACGATTCGGATGACACCGATTGCACGGCGAACAATGGGTCAGCGTCGGATTTCGACATCATCATCGATTTGGGCGCGAAGGGTGCCATCACAAACTCCTTCACTGTTGATGGTGTCCTGGTCGCAGCCGAACCGGGCACCCTCGTTCTTGTTTTCGCGGCCGGGTTGGGCTTCCTGGCATTGAAGCGGTCCGGGCTCGCCGGCTAAGTTCGGCGAAGGCCTTCAGTTTTTTGGCCTGCCTTTCCAAAGGCAGGCCATTTTTTTTTGTCCACTCCCTCGCGTCAATTTGACGCTTGTCGGCCGTCCCCACCCCGGTAACTCCCATCTTCCAGGCGAAGAGCAGTGATTCTGGAGCCCCTATTGTCACAATCCTCAAGCCACTGCAATTGCCGCTCCCGAGGTAGCGACAGAGAGCTCAGCCCGGCTGGGACAAAAAAGGCTCCCAGTCGAGGTATCCCCGGCGCTGAGCCATCTGCAGCGGGAAGCCCAGCGGTTCGGATTATAGTCGCTAAATCTAAGGGGGGTGGTTCTAGCGAGAGTTACTTCTTTTTGCTCTCGTAGCGCTTCATCAGGGTTTGGTAGTCGGGGCGGGAGTGCAGCGAAGTAAATTCGGAGTCTTCCGAGGCATCTTTGAAAGGATAGCCCTTCTGCAAGGCAAGGCCGAGTTCCTTCACGGCGTCCGCCGGCTGATTGCCCAGCGTCTTCACAACAGCGGAGTTATAGATGAGGCTTGCGTCCGCGGGGTTGATGGCCCGCGCTCTCTTTATAAACACATCCGCCTGCTGGGTGTCACCCTTTTTCGCGTAATAGAGTGCTAGCCTGCCGGCAACGTCAGCATCCCGCGGATTGACGCGGAGTTCCTTGAACGCCAGGCCGATAGCCTTGTCGTAAGTTTCTTGCGCCTTGGCGGCATTCCCGGCGATGCGGTATCCGTCGGCCAGATTCCCCATGGTGGTCTCGTCTTCAGGGTTCATCTCGACGGACTTTTCGAACATGGAGAGCGCTTCGGGGTAGCGCTTGAGGTAGAAGTAGCCCGTGCCGAGGTTCGTGTAGATGTCCGCCGTTGGCTTGATCTGAAGCGACTTTTGAAACGTCGCAATCCCTTCATCATATTTGCCCATGCTGAAATATGCGGCACCCAGGTTGCTGTAACCGACAGGATTATCCGGTTCGAGCTGGACGACCTGCTGGTACGCTTTCACGGCCTTGTCCATCTCACCGAAGCGGAAATATGCGTTGCCGAGGGCGGAGACGTTGTACCAGTAGTAGGGATTCAACTCGACGGCCTTTTCGAGCGAACGCATGGCCTCTTCTTTTTGCCCGTTGGCGATGTAGGCGTTTCCCAGCCGGCGGTAAGCTTCATCCGAATTGGGCGCTAGATCCAGCGCCCGCTTGTCCTCCGCAATGGCCTGTACCGTTTGCCCTGTCACCGCATACGCGCTGCCGAGGGCGAAATGCACCTCAGGCAGTTTGTCGTTCAGTTGCGCGGCCTTTTTCGCCGCATCCACCGCGCGTTCGGACCAGTACTTGTCTTTCTTCTGCCCATACATCACCAGGTTGGCATCGGCCAAGCCGGAAAAAGCGAGCGCGAAGTTAGGATCTTTCTGTAAGGCCCCTTCAAAATAGTTCATTGCGGCCTGGATGGTTTTTTGATCCGGGGTGCCACCCAGCGCGTTACGTCCTTTCAAGTACAGGTTATACGCTTCGATATTTTCCGTGGGATGCGCGGTCACCGCGGCCATTTCCTTGTCCGTTGGCTTGGCTTCCATTGCGTCCACAAGCTTGGCGAAGATCTGATCCTCCAGCGTCAGCAAATCTCCCGCGACGCCGGTAAATTCCTGGCTCCAGTGGCGATCTTCAGCCAGATTTTCCAGATTGACCGTGATTCGCAGGTTATCACTGGAACCTTGCACCGTGCCGTGCACAATCAGATTCACACCCAGGTCCTTCGCGACTTGGGGCAGCGGCACTTTGGGATCTATTTTCGCGGATTCCGTCGGTGAGGTCAGCCGCACATCCTTCACCTCAAACAGTTTGGTGGAGACCGCTTCTCCCAAGCCTTCGGCCACGTAGCCGAGCGAAGTTTGATCCCCGATGACGCGAAACGGCATCACAGCCACAAATTTCCCTTGCGAAAGGGCGGGCAGGCTGGTGTTCGCGACACCGGCGCGGCCGCCAGTAACGCCGGCGGGGAACAGCAAATGCCGGGTCTTGGGGATTGCGACCAGCAGGCCGCTCAGCGCCAGCACCGTCACCGCCGGAGCGATCCAGTTCCAGGGGATCACGCGCGGTTGCTTAGGCGCCTGCATGACGATGGAAGCCATCACTGGGCGCTTGCCCTGCCACGCGTCGAGATCCGCGATGATTTCCGCAGCGCTTGCGTAGCGCCGGTCCAGATCGCGCTCCAGGCAGCGGCTGACGATATCGCTGAGACCCGCGGGCACTGTGGCGTCGATGTCCGCAAGAGGCACCGCGCGTTCCTGATTGCGCATCAACAGGCTGGCCATTGCAGTCTCTGCTTTGAACGGCATTTTGCCGCTTAGGAGTTCGTAAAAAATCAGACCGACAGCAAACAGATCGGAGCGCTGGTCCAGGGTTTTTCCCATGGCCTGCTCGGGGGACATGTATTCGATCGTCCCCAGAAGCGCACCGGTTTGCGTCATTCCCTCCGACTGGACGGAACGCGCCAGGCCAAAATCCATTACCAGGATTCGCCCGGTTTTGTCGCGCATGATGTTTTGCGGCTTCAAGTCGCGATGGATGATGCCCGCGGTGTGCGCCGCGTCCAGCGCCATGCAGACCTGGCGAATAATGTCCACCGCCTCGTCGGGCGGAAGCTTTCCCACTTCGCGGTACAACTGCCGAAGGTCGCTGCCTTCGACAAATTCCATCGTGATGAACTTCACGCCGTCGGCTTCGGAAAGGTCGTAAATGCGGATGACGTTTTTGTGGGTGACTTGGTGCGCGGTCATCAATTCTTGCTTGAATCGCGCAAGGATCGACGGATTGCTCGCCATCTCCGGGCGGATCAATTTCAACGCCACCACGCGTTCCACTTCGCGGTCCTTGGCCTTATAGACCGCGCCCATCCCGCCTTCACCCAGAAGCTTGAGGATTTCGTAGCGGTTGCCGAGGAGGTCGCCTTCCTGCAGGACGACATTTTGATAAGAAGTTACAAACGAGCGGGGGCCGCTGGGATTGCGGACCGATGTGCCGCCTTCCAGCGAAGCGTCCGGATGAATCACGGTAGCGCCTGGGTCTACGGGCGGGCGCCGCGGAGGGGTCTCAATAAAAGTAGCGCCGTCATTACTCAACGGCACTTCACTGGACGAGCTTTCGCCTTTGGCTGGGGCGCGCAATCCGCCACCGGCGTCCTGACCTCGACTAGGCTTGGGCTTCTGTTCATCCATGAGACGTTATGAACCTAAGCACACCCCTATCCCTGGCTGGGCATTGGCTGCCTGGGTCCAACGGCGTAAGTATATAACGAGGCAGAGTTTCTGAGCAGGGAAAGTCGGCGAGAGCGCCTAGCTTGGTAACCAATGAAGGTAGTTCCCAGTCACTTACCGTGTGACTAGCGCAACGAGACGACGCTTAGCTGTGTCCGCCGGAGAGTTCCCGCACAATCGAGCCCACGAAATTTTTCGCGTCGCCGAAAAGCATAAGGGTGCGGTCCATGTAATACAGTGGATTTTCAATCCCGGCGAATCCCGCTCCCATGCTGCGCTTGATCACCATTACGGTGCGGGCCTTGTCCACGTCCAGAATCGGCATTCCGAAAATCGGGCTGCTCTGATCTTCGCGCGCGGCGGGATTCGTCACATCGTTAGCGCCGATGATCAGCGCGACGTCGGTTTGCGGGAAATCCCCGTTGATGTCGTCCATTTCCAGAAGTTTGTCGTACGGGATATCTGCTTCGGCGAGGAGCACGTTCATGTGGCCTGGCATTCTTCCGGCCACAGGGTGAATGCCAAACTTCACGTCGACCCCGCGTTTGGTGAGTGCGTCGTAAAGCTCGCGGACTTTGTGTTGTGCTTGCGCGACCGCCATGCCGTATCCAGGCACGATCACCACCTTGCTGGCGGCGGCCAGAATCCCGGCAGCCTCTTCCGGCGAAGCGCTGCGAACCGGCCGGGTTTCTTTTGCTCCCGCAACGGCAACTTGCTCCTGGCCAAATGCTCCGAACAACACGTTCGTGAACGAACGGTTCATCGCCTTGGACATGTTCACCGAAAGGATGAATCCCGAAGCTCCATCCAGCGCGCCCGCCACGATCAATAATTTGCTGCCGAGAACGAATCCCATCGCCGCGGCAGAAAGTCCCGCGTACGAATTCAGTAAGGAGATCACCGTCGGCATGTCCGCGCCTCCGATGGGGATAATCATCATCACTCCGAACGCCAGCGGGATGCCGATCATGAAGGGAAACAGAAAAGTCTTGTCTGGGTGCAATACGAGGGCTACGCCGATGCCAACAGCAACCGCCAGCAGTCCGAGGTTCACCAGATTCTGGCCCTTGTACGTGATGGGCCGTTGCGGCAACACTTCTTGAAGCTTGCCCGCGGCCATCAGACTGCCCGTGAAGGTGAGCGCGCCGAGAATAACTTCCAATGAGAGCACGCCCATCATGAATTGGGGAACGTTGGGCGCGCGCAAATAAAATTCCGCCGTGCCCACCAAAGTCACGCACAGCGCGCCGAACGCGTGGCTGAGAGCAGTCCGCTGCGGAACGGCAGTCATCGCGACGCGGCCAAGCGGAACCCCGATGATTGTGCCGAGCACCAGACCGATGGCGATCCACCGGTAGTCGACAATACCCTTGTGCAGCAGTGTTCCCGCAATGGCCAGCAGCATGCCCACTTCACCGGCCCACACACCGCGGCGCGCCGTGACGGGGGAACTCAGCCATTTTAGTGAGAGGACGAAGAGGGCGGTGGCAATCAGGTATGTGATTTCCAGAATGTTTTCGCTCGGGATCATGATGGTTACGGTTTCCTCGGGCCGCTAGCCTTGAACATTTTCAGCATGCGGTCGGTGATCATGAAGCCGCCGACGATGTTGCTGGTTGCGGCGATAATGGCGATCGTGCCCAGTATTTTCGCCAGTTCGCTTTTGCCTTCACCGGCAAGGATGATGGCGCCCACAACGGCGATGGCGTCCAAAGCGTTGGTCAGGCTCATCAGCGGGGTGTGCAAGAGAGGGGAAACCCGGCGGATGACTTCGAACCCGATAAACGCTGCGAGCAAAAATACGTACAGACTTGTAACCAGGTCCAGCTGCATCAGGCCCCTCCTCCTGCCGGAGCGGCCTGCAGCGCCGGCATTGAGAAAAATTCCCGTACGCGCGCGTTCACGATTTCGCCGTCGCGGGTCACCAGGGTTTCGCGCATGATTTCGTCCTGCAGATTCAGTTGCAGCTTGCCGTCCTTCACCATGTGCAGAAGGAACGAAGTGATGTTGCGGGCGAACATTTGGCTGGCGTGATAAGGCACGGTTCCCGCCAGGTTGTATTCGCCGATGATGGTGACGTCGTGCGCGATGATGATTTCATCCGGCTGGGTGAGCTCGCAATTGCCTCCGCGCTCCGCGGCCAGATCCACGATCACGGAGCCCGGCGCCATCCGCGCGACCATTTCTTTCGTAACCAGCACAGGTGATTTTTTGCCGGGGATTACCGCCGCGGTAATCACCACGTCGCTTTCGGCGATAACGTTGCCAAGCAGTTCGCGCTGTTTCTGATAGAAGCTTTCGTCTTGCGCTTTGGCGTAGCCGCTGGCGTCCTGCGCGTCTTTTGCTTCGACCGCGAGTTCCACGAAACGCCCGCCAAGGCTCTGCACTTGCTCTTTGGAGGCAGGCCGCATGTCGTAGGCAGAGGCAACCGCGCCCAACCGGCGCGCCGTCGCAATGGCCTGCAGGCCCGCGACGCCCGCGCCAATAATCAGCACACGCGCTGGGGCGATAGTCCCCGCGGCGGTCGTCAACATCGGGCACATGCGCGGAAGCGTGTCCGCCGCAAGCAGCACCGCCTTGTACCCGCAGATCGTCGCCATTGAAGAGAGCACGTCCATGCTTTGCGCCCGCGTGATCCGCGGCATAAGTTCCACGGCGAACGACGTGACGCCGCGATCGGCAATTTCCTGCAGCGTTTTCGCTGTCCCAAGCGGGCGAAGAAATCCCATCAGCACCTGGCCCTTGCGAAGGTGCGGAAGATCTCCCGCTCCGTTCTTGTCGTTCGCGCCGTGGCAAAGAAACTGCACGATGATGTCCGCCGTGCGGAATACTTCCGCGCGATCGGCCGCCAATTTCGCGCCTTTTTCGACGTATTCCTTGTCGGGATAACCTGCGGCATGGCCGGCCCCTGTTTCCACCAGCACATCGAGGCCCGCTTTTTTCAGGTTGGGAATTACGGCCGGAACCAGCGCGACGCGGCGTTCTTTCGGATAAATCTCCCGGGGTATGCCAAGGATCATGCGCCCTCCTTCCAGAAGGCCTTCGAACTAGGTGCAGAACGTTCGCGGCTGGTTGCTGTTTTCATGTTTGGTCTGCCGCGCATTCGCACCCTTCTCTCTGGCTGTAAGTTGCAGCGTTGCTTTTTTATCGATGTTCTCGCGGAATCGGGGGCGGAGCGAGTGCCCCAGTTCTGGGAAAGGCTGATTTCCTGTGTTCGACACGCCCCACTCGAATAGTGCCGCATCGAATCAACAGCGGAATTCTATCTCTAATGTCACACCGGGGACAAGGCGGCAAATCGGCGAGTGCACAATTCGACCAACAGCCCAACCTGTGAAGGCGAATTCCTGGCTAACGCAATTGCTCGTAGACCGATCGCGCCTCGCGCAGCCTTTTCAGCACGTGCTCTTTTTCCGCGGGCGAATTCCAGTCCGGATATTGCGAAGTAATTTCGATAGTCCGGTCGATCCAGGCCGCAAAATATTCCGCATCCTTTTTCGAGTTGGCCCGCTTTCCGCTGATAGTCACATAGACGGGGCTCGTCGTAGCGTAGCTGTAGTTGTCCATCACCGGATATTCAGCCTTTTCGCTCCAGGCGCGCAAGACGCACCAGCCGCTTTCCTGCAGTAGCAAAGTGCCCGTGATGTCCGCCGATTCTTTTGCCGTGTCCGTCGCCAAAGATTTAACCACTTTTCCGTTGCAGACGATTTCCAGATGATCCACCAGTACGATAGAACGCAATTTCGCGGTGAACGAAACCGACGACTGCGGAGCATCGAATTTCAATTCGCTTCCCACCATCTCCCCGCCCAGCTTGAATTCAATCAGCGGCCCGTTCGTCGCAAACGTGCGGCCCAGCTTCAGCTCGTCCAGCCACGTGTCGATACTTGCGGGCCAGCCAGGTGTCCACACATACACGCGATCAAAACCAACCTGCCCGCGAATCGGGGCGGCATAATTCGTGGTCGCATCGGTCCCAGCACCGGCCGGCAATCTAAACCCGAGATTCAGCAGCTTGTACCACACCTCCGCCGTCGATTTGTGGTCGCTGAAGCCGACAATCTCCATGTAGTCGAGTTTCCCCAACGCGACGTCCACTGGCAGTTCGTCGGTAATCCGCTGCGCCGGTTTCGCAAACGGGTCTGGCACCGCGTCAAACGGATGCACTGCCCCCACCAGCGCACCCTGCGCATGCGCCATGTCGTACACATCCGCATTCATCGGATACAAACTCGCCGCCGCTGTGTTGGGGTATCCCGCATAACCAGGCAACAACAAATGTTCCTTCAAACGCAGAATCCCACGATGCCCCCAATAACTGGTATGAAATTCCTGCCCAGGCACGAGAAGGATTTCTGAGTCGCCTGGTGCAATTTGCACCGGTACGGAAAAATCGGCATCGGGAATGCGCTGCTCCTTATTTACGACCAGTTCGTTCACCACATCCAAGCCTTCGGCCTCCGCTTGATTCCAAAGATGGCTGATGTAATTCCTGTATGTACCTCCATAGTTCATGTGCACGTGCATGTCTGCAGCTACCCATCGGCCGTCTGTCATCGTCTCAAACCCGGTGTCTTGCAGATCGGGCACGATTGTCCGTGGCGCGCCCACAGAAACATCAATTATTTGTTCGAAAGGTTTTTCCGCCAGGCCGTGCGAGATGCGCACGCAAATCTTGCCTGGAGGGACTTGTATCACGGCTTCACGTACGTCCTCAGGATAGAAGTAATGAGATTCGAACGCCTGTTCTTTGCGGTCATATCCGTCATCTGCAAATATCCACACATTTTCCGGCGCGTAGAACCGTCCCTGCTCGTCAACTGCCGAGATACGGTTAAATCTGAATGCTCCCGCGAACAGTTTTGCTCTCAGGATAATCTCGCTCCGGGGGCGCAAATATCGTCGCTTCTCTGCCACCAGGCGATTTCGCGTCGCACCCGGCGTCGATTGCCAAAAAATCTCCGTCCATCCCGGCTGATTGGAAATGGCCGCTATCTTGTCTCCATCGGGTGACCAGCGCGGATTCGTTTCATCCCAATCGCCGTAGGAAATTGGAAACGCGTCGCCGCCCATGGTTGGCATCAGCCACAGGTTGTGCCACTGGCGCCCGAGATAGGAGCTGTAGACCATGCGAGAACCGTCCGGCGAAAAATCGGGGCGGGCTTTCCAGTTGGTTTCTTCATAGTGAATCTCTCGCGCTTCGGCGCCTGGCTCCGCTTTCATCCGCCAGAAGCCTCCGGTGCCGTGGATGTGGCCGCGATTGGAAACGAAAAGAATCTCCTTTCCATCGCGCGTCCACACCGGATTGATCTCCATGTCATACGCGCTGTAGTAGTAGCGGGGCAGGGAACTCTTCGTTTCGCCCGTGAGGCGAGCCACATTTTCCAGCGCCCCGTTTTTGACATCCGCCACGAAAACGTGAAACCGGCGGTTGTACTCCGTGGAAACCCAAACGATCTTTTTCCCATCGGGCGACCAGCGCGGCTCTACATTGACCGCACCTCCGGTAGTCAGTTGCGCGGATTTTCCCGTCGTCAAATCTAGCAGCCAGAGCTCGATCGCGTCTTTCTGATAAGAAACATAGACCACGCTTTTTCCACCTGGCGACCAATCGGGCTGATAGTCGTACCCGGGGCCATCCGTAAGTTGCTTGGCCGTTTCGGAATCAAGTTTTTGCCGCCACAGCGATCCAGCCATTGAATAAATCAGCTCATTCGAGTCCGGCCCCCAGGTCAAACTGCTGGGGCCGCTCGTCAATTGCGGCAGGTACAGTTCGCGATAGTAATAAGGATGGGGTTCATCGATCTGGGGAAGCACGGGGCGGCGCTGCGCAAAGGCAGGAATCGCAAACAAAGCGAACAGCAGGCACCCGAATTTCAGGATTCGCGTCAACGCAATTCTCCCGGACGGCATACTACGCCAAAAAAGAAAAAGGCGCAGCCTTAGCCTCGCCGCGCCCGTTTCCCCCAAACTTTTCGTTGCCCTTCTTCTCTGAAACTGAAAACTAAAACTAATTCCTCCCGCTCACGCCAGCCCGAGTTTCGACAGCGGCATCTCGCGCAACCGCTTGCCTGTGGCCGTAAATATCGCGTTGTAAAGCGCGGGCGCAAACGGCGGCAAGCCCGGCTCGCCAATCCCCGCCGGCGGCGCTTCGCTGGCCACGATATGCACATTCGTTTCGCGCGGTGCCACATTCATCCGCGCCACCTGGTAACTGTCGAAATTAGACTGGTCGATGACGCCGTTCGTCGCGGTGATTTCACCGTAAAACGCCAGGCTGGTGCCCATCGTCGCGGCGCCTTCGAACTGCTGGCGAATGGTGGTCGGATTCACGATTGTGCCGGCATCCAGCGCGGAATCCACCCGATGTATTTTCACCTGGCCGTCTTTCACTTCGGCCTGCACCGCCGTGGCGACGTAGGTCAGGAAGCTGCGGTGCACCGCGATTCCCATGCCCAATCCGTTGCCAAGTTTTTGCTTGCCCCAGCCCGATTTTTCGGCCGCCAGCTGCACCACCCGACGCAGTCTGGCAACGTCGATCGGATACTGCTCGTAATCGCCATCGTAATTCGTGTAATCCTTCGGCAACTCGGTTTTCGGAATGATGCGGTCGGGGCCGAGGAGCGCCAGGATGTAGTCCACTTGATCTTTGCCTGCGGCGCTGGCCAGTTCGCCAACAAAAGAATGTATACCGAACGCGTGATAGATGTTGGCGACCGACCGTAGCCACCCGATGCGGGTGTGCGCGGGCGCGGGGCCGTTCTCCGCGCGATGATTCGCCAGCGCGAACGGCACATCGCTGAATCCCAACCCGATTTCTCCGGCGTCGGCATATTCCGTTGGATCAAAGGTTGACGCGATCGGCGGAAACACGCTGCGTTGCAACCACGCGGTTGGTTTTCCGTCGGCGCCGAGCGTGGCCTTGAAATACATCGCAGCCACCGAGTGGAACGAATCGAACTTGATGTCGTCTTCGCGGCTCCAGACAACTTTGATGGGCTTGCCCGTTTTTTTCGAAAGCACCGCCGCCTCAACAATGAAATCGGGGAAGGACTTGCGGCCGAACCCCCCGCCGAGCAGCGTCACATTCACCGTGACGTCTTCCTTCTTGATTCCAACCGCGGCGGCAATCGCATCCTGCGCGCCCTGCGGATTTTGCGACGGTGCCCAGGCCTCCACTTTTCCGTCTTTGAACACGGCCAGAGCGGCGGGCGGCTCCATTGAGGCGTGGGCCAGCATCGGCGCGTAGTATTGTGCCTCAACAACCTTCCCGCCCTTCTTGAATTCCGCGTCAACGTTGCCGTTTTCGCGCACCACTTTGCACGGCTTCAGCGAAGTCGCTTCCATTTCCTTGCGAAACGCACCGGAATTCCATACGGTGTGGTCGCTCTTGGTCCATTCAACCTTCAGTTTTTTCTTGCCTTGGAATGCCGCCCAACTGTTGTCGGCGATCACGGCCACACCGCCCAACGCCTGGTAGGCGATTGGCGGTTTGAACGTCTCAAGTGCCGCGGTCTGCTTTACTCCGACAACTTTCAGCGTGGCGGAGTCGTCCACACTTTGCGGCGAACTCCCATACACCGGCGGGTGCATTACCGACGCGTATAGCATTCCGTCCATGCGAGTGTCTTGTCCGTACATCGCCTGGCCCGAAACCATATGTTTCAGATCGTAAGCCTGCCTGGGCTTGCCAATGTAGCGCCAGTCGCTGCGAGCCTTCAGTTGCAGCTCTTCTTTTCTCGGCACCGGCAATTTTGCCGCAGCGGAAGCCAATTCTCCATAACTCAGTTTCTTGCCGCTCGCCTTGTGCACCACCATGCCGGGTTCCGTGCTGCATTCTTTTTCGGGCACCCCCCACTTCTGCGCCGCGGCTCGCACCAGCATCAGCCGGCCGCTGGCCCCAGATTCGCGCAGGGTGTCAAAGAAACTTCTTACGGAGTGCGATCCGTCCGTGTCCTGGTCGCCATACTTCGCGTCGCCACCGCCTTGCACCACCTTTACGCGATTCCAGTCGGCGTCCAGTTCATCCGCCACAATCATGGGCAAACCCGTGCGATCGCCGCTGCCCATTTCCGCGCGGTGGGCAACGATAAAAACCGTGCCATCCGTGGCAATTGCGAGATACACGTTCGGTTGCAGCGCCGCCGCGGCCATCGAATCGGCGGCAGCGGAGGGCTCCGCGGCCGCCAGCAAACTTTCCGGAAGATAGCGCGCACTAAGCACAAACGCTCCTGCGCCCGCAATCCCCTTCAAGAAACCGCGACGGCTGACATTTTCTATCTGGATCATGTCCTCACCTGAACCGGCGCTTGCGCCGACGAAAATCACCCAAAATCCGTCTATTCCCGTTCTCTATCCTACCTGCATTGTATTGGCATGCAAGTCTGGATGATTCTTTCTGCGCGTCCGATGGGGAATATGCAATTCGATTGCCTCGTATGCATTGCGCTGGCATACTCGTCTCCCGCAGCACGGAGAGCACCGCACTATGAAACGCGAATATCACCGCTGGCATTCCCCGCGTCTCGGCATCGAACTTGGCGTCGTGGTCTACGGCCACTGGGGTCCGCCGCTGATGGGTTTCCCAACCAGTGCGGGCGATGAATGGGAACTGGAAGGGCAGAGCATGGTGGGTGCGCTGGCGGAATTCATCGACGCCGGGCGAATCAAGTTCTACACTGTGAATTCGATCAACGGTTTGAGTTTTTACAACAAGGGAGCGCATCCGTTTCACCGGAGCTACGTGCAATCCGTTTTCGATTCCTACCTGCGCGAAGAAGTCGTTCCGTTCATCTGGGACAACTGCCAGTCGCGCGTTGGGATCGCCACGATGGGCGCTTCGTTCGGTGCATACCACGCGGCGAATTCGTTGTTCAAGCACCCGGACGTTTTCAAGCGCTGCTTTGCCATGTCCGGAGTTTACGACGTGCGGAATTTTATGGACGGGATGTACGACGACAATTTTTATTTCAACAACCCCGTGGATTATCTCGCCAATCTCTCCGACCCCTGGCACTACGAGCAACTCGCTTCCTGCGACATCCACCTCATCACCGGCACTGGCCAGTGGGAACACAGCGGCCCGACGTACCGCCTCTCCGAAGTCCTCGCCAGCAAAGGAATCCGACACTCTGTCGACAACTGGGGCCCCGAAGGCGGCCACGATTGGCCCTACTGGAAGCACCAGATGGGGACGTACATCAACAAATTGTATTAAGAAATTGTTCAGGCCAGGCCGAGATG
>Ga0210403_10002335_pt1 | contig 17247 bp, 26 predicted proteins | sample IncBWC19MmetaG_FD_150863 | JGI IMG/M metagenome (GOLD analysis project Ga0210403, IMG submission 150863) | Forest soil microbial communities from Barre Woods Harvard Forest LTER site, Petersham, Massachusetts, United States - Inc-BW-C-19-M | ecosystem: Environmental > Terrestrial > Soil >... | reverse complement strand
GCGCTGCGCCCGCTCCATGAACACGATGAAGGTGATCACGGCGACCGCCACCACCATGATGGCGAGAATGAGCATGCCCGAAAGCGCCCCCTGGCGCCCGAGCTCGAGAGTTTGCGCGATCGCGGAGGGCAGTTGCGCCACGATGCCCGACATGATGATCAGTGAAGTGCCGTTGCCGATGCCGCGCGCCGTCACCTGCTCGCCGAGCCACATCAGAAAAATGGTGCCGCCGGTGAGCGTGATCACGGTCGAGATGACGAACATCGGGCCCGGCTCGCTGACCACATTGCCGGAACCTTCAAGGCCGATCGCGATGCCGTAGGACTGGAAGGCCGCCAGCACCACGGTCAGGTAGCGCGTGTACTGGTTCATGATCTTGCGGCCCGATTCGCCCTCCTTCTTGAGCTGCTCGAGGGTGGGCGACACCGTCGTCATCAGCTGGATGATGATGGAGGCCGAGATGTAGGGCATGATGTTGAGGGCGAAGATCGCCATGCGGTGAATGCCGCCGCCCGAGAACATGTTGAACATGCCGAGGATGCCGCTTGCCTGGGTCTGGAACACCTGCTCCCAGATGTTCGGATCGATCCCGGGCAGCGGGATATAGGTGCCGAGCCGATACACCAGGAGCGCGCCCAGGGTGAACCAGATGCGCTTCTTCAGCTCCTCGGCCTTGGCGAGTGCCGAGAAATTGAGATTGGCTGCAAGTTGTTCCGCTGCTGAGGCCATGGTCCTGAAGCTCCGCTTACCGCCCCCTGACGGGTTGCTATATAGGGATCAGGCGGCCTGTTCGCCCGTCCCGCGCGCCGGCGCCAGGATCGTGACCGAGCCGCCGGCCTTTTCCACCGCCTCGATCGCCGGCTTGGACGCGCCCCACACCGACAATGCGACCTTGGCCTTGAGCTCGCCCATTCCGAGAATTCGCACCCCGGCCTTGGCCCGCCTGAGCACCCCGGCCTTGACCAGGGCCGCGCTATCGACGGTGGCATTGGGTCGAGCTTGCCGGCATCGATGGCCGCCTGGATGCGGCCGAGATTGACTTCGTTCAATTTCAGCGCGAACGGGGTGTTCTTGAAGCCGCGCTTGGGCAGGCGCCGGTGCAAGGGCATCTGGCCGCCCTCGAAGCCCTTGATGCGTACGCCCGAGCGCGCCGTCTGGCCCTTGCCGCCACGGCCGCCGGTCTTGCCGGTGCCGGAACCGATGCCGCGGCCGATGCGCGAACGATTCTTGCGCGCGCCCGGCCGATCCGAAAGTTCATGCAGCTTCATCGCAGAGTCCTCGTTCACTCGGTGGCCGCACCGGCCGGGCCGGGCGGGCACGAATTTCTAGTCCTTGCCGACCACGCGCAGGAGATGCCGAATCTTGGCGATCATGCCGCGGCTCTGCGGCGTGTCGGGGACCTCGGCGGTGCGCCCGATCCGGTTGAGCTTGAGCCCGACCAGGGTCTCGCGCTGCGAATGGTGGCGGCGGATGGGACTGCCGATCTGTTGGATCGTGATCACCTTGTCGGATTTGCTCATGTCGGCCTCCCGGCTCAAGTCTCCAAGGGATTATTCGGCGACCTGCTCGGTATCGCCCTCGCGGCGGCGCGACTGCAAGGTCGACACCTTGATGTTGCGCCGCGCGGCGACCGAGCGCGGCGAATCCTGGCGCTTGAGCGCATCGAAGGTCGCGCGCACCATGTTGTAGGGGTTGGACGATCCCATCGATTTCGCCACCACATCCTGCATGCCGAGCGTTTCGAACACGGCGCGCATCGGTCCGCCGGCGATGATGCCGGTGCCGGGGGGAGCGGCGCGCAGAAAGACCTTGCCGGCACCATGGCGGCCGGCCACGTCGTGATGGAGCGTGCGGCCTTCGCGCAGCGGCACCCGGATGAGACTGCGCTTGGCGGCTTCCGTCGCCTTGCGGATCGCCTCCGGCACCTCGCGCGCCTTGCCGTGGCCGAACCCGACCCGCCCCTTCTCGTCGCCGACGATGACGAGCGCGGCAAATCCGAACCGTCGGCCGCCCTTCACCACCTTGGCCACGCGATTGATGTGGACAAGCTTATCGGTGAATTCGCTCTCTTCCCGCTCGCGTTCACGTGCCATGAGGATGTTCCATTCGATGTTCCGTTTCGTGCAGGCGCCTGCCCGCAGCTGTCCGCTAGAATTTGAGGCCGCCCTCGCGGGCCGCCTCCGCCAGCGCTCTGACGCGTCCGTGATACCGATAGCCGCCGCGGTCGAAGATCACATCCGTGATGCCCTTGCCGAGCGCCCGCTCGGCGACCAGCTTGCCGACCGCCTTGGCGGCGCCGATATCGGCCCCGGTCTTGAGGCTTCCGCGCATATCCTTCTCGACCGACGAGGCGGCCGCGAGCGTCTCGCCTTTTTCATCGTCGATGATCTGGGCATAGATGTGCTTGGAGGAGCGGAATATCGAAAGCCGCGCGCGGCTGCCGGCGGCGCGCCTGATGGTTCGGCGCACCCGCGCCGTCCGCCGTTCGCCCCGGTCCCTGACTGTCGCCATCGTCGGCTCCTATCGCCCTGCGCAACTCTAGCCCCCCACCCTGCCCTGCCCCGCTGGCGCGGAGGGAAAGGGAGGGGGATCGTGATTACTTCTTCTTGCCCTGCTTGCGGAAGATGAACTCGCCCGCGTATTTGATGCCCTTTCCCTTGTAGGGCTCGGGCGGCCGGTAATCGCGGATATCAGCCGCGACCTGGCCGACCTTCTGCTTGTCGATGCCGGTCACCACGATCTCGGTCGGCCTGGGAGTTGCAATCGTGATGCCGTCGGGAATCGGATGCACGATGTCGTGGCTGTAGCCGAGCGCGATCTGCAGGTTCTTGCCCTGGACGCTCGCCCGATAGCCCACGCCGGTGATCTCGAGCCGCTGCTCGAAGCCCTTGGTGACGCCGGTCATCAGATTGGCGACCAGCGCCCGCGAGGTTCCCCACAGCGCGCGCGCCAGTTTGGTTTCGTTGCGCGGATCGACCTTGATCCCGCCGTCCTCGAGCTTGGCGCCGACGTCGCCGTGCAGCACGAGCTGCATCGCGCCCTTGGGCCCCTTCACCTTGACGGTTTGGCCCTCGACATTGGCGGTGACCCCGGCCGGAATGGCGACGACTTTTTTCCCGACTCGCGACATGATTCTCGTCCGTTTGGCTCTAGTCCGTTTGGCTCTGATCCGTTGGCATCATTTCATTCGCGGCATTTCACGCCGGCCTAGAATACCGTGCAGAGGATTTCCCCGCCGACATTGGCGTCGCGCGCATCATGATCCGCCATCACTCCCTTGGGCGTGGACAGGATCGCGACGCCGAGACCGTTATTGACGCGCGGCAAAGCCTTGACCGAGGCATAGACGCGCCGCCCGGGCTTCGAAACGCGGGAAATCTCCCGGATCACCGGCTCGCCATCGAAATATTTCAGTTCGATCTCGAGCTCCGCATGTCCGTTCGAATGCTCCACCGCCGCATAGCCGCGGATGAAGCCCTCGCTCTTGAGGACGTCGAGCACGTTCATGCGCAGGCGGGACGAAGGCGTCGACACCTTCGGCTTGCTGCGCATTTGCGCATTGTGAATGCGTGCGATCATATCGCCGAGCGGATCGTTCAAGGCCATCGCGCGATGCTCCTACCAGCTCGACTTGACGAGACCCGGGATAAGGCCCTTCGAGCCGAGATCCCGCAGCGCGATACGGCTCATCCGCAGCTTGCGGTAATACGCCTTCGGGCGGCCGGTGATCTCGCATCGGTTGTGGACGCGCGAGGGCGATGAATTGCGCGGCAGCTCCGCAAGCTTGAGCGTCGCCGCGAAGCGGTCCTCGGTAGGCCTGTCCTTGTCGCGCGCGATCGCTTTCAGCCGCGCGCGCCGGCCGGAGAATTTCTTGGTCAACCGGCGCCGCCGGTTGTTCTTCTCGATCGAGCTCTTCTTCGCCATTCGGGTCTCCTGATGTTCCGCGTTTGAGGACCGAAACCCTCACTGCCGGAAAGGAAAGTTGAATTCGGTCAGCAGCGCACGCGCCTCGCCGTCCGTCTTGGCGGTCGTGCAAACCGTAATATCCATGCCCCAGATATCGGTCGCCTTGTCGTAGTCGATCTCGGGGAAGATGATGTGCTCCTTGATACCGATCGTGTAATTGCCGCCGCCGTCGAAACTCTTGGGATTGAGGCCGCGGAAATCGCGCACGCGAGGCAACCCGATATTGATGAGGCGATCGATGAACTCGTACATTCGCGTCTTGCGCAGCGTCACCTTGCATCCGATCGCCTGGCCGTCGCGCACCTTGAAGGTGGCGATCGACTTGCGCGCCTTGGTGATCACGGCCTTCTGCCCGGCGATCAGCCCGAGATCGGCGGCGGCCTGCTCCACCTTCTTGCGGTCATTGACGCCCTCGCCGATGCCCATATTGATGACGACCTTTTCCAGCACCGGAACCTGCATCCGATTCTTGTAGCCGAACTGCTCCGCCAGCTTCTTGCGCACCACCTCTTCGAAATACGTCTTCAGCCGCGGCGTCACGCGCTCTTCCGGCTGGCGGGCTTTCGGCGCCTTCTCGGTCGCCCCGGCCGCAGCCGCGTCACCTTTTTCGCCCTTTGGGGCCTTCGCCGCCTTCGGCGCCTTCTCGTCCTTGCCGCCCTTGTCGGGCTTGGCGGCGCGATCCGCCTTTTCGGGCTTCTTGGCCTCGGCCTTGTCTTTCTTGTCAGCCATCGATCTCCACTCCCGAGCGCTTCGCGACCCGCACCTTGCGGCCGTCCGGCAGCACGCGGAATCCGACCCGCGTGGGCTTGCCGTCCTTGGGATCGGCCAGCGCCAGATTGGAGAGGTGCACCGGCGCCTCCTTGCTGATGATGCCGCCGTCCTGGGCCGCGGTCTGCTTCTGATGGCGCTTGACCAGATTGACGCCGCGCACCAGCGCGCGGCCCTCGCCGGGGCGCACTTCGATCACCTCGCCGCGGCGGCCCTTGTCGCGACCGGTGCGCATGATCACGGTGTCGCCTTTCTTGATCTTGGCGGCCATCACAGCACCTCCGGCGCCAGCGAGATGATCTTCATGTGGTTCTTGGCACGCAATTCGCGCGGCACCGGGCCGAAGATGCGGGTGCCGACCGGCTCCATCTGCGGGTTGATCAGAACCGCCGCATTGCGGTCGAACCGGATGACCGAGCCGTCGGCCCGGTGAATGTCCTTGCGCACGCGCACCACCACCGCCTTCATCACCTCGCCCTTCTTCACGCGGCCGCGCGGGATCGCCTCTTTCACCGACACGACGATGACATCGCCGATGGTGGCGTATTTCCGCTTGGACCCGCCGAGCACCTTGATGCACATGACGCGGCGCGCACCCGAATTGTCGGCCACATCGAGACTCGTCTGCATCTGGATCATAACGGTGCACTCACAATTGTTCCGCGCGTATCGCGCTCACCCGACCTTCTTTTTCTTTTCGCCTTGGATCACTTCCCACCGTTTCAACTTCGAGAGCGGGCGCCGCTCCTCGATCCAGACGAGGTCGCCCACCGAGAACTCGTTCTTCTCGTCGTGGGCGTAGTATTTCTTCGAGCTTCGCACCGTCTTCTTGAGCATAGGATGCGTGTAGCGGCGCTCGACCTTCACGATGACGGTCTTGTCCTGCTTGTCGCTGACCACGACGCCATGGAGCGTGCGCTTCGGCATCTCGATCCTCTATTTCGCTTTTGAGCGCGCAGCGCGCTTGGGTTTGATGGATGCGGCTCCCGGCGCCGCCGCGGCCTGGGCGGGACGTTTCTGCGTCGCGATCGTCTTGATGCGCGCGATGTCTCGACGCACCTGCCGCACCCGCGACGTATTCTCGAGCTGACCGGTCGCCCGCTGAAAGCGCAGGTTGAACTGCTCCTTCTTGAGCTTGAGGACCTCATCGTCGAGCTGATCGATGGTCATGGCCCTGAGATCATCGGGTTTCATGCTCGGTTCCTCGACATCTATTCCGCGATGCGCTCGATGAAGCGCGTCTTGATCGGCAGCTTGGCGGCCGCCAGCGCCAGCGCCTCGCGCGCCAATCCGACCGGCACGCCGTCGACCTCGAACAGGATGCGACCCGGCTTGACGCGGGCGACCCAGAATTCGGGGGCGCCCTTGCCCGATCCCATGCGGACTTCGAGCGGCTTCTTCGATACCGGCACATCCGGATAGACCCGGATCCACACCCGGCCGGAACGCTTCATGTGGCGGGTCAGCGCCCGGCGCGCGGCCTCGATCTGGCGCGCGGTGATCCGCTCCGGCTCCGTCGCCTTGAGGCCATATTGGCCGAAGGCGAGCGTGGCGCCCGAAGTCGCGAGGCCGTGGATACGGCCTTTGTGCGCCTTGCGGAACTTCGTGCGCGTCGGTTGCAGCATGGCAATTCGCCTTTCTCAATTCCGGTCCGCGCCGGGCTTCAGGCCGCATCGCGACGCGGACGCCCGGCATCGCCTTCAGCCATCTTCTTGTCCTGCGCCATCGGGTCATGCTCCAGGATCTCGCCCTTGAAGATCCACACCTTGACGCCGCAGGTGCCATAGGTGGTGAAGCCGGTGGCAACTCCATAGTCGACGTCCGCCCGCAGCGTATGCAGCGGCACGCGGCCCTCGCGATACCATTCCATGCGGGCGATCTCGGCGCCGCCCAAACGGCCCGAGCAGTTGATGCGGATGCCGCCGGCGCCCAGCCGCATGGCCGACTGCACCGCGCGCTTCATGGCGCGGCGAAAGGCGACCCGGCGTTCGAGCTGCTGGGCGATCGATTCGGCGACCAGCTGCGCATCGAGCTCCGGCTTCCTGATCTCGACGATGTTGATGACCACGTCGGAATCGGTGAGCTCGGCAACCTTCTTGCGCAGCTTCTCGATGTCGGCGCCCTTCTTGCCGATCACCACGCCCGGCCGCGCCGACTGAATGGTTACCCGGCATTTCTTGTGCGGCCGCTCGATGACGATCTTGGAGACCGCCGCCTGCTTGAGCTGCTTCATCAACTCCTTGCGAATCTCGATGTCTTCGTGCAGCAACCGCCCATACTCGTTCTTGCCGGCGTACCAGCGTGAATCCCAGGTGCGATTGATGCCGAGCCGCAGCCCGATCGGATTGACCTTTTGACCCATCGGTCCTCTCTCTCCTATTTCAAGCCTCTGCCTCGACCTCACGCACAACGATCGTCAGGTTGGCGAACGGCTTGAGAATCTTTCCCATGCGGCCGCGACCGCGCGGGTGAAAGCGTTTGATGACGAGCGCCTTGCCGACATGCGCCTCGGCAACGACCAGATCGTCGACATCGAGATCGTGGTTGTTCTCCGCATTGGCGATCGCCGACTGCAGGCACTTGCGTACGTCGCCGGCGATCCGCTTGCGCGAAAATTCGAGGTCGGCAAGGGCCGCCGCAACCTTCTTGCCGCGAATCAATTGCGCCAGCAGATTGAGCTTCTGCGGGCTCACCCGCAGCATGCGGGCGACGGCCTTGGCCTCGGTATCGGCGAGGCTTCGTTCGCGCGCTTTCTTGCTCATCCTGCTTTCCCCTCGGCTCAGCCGGACGTCGTCGGTGCCGCGGCCGGCGCCGCACCCGGTACCGCCGGGCCGGCGGCGCGTTTGGCCTTGCGATCGGACGAATGGCCGTAGAACGTGCGCGTCGGCGCAAACTCGCCGAATTTGTGGCCGACCATTTCTTCCGTCACCATGACCGGAATGTGCTTTTGCCCATTGTAGACGCCGAAGGTCAGCCCGACGAATTGCGGCAGTATGGTCGAGCGCCGGCTCCACATCTTGATCATCTCATGCCGACCCGAGGCACGGGTCTTCTCGGCCTTCTTGAGAAGATAGCCGTCGACGAACGGGCCTTTCCAAACCGATCGCGCCATGATGCGTCCCTACTTTTTCTTCCACGCGTGGCGGCTCGCAATGATGAATTTGGTGGTGGACTTGTTCCTGCGGGTCTTCTTTCCCTTGGTGGGAAAGCCCCACGGCGTCACCGGATGGCGCCCGCCAGAGGTGCGGCCTTCGCCGCCGCCATGGGGATGGTCGATCGGATTCATCGATACGCCGCGGTTGTGCGGCATGCGGCCCATCCAGCGCTGGCGACCGGCCTTTCCGATCGAGATGTTCATGTTGTCGGGATTGGAGACGGCGCCGATGGTGGCCATGCAGCGGCCGTGCACCAGGCGCTGCTCGGCCGAGTTCAACCGCATGATCACGTAGTCCTGGTCGCGCCCGACGATCTGGGCGTAGGTGCCGGCCGAGCGCGCGATCTGCCCGCCCTTGCCCATCTTGAGCTCGATATTGTGCACGATGGTGCCGATCGGGATGTTGCCGAGCGGCATGGCGTTGCCCGGCTTCACGTCCACGTGCTCGCCCGCCACGATGGTGTCGCCCGGCGCCAAGCGTTGCGGCGCAAGAATATAGGCTTGGTCGCCGTCCTGGTACTTGAGCAGCGCGATGAAGGCCGTGCGGTTGGGATCATATTCGATGCGCTCGACCTGCGCCGGAACATCGAACTTGCGCCGCTTGAAGTCGATCGTGCGATAGGCCTGCTTGTGGCCGCCGCCGCGGAAACGCACGGTGATGCGGCCATTGTTGTTGCGGCCGCCGCTCGAATGCTTGCCCTCGGTGAGCGTCTTGACCGGCTTGCCGCGATACAGGCCGGAACGGTCGACCTGGACGAGCTGGCGCTGGCTCGGCGTGACGGGGTTGTAGGTCTTGAGTGCCATCGTCGCGTTTCCCTTACAGGCCCGTCGTCACGTCGATCTTGTGGCCCTCTTGGAGGGTCACGATCGCGCGCTTGGTGGGCGACTGCTCGCCGACGCTGCCGCGCAAGGCCTTCACCTTGCCCTTGCGGATGTGGGTATTGACGCTCTTGACCTTGACATCGAAGAGCTTCTCCACCGCTTCCTTGATCTGCGGCTTGGTCGCGCCTTTGGCGACCTTGAAGACGACCTGGTTGTGCTCCGAGGCGATGGTCGCCTTCTCGGTAATGGCCGGCGAAAGAATCACGTCGTAATGGCGCGGATCGGTGGTTGTCATGCGAAGCGCGCCTCCAACGCCGCGAGCGCTGCCCGGGTCAGGACCAGAGTATGTCGTCGCAGGATATCGTAGACGTTGATGCCCTGAACCGGGAGCACGTCGATATCCGGGATATTGCGCGCGGCCAGCGCGAAATTGGCATCGACCGCGGCGCCGTCGATGATAAGCGCATTGGTCAGGCCGAGATTGGCGAGATGCTGCTGCAAGGCCTTGGTCTTGCCGTCCTTCACCGAAGCGTCCGCGAGAACGATGATGCCGCCGTCCTTGGCCTTGGCCGACAGCGCGTGCTTGAGCGCGAGCGCGCGCACTTTCTTGGGCAGGCCGATGGCGTGGCTGCGCACCACCGGGCCGAAGGAACGGCCGCCGCCGCGGAAGAGGTTCACCCGCGCCGAGCCGTGGCGGGCCGATCCGGTGCCCTTCTGCCGGTACATTTTCTTGCCGGTGCGGGCAATGTCGGCCCGGCCCTTGACGGCGTGGGTGCCGCGCCGACGCTTGGCGAGCTGCCAAGTCACGCATCGGTGCAGGAGGTCCGCACGCGCCTCGAGGCCAAAAATGGCGTCCGGCAGGTCGACCGAACCGGCCGCCGTGCCGTCGAGCATGGTGACCTTCAATTCCATGTCACGCCCCCTGGTTCGCGGCCGGCTGAGCCGGCGCGGACTCCGACTTTTCGGCGCTCGCCGCCGCGGCGGCGTCCGGCAACCGGAACTTGCCCGGCGTCGGCGTATCCTTCGGCAGCGCCTTCTTGACCGCATCGCGCAGCGTGATCCATCCGCCCTTGGCGCCCGGCACCGCGCCCTCGACCAGGACGAGGCCGCGCTCAACATCGGTCATCACCACCTTGAGATTGAGCGTGGTCACGCGGTCGACGCCCATGTGACCGGCCATCTTCTTGCCCTTGAAGGTCTTGCCCGGGTCCTGGCGACCGCCGGTCGAGCCGTGCGAGCGGTGCGAGATCGACACGCCGTGGGAGGCGCGCAGACCGCCGAAATTCCAGCGTTTCATCGGGCCGGCAAAGCCCTTGCCGATCGAGGTGCCGGTGACGTCCACATACTGGCCGACGACGAAATGATCGGCCGTGATTTCCGCGCCGACCGGAATGAGCTCGTTCTCCTCCACGCGGAACTCCGCCAGCTTGCGCTTGGGCTCGACCTTGGCGAGCGCGAAATGGCCGCGCTCGGCCTTGCTGACGTTCCTGACCTTGCGCGTGCCGGCGCCGAGCTGGAGCGCCACATAACCGTTCTTGTCCTTGGTGCGGTGGGCGATGATCTGGCAATTGGCCAACCGCAGCACAGTCGCCGGCACGTGCTCGCCCGCGTCGGTGAAGACCCGCATCATTCCGACCTTCTGTGCAATCACCCCGGAACGCATCGGCGTGTTCCTTCCCCTTCGGCTTTAGAGCTTGATCTCGACATCCACGCCGGCGGCCAGATCGAGCTTCATCAGCGCGTCGACCGTTTGCGGCGTCGGATCGACGATGTCGAGCAGTCGCTTATGGGTGCGCATCTCGAACTGCTCGCGGCTTTTCTTGTCGACGTGCGGCGACCGGTTGACCGTGAACTTCTCGATCTTGGTCGGCAGCGGGATCGGCCCGCGCACCTGCGCGCCGGTGCGCTTGGCGGTCGCCACGATCTCGCGTGTAGACGCATCGAGAATCCGATGATCGAACGCCTTGAGCCGGATGCGGATGTTCTGGCCGTTCATTGTTGTCTCCGACAACGGATGACGGACGACAGAGGACGGAGGACGGATCGAGAACCGTCACTGCAATCTCTCTGAGGCCTGTGCTCCATCACTGTCTGTCCTCTATCGTCCGTCGTCTGTCTGTCGTCCGTCGTCTGTCGTCCGTTTACTCGACGATGCTCGCCACCACGCCGGCGCCGACCGTGCGACCGCCCTCGCGGATGGCGAAGCGCAGCTTCTCCTCCATGGCGATCGGAACGATCAGCGTGACCTCCATGGAAATGTTGTCTCCCGGCATCACCATCTCGGTGCCCTCCGGCAACGTCACCACGCCGGTCACGTCGGTGGTGCGGAAGTAGAATTGCGGCCGGTAATTGGTGAAGAACGGGGTGTGGCGGCCGCCCTCCTCCTTGGTCAGGATATAGGCCTCCGCCTTGAACTTGGTGTGCGGCTTCACGCTGCCGGGCTTGCACAGCACCTGCCCGCGCTCCACTTCCTCGCGCTTGGTGCCGCGCAAGAGGCAGCCCACATTGTCGCCCGCCTCGCCCTGGTCCAGGAGCTTGCGGAACATCTCGACGCCCGTCACCACGGTCTTGAGCGTCGGCTTGATCCCGACGATCTCGACCTCCTCGCCCACCTTGATGATGCCGCGCTCGATGCGGCCGGTCACCACGGTGCCGCGGCCGGAGATGGAGAAAACGTCTTCCACCGGCATCAGGAACGGCTGATCCTTCGGACGCTCGGGCTGCGGAATGTAATCGTCCACCGCTTTCATCAGCTCGAGCACCGAGTCGTGGCCGAGCTTGGGGTCCTTGCCTTCCAGCGCCATCAGCGCCGACCCCTTGATCACCGGGATCTTGTCGCCGGGGAAATTGTATTTCGACAACAGCTCGCGCACTTCCAATTCCACCAGCTCCAGCAGCTCGGGGTCGTCGACCATGTCGACCTTGTTGAGGTACACGACCAGCGCCGGCACGCCGACCTGGCGCGCCAGCAGAATGTGCTCGCGCGTCTGCGGCATCGGGCCGTCAGCCGCGCTCACCACCAGGATCGCGCCGTCCATCTGCGCGGCTCCGGTGATCATGTTCTTCACGTAGTCGGCGTGTCCGGGGCAATCGACGTGGGCGTAGTGGCGGGCCTGCGTCTGATACTCGACATGCGCCGTCGCGATCGTGATGCCGCGCGCCTTCTCTTCCGGCGCCTTGTCGATCTGGTCATAGGCCGTGAAGGTCGCGCCACCGGTCTCCGCCAGAACCTTGGTGATCGCCGCCGTCAGTGTCGTCTTGCCGTGGTCGACATGTCCGATAGTGCCCACATTGCAATGCGGCTTCGTCCGTGCAAACTTTTCTTTGGCCATGGGACTCTCCGTTCGTCCTCCGGGGATTGCTGTAGCTCAAGCTTCAGGCAAACTTTGCCTGAATTTCATCTGCGATCGCTCTAGGCACGTCCGCATAGTGATCGAATTGCATGGTGAACGTGGCGCGCCCCTGTGTCATGGAGCGCAGGTTGTTGACGTAGCCGAACATGTTGGCGAGCGGCACCATCGCGTTGACGACGGTGGCGTTGCCGCGCATGTCCTGGCCCTGGATCTGGCCGCGCCGCGAGTTGAGATCGCCGATCACCGCGCCGGTGTGCTCTTCCGGCGTCACGACCTCGACCTTCATGATCGGCTCGAGCAGAATCGGGGCGGCCTCGCGCAAGGCCTCCTTCAACGCGGCCCGCGCCGCTATCTCGAAGGCGAGCGCCGAAGAGTCGACGTCGTGATAGTCGCCGTCGATCAGCGTCACCTTCAGGTCGACGACCGGAAAGCCGGCCAGCACGCCAGAGCCGAGCACCGACTCCAATCCCTTCTCGACGCCTGGAACGTACTCCTTCGGCACGTTGCCGCCGACCACCTTGTTCTCGAACACGAACCCGCCGCCCGCCGGCAACGGCTCGCAGACGATCTTGATGCGCGCGAACTGGCCGGAGCCGCCGGTCTGCTTCTTGTGGGTGTAGTCCTTGGTCACCTGCCGCGAAATCTTCTCGCGATAGGCGACCTGCGGGGCGCCGATATTGGCTTCCACCTTGTAGGTGCGCTTGAGGATGTCGACCTTGATGTCGAGATGGAGCTCGCCCATGCCCTTGAGGATGGTCTGTCCGGATTCCTGATCGGTCGAGACGCGGAACGAGGGATCCTCGGCTGCCAGCTTGGCGAGCGCGACGCCGAGCTTCTCCTGGTCCGCCTTCGATTTCGGCTCGATCGCGATCTCGATCACCGGATCGGGGAAATCCATCTTCTCGAGAATCACCTGCTTCTGCGGATCGCACAGCGTGTCGCCGGTGCGCACTTCCTTCAGTCCCGCCAGGGCGACGATGTCGCCGGCAAAAGCCTCCTTGATGTCCTCGCGGTTATTGGCGTGCATGAGCAGCATGCGGCCGATCCGCTCCTTGCGCTCCTTGGTGGAGTTGATGGCGCCGGAGCCGCTCGCCATGGTGCCGGAATAGATGCGGCAGAACGTGATGGTGCCCACGAACGGATCGTCCATGATCTTGAAGGCGAGCGCGGCCAGCGGCTCCTTGTCGTCGGCCTTGCGCACGACCTCGTGACCCTTGCTGTCGATCCCTTTGATCGGCGGCACGTCCACCGGCGAAGGCAGATAGTCGACGACCGCGTCGAGCAGCGGCTGCACGCCCTTGTTCTTGAACGCGGAGCCGCACAGAACCGGAAAGAATATGCTGCCGATCGTGGCCTTGCGAATGAGCCGCTTGAGCGTCGCCTCGTCGGGCTCCTGGCCATCGAGATAGGCCGTCATGGCGGCGTCATCGAGCTCGACCGCGGCCTCGATCATCTTCTCGCGGTATTCCTTCGCCTGCGCCAGGAGCTCGTCGGGAATCTCGATGTCGTGATACTTGGCGCCGAGCCCCTCCTCCTCCCAGATCACGCCCTTCATGCGCACGAGATCGACGATGCCCCTGAACTGGTTCTCGGAGCCGATCGGCAACTGGATGGCGACCGGCTTGGCGCCCAGACGGGACTGGATCTCATCCAGGCACCTGAAGAAATCGGCGCCCACCTTGTCCATCTTGTTGGCGAGCACGATGCGCGGAACCTTGTACTTGTCGCCCTGGCGCCAGACCGTCTCGGTCTGCGGCTCGACGCCCTGGTTGGAATCCAGCACGCAGACCGCGCCGTCGAGCACCCGCAACGAGCGTTCGACCTCGATGGTGAAGTCGACGTGCCCGGGCGTATCGATGATGTTGAGGCGCTTGTTGTGCCAGATCGCGGTGGTGGCGGCCGAGGTGATCGTGATCCCGCGCTCCTGCTCCTGCTCCATGTAATCCATGGTCGCGGCGCCGTCGTGCACCTCGCCGATCTTGTGGCTCTTGCCGGTGTAGTAGAGGATCCGCTCGGTCGTCGTCGTCTTCCCGGCATCGATGTGGGCCATGATGCCGAAATTGCGGTAGTCCTCGATGGGGTGGCTGCGGGGCATGAAACGTCCTTATTGACCGTCGGTCACCAGCGATAGTGCGAGAAGGCGCGATTGGCCTCCGCCATGCGGTGGGTATCCTCGCGTTTCTTGACGGCGTTTCCCCTGTTGTTTGATGCGTCCAGCAGCTCGGCTGAGAGCCGCTCCGTCATCGTCTTTTCGTTTCGATCGCGCGCCGCCGAGATGATCCAGCGGATGCCGAGCGCCTGCCGGCGCACCGTGCGCACCTCGACCGGCACCTGATAGGTGGCGCCGCCGACGCGCCGCGAGCGCACCTCGATCGAGGGCATGACGTTGTCGAGCGCCTGCTCGAATACCGAAACGGGATTCTGCTTGGTCTTGCCTTCGATGATATCGAGCGCGCCATAGACGATATTCTCGGCGACCGACTTCTTGCCCTGTCGCATGATCGAGTTCATGAATTTCGACACCACGAAGTTCGCGAACTTCGGATCGGGCTGGATTTCGCGCTTCTCGGCACTGTGGCGGCGGGACATCGGATCGGTCCTTGATGCGTTCTCTGCTTGCTGTCTTGCTGTCTTGCTGTCTATTTCGGCCGCTTGGCCCCGTATTTCGAGCGGCGCTGCCTGCGGTTCTTCACGCCCTGCGTGTCGAGCACGCCGCGCAGAATGTGGTAGCGCACCCCCGGCAGGTCCTTCACGCGGCCGCCGCGGATCATCACCACCGAGTGCTCCTGCAGATTGTGGCCCTCACCCGGAATGTAGCCGATCACTTCGAAGCCATTGGTCAGGCGCACCTTCGCGACCTTGCGCAGCGCCGAGTTCGGCTTCTTCGGCGTCGTCGTATAGACGCGCGTGCACACGCCACGCTTCTGCGGCGAAGACTGCAGGGCGGGAACGGTATTGCGCGCCCGCACCCGCGTCCGTGGCTTGCGGATCAGCTGGTTGATGGTCGGCATCGCCTTTAGTCACCCTTGGTTCGAGAGTCTTGTTCCGTCATCATCATTCTGTTCGGCCGTGTCTCATTCAGCTCGGCCGTGTCCGTCCTGTCCGTCCGGTCCCGACTTGGCAGGCCGGCCGGAAACCTCCCGACTTCCAGCTTCGATCGAGCCGCCGGTCGACCAAACGCGCAAAACGGAGGAGCGCCGTTCCGCTCCCGGTGCGGTGGGCGCTCACCCGTTCCAGAGGATCGCGTTGCGCTAGCGCCGCGCGACCATTCACCAAAAGTCTGACCGTCGATGTCAGAAGCAGCGTTTGAGCTTCATTCCTCGAGGCTGGTGACGCCCACCTGCAGCCGGACGAGACCAATGACCCTAAAGGCTCATGATCTCAATGGTTTAGCAGGATTCGGGCACGCCGTTCCGAGCAAGCGAAGCTCACCGCCTGCCGCAAAGTTCGCGGTATGTATCGGCGGCACGGGGGGAAGTCAAGGCGCAAGCAGCCCGGAATGTCGGCAGATACGGCGATTTGCTCGCGCAGCTCATTCATGCTCGATCAAGGCGGCGATGGCCTTGACGCTGCTGCGCGCGTAGACCGGCAGGCCGGCGCTGAGCGACTGGCCGGTATTGAACGAGCTCTTGCCCGCAAGCACCTGCGCCGGCACCAGATTCCGCAGCACCGGGACCAGCGCGAATTCCTTCCTTTTGTCGAGGACATTCGACTCGATCGCGAGCGCCATGAAGACCGTCACCACGGTCTTATTGGGATCGGCCGGGAATTGCTGGAATACGGCCAGAAGCTTGCCGAACTGCATCACCTGGTTCACGTAGAAAATGCTCTGCTCGACCGCGCCGACCGAAGGCGTGTCGAGCCCGGTCAGCTTGGTCAATCCGGACTGCTCGACCTCGGCCGGCGATCGCAGCGTGAATTCGCTCTCGAAATCGAGGAACGGCGCGACCGCCTTGGCCGAGTCGCGGATCTTGTTGGCGAGCTGGATGCCGAGCGGGAAGCGGCCTTCGAGCTGATAATGCGAGCGGACGCAGATCACCGTCGGCCGGCCCTCGCACCACCGCCGGGCCGGATTCTGGTTGAAGATGACCTTGGGCTCTTGGGTCGCCGTCACCTCGCCCGAGCTGATCAGATGGTGCTTGATGGCGGGATCGATCTGCTCGACGAACGGCAGCGTGATCAGGCGCGCCAGATCGAGAGACCCCGGCTGCCGCGGCAGCACGAACCGTGCCGCCGCCACATACATATGGAGCTTCTCCTTGAATCGCTTCTTGACCCCGTCCACGACGATGTCGGCATTGGGTTCGCGATAGCCCGGATAGAGGCTGAGAAACTGCTGCTCGAGCGGACGCCCTTTGGCCCAATCTTCGTAGCGCATGAACCCGGTCCCCGGATCGACGAGGTTCTCGGGCGGGCGGTCGGCAAAGGCGATGGTGTTGGGTTTCAACTGCCCGATCGGCAGGTCGGCGAGCGAGGCGATCTCTTCGAGGCGGAACTCTTGTGCCTTGGCGTCCGCAGCCTTGGCGTCCGCAGCCTTGGAGTCCGTGGACTCTGCAGCCTTCGTGTCCGGCGCCTTGCGGACTTGCGCATCAGCGAGCGGCGCGACAAGCATGAGGCCGATCAGAACTGCAGCTGCGCGCGGCGTCCACATGGCGATCTCGTTGACCAGAGCCTTTTCAGGGAAACGCCTGCCCCGCGCCTGATCCGGGGTCGGACTCGGTTTTCAGTCCGAGCATGCGACAACACCAACAAGCTGGAGCGATTTCTGGTTCCAGCCAATCTGATCCCGGCTAGCGCCAATCCCAGAAGAAGCCGGAATTGCCGCGGGGTTGCGGACCGGAACGCGGATCACTGCCGCGCTGCGGTTGGCCGTAGGGTTGGCCGTAGACATCACGCCGTTGCGGCAGGACCTGCGGCGGGCTGTAGCCCGGCGTCGGCATGCGCCAGGGCTCGCCAAAGGGCGGCCCATAGCGTCCGCCGCCGTCGAACGGCGGGAATTCCTGCGTGCCGTCATCAATGCGCGCTTCCCGCGCCATATAGGCTTCGTCGCGCGATACCAGCTGATATTGGGTGTCGGACGGGCCGCCCCCGGGGTCGCGCCGGAAATATTCGACGAACGATTTTGCATTCCCGCTCGTGATCGGATCGCCCGAGGCAAGGTCGATCGGCAGCGCCACCAAGTCG
>Ga0210403_10002334_pt1 | contig 17248 bp, 12 predicted proteins | sample IncBWC19MmetaG_FD_150863 | JGI IMG/M metagenome (GOLD analysis project Ga0210403, IMG submission 150863) | Forest soil microbial communities from Barre Woods Harvard Forest LTER site, Petersham, Massachusetts, United States - Inc-BW-C-19-M | ecosystem: Environmental > Terrestrial > Soil >... | reverse complement strand
CATTCTGGGCACCAATGTGCTCTCAGAGCTCACCCCTGGAATGGTTCCTGAACTTGTGGCCTGAGGAAGCTAAACGTTGACTGCGACATTTGACTCAATAATCCTTTCGGAAATAGCCCCCGCCCATCGTATAATCCGACACTATTAGGACTAAACTAACGCAATCCGGCCACCGTGGCGCGACCCTTCACATCCAACCTTGGGAAGCTAGCGTAAATCCAGATCAAGCTACGGTCACCGTTGTGTGGTTGCTCTAGTGCGGTGACCGTGTGATTGTTGCATAACCCAACTCTGGAGAGTCATACCGTTCCACAAGGTCACGGTACTAGTCTGATATTTCTGTTTCAAAGAGACGTAGAATGGCGTTGCACACATTTCACGAAAAGAATTGCCTCCTTATGGGGGCACACCGTAAACCCTTCCTTCGTCCGCTGAAGAGCGCTTTACTTCTTCTATGGCTGGCGGCGCCAGCGTGGTTGCAGTCTGAGACACTTTCCGGAACGGTCGCCGACCAATCGGGCGCTGTCCTAGTCGGTGCGCGCATCGAGATCAGCGGCGCCGACCTCGCCCAGCCCGTCGTGCTTGTATCCGATGGACAAGGCAAATTCTCGTCCTCCGATCTGAAGCCCGGAACTTATTTGGTGCGGGTGACGCGCGACGGTTTTGAGCCTCTGGAAAAATCCATCGATCTGCGCGGGGCCCTCCAACTGCAGCTCAAGCTTGCCGTAGCCCAGCAGAAGGTGGAAATTGCCGTTTCCGGCAAGGGCCTTCCCTATGCCAATTCCGATCCGGTCTACCGCAACCTCCGCAATCTGGGGCTGGGAGACACCTTTCGCTTCGACAATTTCACATTGCAGTTGGATACGGCAACCTTCCAGTTTGAGAAAGGGACGCTGACGATATTGAGTCCGGTGAATGGAATTGTGACCGGCGCGATCTACACCGGGGAAGGGCACTTCAACCTCAAGGCCATAACCGTGCTCGACGCCAACGAACTGAAACGGCGCACCGGCGCGGCGGAAGCCGACGAAGATTTTACCGAGGTCGTCTTCCGCTTTACTGGACAGGAACAAATGAGGCTTCTTCCCGGACTGAAAGAGCGCGTGGATACCCCGGCGAATGTCCCCACCATTCTTGAACACTGGAAAGACAGGGTGCGAAAACGCCGGGAATCGCCTATAGGTTTTACTGACGCCCTGTTGCACGACGAAACCATGGACAATGTGGATGCCGACATTCTGGCGGCCGTTTACAATCCTGCGCATCCTCCCTTCTTGAATGCCTACATCCGGGGCAACAAGCGAAAGGACTTCCGTTTTTTTGTGCGGAACAGGGTCGGAGCGCTGCCCCAGATGGACTCGCCGGAAGAGGTTGCGCTCATCAACTACGACCCCGAGGGGTTAGATGATGGTGTCTGGTATCTGGCCCACCTGAAATCTGAATATCTAAACCGCACTGCGAGTTCCACAGAAGACCGCCGCCTGTTCGCAACACGCGCTTACAAAATTGAGACCGTCATTGCAAAGAACGACCATTTATTCAGCACTGCCACCATCACCTTCCGGCCACTGGTTGCCGGCGAGAGACTTCTCAAGTTCGGATTGTTGCCCAACCTCCGCGTCACGCGGGTCACCGATGAACAGGGGCAAGACCTTTACTACATCCAGGAGAGCCGCAAAGAGGATGGTTCCTTTTACGCCATTCTTCCGAAGGCTCCGGAAGCCGGCAAAGAGCGCTCCATCACCGTGCAGTACGAAGGGGACAAAGTCCTGGCGCAGGCAGGCGACGGAAGCTATTACGTGCGCGCCCGCACCTCGTGGTATCCGAACCTCAATGGATTTGGCGAACACGCTCTTTATGATCTCACTTACAAGGTCCCGCGCAAATATAAGGTCATCAGCGTGGGCAAGTTGCTAGGCGAGTCGACGGAGGAAAATTTTGCCGTCAGCCATTGGACCACTTCGGTGCCGGTGGCGGTCGCCGGATTCAACTACGGCAATTACAAGACGGTCGAATTGCCCGACGAAATCACCGGCTATAAGATTTCCGGTTACTACCTGACGGAGCTGCCCGACAATTTGCGCAGGTCTGCCGCGCTGCAGACGCTGGCGCCCCACAGTATGACCAAATATGCGCTGGAGCAAACACGGGCGCAGTTGCAGCTCTGCACCTCTTTCTTCGGCAAGAGTCCTTATGATGAGATTTACATTACGGAACAGCCCGATTTTAATTTTGGGCAGTCATGGCCGAATCTGGTCTTCCTTCCAATTACCGCCTACACGGATTCAACTCAAAGATGGCTGCTCTTTGGACGCATCGATAGCAAATTCAGCGGCTTCGTGCAGGAGGTAACACCCCACGAAGTTGCCCACCAGTGGTGGGGACATGCTGTGGGCTGGGCTTCCTACCACGATCAATGGCTCTCTGAGGGATTTGCCGAATTCTCCGCCGGGCTGTTTCTACAGCAGGCGGTGGCCGGCGACTGGCGCAAGGACTACATTGATTTCTGGAACCGATTGCGGGCCCGCATCCTGGAGAAGAACAACTACGGTATAGCTCCCAACGATGCCGGTCCTCTGTGGATGGGACTGCGCCTGATCTCTCCGCGAAGCGCGAACGCCTACCAGAACGTGACCTATCCCAAGGGCGCCTACGTCCTGCAAATGCTGCGGTCGATCATGTACAGCACGCAGGACCAGGACAAAGCCTTCATTGCTATGATGCATGAGTTTGTGCAGAGCCATCGCGACCGGGCAGCCTCGACGGAATCGTTCAAAGCGATTGTCGAGAAACACATGAGCAAAACCATGGATCTTGCAGGGAACGGGCGGCTCGACTGGTTCTTCAATGAATGGGTTTACGGCACCCAGGTGCCGCGATACCACCTCGAGTACCAGCTCGCTCCCGCGGATGCCGGAAAAGTAAAGCTGCACGTCACCCTGACCCAGAGCGAAGTGGACGGCAATTTTGCCATGCTGGTCCCGCTCTTCGCCGACTTTGGCAAGGGCATGGTGCGTCTGGGGCAACTCGGAATCGCCGGCAACACGACGCGTAACGCCGATATCCTGCTGCCCAGCCAGCCTAAGAAGGTCGCATTTGAATGCTTCAAAGAGATTTTAGAGCGATGAAACGAAGGCGGCGGTTGGGATTCACACCGTATCCATGAACTGCATCGCGTTACCCAGCCTTGTGCTTCCATTCCTTCAACATGGGTTTGCGCGCCGAGTAACCAGGCAGGCTCCCGAGATGCTAGATTATTAGAGCACTCTAATACAGTACTGCCCCACCATTCGACATGACCAATGTTTACAATTTTCATGTGTTAACAGCAATGATTCAAACATTCAATGCCGATCAGCGCATCATCCAGCCTATTCCTGCCCTTGCCCATCTCGCTTCTCTTCCTTCACTAAGCTAGCGTTTGTCTGCTTAAGAACATTCTAAATTTATTAGTTTAGGGAATTCGAAAGTTTCCGCGTTAATTATGGTACTGAGAGTAAACGAGTCAGTATGTATTAAATTAACTGTACCGCTGACTCCAAAATAGAGCCTCAGGCTCAACCCGGCCCATCACTCTTCAAGTGTCTCTGAACTTTGCTGCGAAACCAGAAAGAGGACATAGAAATGAGCAATTCAAAACCCAAAGTATCCACTGATATGACTGTTGACTTCAAATTCGCGTCGGTTCGCCCGGACCACAAAGTGGTCCCGCCGCCGCCGCCGCCGCCGCCCCTTGGACCGCTCGCTGCCTTTGTTGGAGATTGGGCCGGTCAGGGCTTTAACACCATCTTCCGTCCAGACAATACGGTGACGCCAACGCCGCTACCGTTTCCAGTAACCGGCGACAACATTCTGGAACTGAACCTGACTTCCGAGACCCTCTCCTTTTCAGCACCCCTGGGCTCGATCCCGAATCGGGGCACGAACCCGCAAGGAGACATCTTCCTCAACGGAGTGCCGTACCTGCAGAAGGTCGACGATATTACAATCCATGGGGAAAAGGTCGGTATCCACTTCGAGCCCGGAATCTGGATTCACGTGCCCGCGACCACCGTGCCACCATTAGGCGAAACCGTCGTACGCATGGCGTCGATTCCGCACGGGACTACAATCGAAGCCCAAGGCAACTTTGTCACCATCGCCGGGCCGCCGAAAATAGATCCGGTTGACATCACGCCATTCGTAACCGGAAACCCAGCGAAAAAGATCAAGTTCCCCAGCCAGACCGCCAGCGACCAAAAGACCGCGCGGATTCCACAAGATTTAACCAGCTTCATCGCGGCCGGCACCATCACCCAAGCTATTCTGGACGATCCCAATAAGCTGCTGCGCGACCATATCAGCAAGCAAAAGATCATCAAGACAACAGCGATCGTCATTAACACGGCGGCCCCTCCGGTGCCTTTCGGGGGAGGAACCGACAATATCGCCTTCCTGATGGGCCAGGCCGGAGCTACTGCGCCGAACGCCAATGCCGTGCAGATGACCGCGGTTTTCTGGATTGAAACCGTCGAAGAGGTGATTCACGTGCCCGTCTTCAAACCAGGCCACCCGCCCCACTTGGTCAGCGCCCGGCCGAGCGCTCCTGGTCAGCTCGCGGCCCGGTTCTCGATCACGCCGCCGGCCGAACTGACAGCGCCCCGCAACATTACGGTTCATTTCACCCAGATTCAGTACACCCAAACAGTCATGCTGAACTTCAAGGGCCTCACCTGGCCCCATGTCTCAGTGAACACGCTTGTGCCAGCCGGACACATCGTTGTTCCTCCTTCAAGCTGGTGAGCCAATCCGCCGTTGGGGCGGCGGCAACAAATTCTCGTTGCCGCCGCCCTGCGGACTAAGCCCCCAAGACTTGTCTCAACTCCGCAAGCGGCGCCTATGCGCTCTTCGCGAACACGACCGGAGGCAACAACACCGCATCTGGAAGGGGGCGCTCAGCTGGGAATACTGGCCTCGTCCCAGCGCTTCAAGAGGGACATTCATCGAGCCGTAATCACTCATATCCGGCAGCAAAAGGGACATGGGTGGGGAGTGTTTGACTGCTCCCCGCTCTAGCTTGCGTCAAGGGATGCTATGCGTTCCCCTTGGTGCTGTCCTGCGATCCGTTTTCATCCGAAGCACGCGCTGGCGCGCGCTTGGGCCTTCGCTGCCGCGAAGACCCAGAGATGGTGCTGAGCACCATCTCTACCTTCGGCGGTTTCTTGACGCGGAGACCGGCACATTTTCATCGAAGATGTGTGGCCGCAGGGGCTTCAGCCGGAGGGTTCCACACGTTCAAGCGGGAAATCTGGCGTCCAAAATCTGCCACTTCCGGGCAGCCCGGATCAACGTTCACAGCAATCCCCGAACGGCCGGCCAGGTAGATGGAAGCCAGGATTAGGGCCATCGCCGCCTTGGGGCCGTCGGCATTCACTCTGATCCGGCCTCGGGGAATGTTCTCAGGTATCAGAGTAAATGTCCGGCGCGAGATATCTTCATCTTCCCGGCTTTCCAGTGACAATATCCCGGTCGTGCCGTGCATACGCTTGAGCCAGTGATGTCTTCCATGTCCAAAATTTCTGAAGTCGGCAACCTGCACCGCCGCCAGCGCCGCTTCGTGGAAGCGGGACTCCACATCCAGGGCAGCCGGCCGACCGGCCGGGCCATGAAGGACAAGAAGATTGGGGTACCTCCAAAGCTCTTCCGTCTCCGCAAACCAGCGATTGGTAACGCTCTGCGTAGGATATTCACCGAGGACCGATTCCCATTCAGGCAGAGTGTTCGCAGCACCGACGGCTACTGAGTAAGCATTCATGAGCATCACAATCGACATGACCAGGCTGTTCGTGGCCACAAATCCATCGCCACCCGATGGAAGGTCATAACCGCAATAGGACGCAAATGGATATTCATTGGCCAACGCTAGAAGCGGAGATTGGGAGACGGCACAGAGGGCACCGAGCGCAGGGGGCTTCTTCCCGGCCACTGCGCGAAAAGCCCCGACAATGTCCGCATTTTTTCCACTGGCGCTGAAAAACATTGCCGGGCAGCTCGCCAGGGCAAAACTCGCGGCGCTTTCAAGGGGGGTTGAAGCGCGTGCCAATCGGCAGGCGTAGTACTCGTGCAGGAACGATGCAAAAGCCGCGGTGGTGAATGATCCGCCGGAGCCGACGAAACAAGCGGATGATTCTGCGATGCCGGCAATGAATCTCGTCAGTTGAGAAACATCCTCTTGCCGGCTCCATTGGTATGTGCCAGGCAGTCTCTCCAGTTCCGATGCGTAAGGTAGTCCCATAGATTCACCTGCTTACGAGGTCAAGGCCGTTTCATTTTCCCTGAGTGAGCTCAGAATTATTTGCAGCGCCGGCCACATGGACAACGGCAAGATCGTTGGCGTGAACATAGCCTTCCTCGGCCTGGGGAAGGCCGGGCGGGCGCACGCGATAGTTGCCGGTATAGCAAGCCGTGCAGTAATGGGAGCGATTGGTGCTGATGGCATCGAGCAATCCATTGAGGCTAAGATATCGCAAGCTGTCGGCGCCCACCATCTCCTGGATTTCCTCGACCGGGTAACGGGCCGCAATCAGTTCAGCTTTGGTCGGTGTGTTGATTCCATAAAAGCAGGAAGCAACCACCGGCGGGCTGCCGATGCGCAAGTGGACTTCCCTGGCCCCCGCGCTGCGGACGATCTCGACAATTCTAGCGATCGTTTCGCCCCTGACAATGGAATCGTCGATGAGGACCACTCGCATCCCCGCCAGCACACTGGGAACAGGATTCAGCTTGAGCCTCCTGCTGCTCTCCCGCAAAGGAACGCTGGGTTCAATGAATGTCCGGCCAACATAAGAATTGCGCACCAGGCCCATGCGCAGCGGGAGGCCGGTTTTTTCCTGATATCCGATGGCCGCCCACATGCTGGATTCAGGAATGGGAACGATAATGTCGGCCTCCGCTGGAGATTCGGCCGCCAGGTTGTGTCCTATCTTCATGCGCACGGAGCCCACATGGTCCCCGAAGACATAGCTATCTGGCCGGGCAAAATACACATGCTCAAAGACGCAATACGCCCTTTCTGGACTCGGACACTTCCGCACGGTACGAATGCCGGCCCCATTGATGACGATGATCTCGCCTGGTTCAACTTCACGAAGATACCGGGCGCCAACGGCATCCAGGGCACAAGTCTCGGAACAAACCACGACGGCATTACCGAGCATTCCCAGGCATAGAGGCCTGAAACCATAGGGATCACGCGCCACAATCAGTTCATCCTTGGCGAGGATGAGCAACGCAAAAGCGCCCCTGATCCGGGCCAGGGATTCGACGATTGCATCCATCAGCGTTGGTTGTTTTGAAACCCTGCATAGCTGCAGCACCACTTCGCTGTCGCTGCTGGTCAGCCACGTCGCCCCCAGGCGGCCTAATTCCATTTTTAAATCTTCGAAATTGACGATCTGCCCGTTGTGGCATAAGGCCACCTGCCCATGAGGGCCTTCCATAACGAAAGGTTGGGCGTTGCTCAATTGGCTGCTGCCCACGGTGGAGTAGCGCACATGACCGATAGCGATGCGTCCGCTTAGCGCCTTGAACGCGCTGTCGGCCATCAAATTCGTCGTGACTCCCGAGCAGCACACGCAGCGAATCTGTCCGGCTTCACTCACGGCCACTCCGCTACTTTCCTGGCCGCGGTGCTGGAGAGCCGTCAGGCCGATGCCGGTGTACTGGGCCGCATCTCCATGTCCCCAAATACCGAAGACGCCGCACTCTTCGTGAAACTTATCATTTTCGTACATGCTCACGTCACATCCGAGCTAAAACGCGCAAGCCGCCCACGAATCGGACCATTCCGCGCAGAAGGGCTGGTCCCAGGGAGTAAGATCGGAGACCTTCTTCCGGAGTGCCGTCCGGGCCGGAAAAAGGTCTCGATCCGCGCTTACAGCCGTAACATAGTGGATGGAGCCGTGAAAGCGGCCCTAGCCATTCGAATCCTGGCCCAGATTCACTGGCCATCCGCACTGGTGCTGGCGATGATCAATCCCGCGGGAAATGAATTAGCGGGAAGAGTAATGGTCTCGACATCGGCCAATCCTCCATTCGCTGTGTCACCGGTCACATGCATCACGTGTAACTGGCCGCTTCCCGGCAGAACCTCATAGAGAAACCTCTGCCTTCCATCCAGCAAGATATCGGATGCAAACAGGCCGAAGGATGAAGTATCGTGAAGGCTCAACGGTTGCAGAACGCCATTCTCATCAAGGCGATGAAGAGTGATGGACTGCCCGAAGAACCCTGAAAGCCAAACAAGCTCGCCGTCTTTCCGGATCTGGACCCAGCAGGAATCCACCGCGGCCTGGTCTAACGCTTCATGCAACAGCGCCCCATGTCCATTGCTGAAGATTCTGAAAGAAGAGCTTCCCGGCAATGCTTCCAATGAGATGATCGCCTGCCCCCGCGCGGTGGGGTTAAATCCAATTCCGAAGGGGTGCGGCGCGGTGAGTTGGTCTGTTCTCTCCAGCAGCCCACGCTCTGTGACCCGGAAGATATCAACGGTATTGGCGCTCACACGCGTGCCCATCAGAAGCTTGCTGTTCTGCGTAAACTGCAGGTCTGCTGGACCCGGCAGGCCCGGCAAGGTCACGTCTAGAGTGACAGTCGAGCCCGGAATCGGAGTAAGCTTGCCATCGTGAATGGCAAATCCCGTATAGTTGGCGGGAACGGTGGTTGCGTCACCCTGGTTGCCTACATATAACAGGCCATGAGTAACCGCCAAAGTAATCGGGACTAAACCGCCCGAAGGGACCGGGTTCCCAACTTGCTCCAATGATCCGTCACCTTTGATCCGAAAGACGGAAATGTCATTGCTCCCGATATTCACGTTATAGAGAAATTCCCCATCGCTCACCATTGTGTCCTGGGAGCAGCCTGCGAAGTTGGGATTTCCGATTCCTCCGGTGGGATAGAGCGCCTTCAGTTCCAGATGTCCGGTCTTTATATTCTGCTGAAATGCCGCGATCGCATTCGGGCCCGCCGGGTTGGTTTGGGTATAGAGCATATCCGCGAATAGCCGTTCCGTGGATAAGCCGCAAAAAATAATCGCTAGGCTCGCCAAAATGCAGCTTGTTTTCATCATTCTCATCGTCTTCTTCATAGTCTTCACCTTTCAGTGTTACTGGTTGTCATTGAGTTGAACTGCCTTGCCAGTCATGGATATGTGCCGTAGACCAGCAAAGCAATGCCGCAAAGCGCGCACAGCACTCCAGCTATTTGCAGCCGGCCGAGCTGTTCTTTCAAAATTGCTCGAGCTAAAATGATTGTTCCAGCCGGATATAAAGAGTAAATAACTGATACAATCGCCAGATTCCCTTTCCATGTCGACATAAAGTAAAGACTATGAGCAATGATATCCAGCAAGCCACCCAAGGCCGCCAGCTTGAGCGCCGGGAAGCTGGGCTTTCCTTCAAGCTTGAGCCGGGAACTTATCAGCAGCGTAAGTGTTACGGTGGCGACCCTTTCCATGACCAAAGGCCCCATGCCGGCGGAGCCGCCAGCTTTACCCAGGAAAACAAATACTCCTCCAAGGCAAAGACCTGATCCCAGGCCATATGCAATCGAGAGCGAACTCTTCTTTCGCTGCGCATTTTCTGCGCCAGCACTCTGATGCGCGAGCAAAAGAGGCGTAGTAAGCGCGCATAAGATGCCGATGACGCCTAGTGCCGGAATGCGATCGCCAGCAATAAGGCCTACGGTCACCGGAATCGCCGTGCCCACCACCGCTTCGAGCGGAGCGACTATCCCCATGGTCCCCACCGCAAACCCCTGGTAGAGAAGGTTAATATTCAGCGTGGCGCACACACCTGCGGCCAACCCCATCGCCAGTGGAGTAAGTGGAAATGAAGAAGGCCACAGGTGCGGGACAAAAAGCAGCGCGCCCAGAAGTAGAATCAGCCCGATACTTTCCGATACGAACGCCACGATGATCGATGGTGTCCGCCTTGAGGCCAAGCCGGCTACAAAGTCGCCGCCGCTCACTGAAATAGAGGCCAAGGTCGCAAATATGAGACTTATAGGCATTGAAATCAACGTTAAAGTTTCGCACCCCTTGGCCTTATTCCAGGCCTTTATTTCTTGCGTGGCGATGTGGCTAGGGAAGCGAAGATATCTCCTTTTCGCCGTGGGTCATCTGCTCCTGGGCTACATCGTCCCAACTCAGGAAACGTTGCGGGTTCTCCACGTATAGAGTGTCAATCATTGACTTGGAGAGGCCGGCCCCCTCCAGTTGCTGGCGAAACCCTGTAATCAGAAAATCCAGCCCAGGCTGGCCGCCATACGATTTCCAATATCCCTGCCTGGAGATGTCGCTGCCGAGCAAAATGCTGGATGCAAAACCTTTTTCAACCATACTCACGATGAGTTGCAGCGAGGAGCGATCGAGCCCCTTCGTCACGCGCGGCATCGCGTCGTATTCCAAAAATACACCGGTGGCTGCCAGTTCGGACTGGAACCCCAGGTCAGTGCGCCGATCGACATGGGAAAGGCCCAGGCTGCCGGCTGGAACGCCCAGATCGGTGAGAAATCTGACCTGCTCCAGGGCCATCGCTCCTTCATCGGTATGGGTCAGGATGGGCGCTCCCGTAAGAAGATGGCTGTGGGCTGCGACCCGCAGCAGTTTTTCTTCCGCCGCAGAAAAGCGCCCGGTCTGAGTACCGACTTTAATCACTCCTGCGCGGGCGGAGGAGCGCTCCACAATTGGCCCGGAATAGTTGTGGATATCCAGGCCGTCCATTAGCTCGGCAACAACGAGGCCAATTAGCTGTTCTTCACTGTACGAATAAAGCCAATGAATGTCTGGATAGTAAAACAACTTATGAAATCCAGTTGCGGAGATGACCTGCACACCCGTTCTGGCCGACAGCCGGGCCATTGATTCGGAATCCCGGCCCCAATCGATAGGACTCATTTCGACAATTGCTGAGCCGCCGGCACGCTGGAACTGCTCGACTTCGGCGCAGATGCGGTCGAAGTCGCTCAACCGGAAATCCGGATAGTGCATAACCGGCATGCCGCCTCTGATAAACAGATGGTCATGAGAATCAGTCACGCCAAGGGTCTTGGCGTCGATTCTCCCTAAGACGGTCTGGATCTGGCCGCTCTTCATAACCCTGCGACCAGGTCGATGTTCTCGTAGACCTCTTCCATCGATCGATGACCGATAATTGCGGAGCCTACGGCTTCCTCTGACAAGATGCAGTCCAATGCTTTCTTTCTCAGTTGTTCTCCTGAACCACACTCATCGAGCAGAGCTTTGGACTGGGCGAGAATGTGGCTCACCTTGCCGGGGTTGCGCTGCAAATTCCACATCCAATAATCATCGTCCCGGGGGAGATCGCTGGCGTCCCGGTAGCGGCCACACAGATAGCCGCGTTTATAAGGACCACCTACAAGAATACCTACGCCGCGCTCACCGGCCTTACGGATAGCAGGGCCACACTGGGGTTCCAAAAGATTGTATTGCAGCATGATGACATCCACCACCTGCTGTATCGCGGCATCGGCATGCAACGGCTCACTTTCAAAGCTATAGCCGACGGCCCTTACCATTCCCAATGCTTGGAGCGTGCGCAATACCGCAATGGCAGCGCCTTGCCGGACCTCAAAGAGCGACGGGGCATGGATCAGGCAGATGTCGATGTAATCGGTCCGCAAGCGGCGCAATGACTGCTGGATCTGGTCGATCATCCGGCCCGGCTCATAGAAAGCCCGGTGCGATCTCTCATCGTACTGGCCGACTTTGATGCAGTAGTATACTTTTTCGCGCATTTCAGAAAATGCATGGCCCAGCAGCTCCTGCGAACGGCTTTGCAGATAGCTCATATCGTCCCGATATTGACCATACACTACTGCAGCATCGAAAATGTTCACACCACGTTCGTGTGCGCTGCGCAGCAGCCGGACGCCCTCCGCTATTTCCCCGGAGTGCCAACGGCCTCCACCCAATTGCCAGGTCCCGAACCCAATGGTTGATACATCGAATCCGGTATTCCCGAGTTTACGGTATTTTGTTTGAACACCGGATACTGGACCCTGGGCGGCTCCAGTTCCGTTAAGCAGGCTACTCTCAAGTATATTCACGCTCATTTGATTCTCCGTTCCGGCCTTGACTACTGTGGCATTTCGGGATGACTGGAAAGATGGCTTGGAGGCCACCCAGTCCGCCTGAGGCGCCCAGTGTTTTCCTGGTTTAAACCCTAGCAATGACGAAAGGCGGTCTTCATACTCCTGCACCGCGCCCCAATCCTCGCCAATGATGAGATATCGCCATTGGGAATCCAGTGGCAATGTGAACGCGGGCAACAGCACTCCGCAGTTTTTAGAAGGCGAATAGTTCATCCCGGCGGATGCAATTGCCTCGATCGCCTCGGAAAATTCTCCGAACCGGGTGGCAGGCTGCGCATCGGCCAGCCATATGCGGTTCTGCAGATAATGGTCTCCGGCCAACCGGACCACCAGTTCGTGAAGCGCAGTGCCGGCTGTCCGGCGTATGTTCGCCTCGGTGAAAAACAATTCTCCTTCCGTGGTGACTCCGGCATCCAGATCGAAATGGCCCCGGTATCCGGAATCCTGTAGAAACAGCCCCACGGTCTCGGCCGTGCGCAGCATGTCCGCCACCACATGTGAGGCCACATTGGGTGGCGGCGTTACAATGCCGCGGAATGCCGGGCCATTGCAGAGCTGGTCGCACACGTAGGTAATGCGGACGTTTTCGTCGTCCACGAAAGCCTCGACGCTGGGCGCCTGGCAAAAGTCAAGGAACGCTTCAACCACATAAACGTCGCCTTGAGTTTTGAATTTGTCAAAATGGGCCCGAAGCTCCTGCTCAACCGTCGACGGATCTTTGAGAACCAGGCTGCCAAATCCATTGGAAGAACGATCCAGCTTGAGCAATAAGGGCCAGTAGGAGGCCTTGAGTTCCCGTACCGCGTCATAGACTTCCTGCTGCCCATGGCAGCAACGGCCTGGGGCAACCGGAAAGTTCAGTTGTGCCGCCATGTCACGGAAAGCAGACTTACGGTTCCATTCCATCGCCTGCCGCACTTTCGCGATCGGCAAGTTGGCGCCGTATCCTTCGACGGACACGTCGAGCCGCTTTACTATGTTCCATGTGGCCTCATCCAGCGCATAAGGGCACAGTTCGGGTGAATGCTCCGACACGTAATCTGCCAGCAGTGAATCGAGACCCTCGGCTTCCGGCACCGGCGTTGTACACGCACAATCGGCGGAAAAAATGCTGAGCGAATCGATCGGAGTATGCGTCATACCCGTCACATAATTGACGAAAGGCACAGGGATGCGGCTCGCGGTCACCACCGCATCCCCAGCCTCAGCAAGCCATAGTTTCCGCTGGGCAACCGCCGCTAGGCCAACGGAGTGCTGCATGGTTGGAACATTTAGCATCGTCCGATTTACAGTGTTGCCGAACAGCATCCGCGCCACGCCTTCGCTCCTTTCTTCATTGCTGCATCCAACTGGCTACCCACGGTCGACATAAAGGTGTGATCCCGCTTTGTAGTCCTCGACCATATAGCTATTCGGTTGAGGCGCAGAAGAGAGATAAGAAGGTCCTATGGGGGTCTTTCCAAACCCTCCAGGAATATCCAGCACGTAAGTCGGCTGACATAATCCCGAAAGCCGTCCGCGCAGCAAGCGCATGAGTTCCTGCCCCCGTTGGATGGTCGTGCGGAAATGGCTCGTCCCGCGGGCAAGATCCAGGTGATGCAGGTAATACGGCTTGACCCGGCGCTGAACAAATGCGCGCATGAGCCCTTCCATGTCCTCCGGCGTATCGTTAACACCGGCCAGCAACACCGACTGGCTTAAGAGAGGGATACCGTTGTCTACCAGCCGGGCACAGGCCGCGGTGGCTTCCTCCGTTAGTTCTTTGGCATGGTTGCAATGCAGCACAATATAGACCGCGGCGCGGCCTTTCAGTCCTTTGACGAGGTCGTCTGTGATTCTCGAAGGATTCGCCACCATATAACGGGTATGGATGCGAATCACCTGGACATGCGGCATCTCGTGGAGCGCTTTGAAAATCGGAATCAGTTTGGCATCAGAGAGAATCAGGGGATCACCACCGGAAAGAATGACCTCCCAAACCTCCTTGTGGTCCGATATGTACTGCAAAGCCGCCGCCAGCTCGGCTGCGCTTAGCGATTCGCCGCCGGTCCCTACTTTCTCCCGGCGAAAACAGAACCGGCAGTAAACCGGACAGACATGAATCGGCTTCAGCAGCAGCCGGTCTGGATATCGGTGCGTTATACCGGGCACAGCCGTATAGGGATCGTCACCGATTGGGTCCGCCAACTCTCCGGGCGCGATGAGCAACTCCTCTGGCGACGGAACGAATTGGCGCGCAATCGGATCTGAAACCCCGGGTTGAATCAATTCCAAAAAATGAGGAGAGATCGCTACGCTGAGGGACTCTTCGACTTCCTCGATAGCGCTCTGCTGCTCCGGGCGAATCAGCCCTAGCTCCACCAACTGCTGAGCGGTCCGCACCGTCTTGTTCGTGAGCGTTGCCGTCCCCGGCGCGCCCATTATTCAACCTCTACTTCTACTGCTATTTCATCGGCAGTTGAAATGGCTTTCAACACTTTTTCCATCAGCTTCTCAAGCGTTGCCCGGGGAAACCGCTCCGGATCGTGGTCCATTACAAATGTCGCCCCATAGCCATGGCCATCTCCGTCAAAGTTCAAGAGTTTTTTCATAAACTCTCTTGCCTCTGGGACCCTGTGGGCATGACGGCGCTTGATGACGTCTACGATGTTCAGGAAGTGATAGGCCTCATCGCGCGCGACCCTTCTGATCCATTCGACAAAGATCGGATTGCCAAATGACCCAAACATGGGGAAGTCAATGCGGCAGGAGTTGGCGGTCGTGATCTCGTCATAGGCCAGCACCAGGCAAATCGAGAACTCATCGCGCAGAAAATCTTTGACCGGCCCAAAATCGACCGGACGGCTGGTCACCCGCTTATGGAGCGCATCTTCGTCTTCTGGTCCGCACATCGCCAGCAAACGGCGATAGCCTACGTAGTGATTGAGTTCGTCCCGCCGCCAAGTCTTCTCGAACTCGCCAAACTCCGGCGTGAATGACATTCCGTTTTTTGTTCTTTCTGCCAGGTAAATGCAGAAGTTCTCGGAATCGAACTCCGTATTCATGTCAAACTCCAAGAGCGCCACATGCTTTTGCAGTTCGTCATCGGCCAGGGAAATGTCCGCACGAGTCAATCCACCAATAAGGTCTAAAGATTGCCAAGGTTTGCTACGGGGAAACACCGCTGCCATTGTGCTCATAATCTCCGTCAACTTTCGTTAAAATGTTTGTGATCGCGGCAGGCGTGGCCCAGGTGGGCGCAGTGTTTGCGCGCACACCTATGGGGCCCCTTCATGCCGGCTCCGGAACGTCCTTATCTCTCGCCGGGTGTTATTAACGCCGGCCGTTCGAATCTTCGCCGGCGATATCTACACGTTGTAGTCCGATGGCGGAGAGCTGCGACCCTGGAATATCAACGGTCTGCACATCTTCGACACCTGCTTCTGCCAGGCTGTCATTGAGTCTCATTGCGTGTAGCTTGTTGCCAAACGACTTGAGAACATACAGGAACCGCTCGTGGGCGTCGAAGGTGAGATCGGCCGCTCCAGCTCCGAGTCCTGCGGTTCCATGAGCGCTGACCCTCGTCAAAGCCCCCTGTTGGTCGATTTGGTAAAGAGTTATCGAGGCCGACATCGGGGCCGACACCCACGCCTTGGATCCATCCTTGCTGATCACTTCCCAGCAGGAATCGATCGAGGGAACGTCCGTGATTGTGTTGACCACGCTAATATCGCCCGAATCGGATATAGCGTAGGAGGCTGCTCCGGGAAGAAACGTGAGGGCGCCCATCAGTTGCGATTTCCGCACCGGGTTAAATGCCAGCCCCAGCACGCCCGGCTGCCCCGGCAGCTCCGCGGTGCGCGTCAGCAACCCACTCCGCTCCACCTGGAAGACATCGACTTTACCTGCAATACCCCGTGACCCAGCGAGAAGACTGCCATCGTCATTGAACAGGACAGTGGCGGGATGGTCGAGCACATTGAGGGTGACCGTGGAACCGGCGATAGGTTCAAGGCGGCCCTCATCAATTCGAAACCCGGTGTAATTGGCGGGAATGACGGAATCATCTCCAATGTTGGCCACGTACATCAAATTGCCATGAATAGCGATACTCACGGGCCCGTTTCCGCCTGAGGGTATCCCATGGCGCACCAGGTCCAATGACCCATCCGCATTGACTGAGAATACAGACAGGTCGTTGCTTCCTGGATTGACCACAAATAAAAAGTGTCCATTCCAGGCGATCGCCGACTGCTGCACAGCGATGATGTTGTCCGTTGCCTGGCCAAGCCCTCCGGTGGCATAGCTACCCGTATATGTCAGCTGCCCCGTTTCAGCACTCACCTCATAAGCAACGACCGAATTCGGACCACTAGGGTTGCTGAGGGTATAGATAAAACTCTTTCCATTACGGGCGCCGCCATCGGCGCCAAAAGCCAGCATGGACATTACAAGGAAGAACAGGGACAAAAGAGCAATGCGGCGCTGTGACCTGTAGAACGACATGAGTTGGAGCCTCCAGGGTAATGAAATTTTGGAATGCACTGTTCTTCGACAGCTGGCAAGAACGAGAGATAGATTCTGGCCGTCAGTAAAAGTGACGGCGCAGTAAAATATTTGTTCAATTATTTTATAGATGGCTATCAGATGAAAAATATTGTCATCTTCAATATTCCATAAGGGTTGAGGAAGTGTCATTTTGGAACTACTAACTTATGACATACGTATCTTATTTAGCACCCTATTAGCATCCTATTCTCGAACTATGCGCGCCGCCCAATATAGTTCCATGAAGGAACGGCGAGTGGCGCACAACTATGCATGGATTCCAGAAACGGTTCCAATTTGGAATCCGGACAGCGCTATTGCCCAAAATGGGTCGTCTGAGGATTATGCCCGTACACGGACGGAGACTCGCCCAAGAAAGGCAAGCAAAAGATTATTCGCAGTAGGGATGAGCGGGAATTCTGAAAGTGCGGCAGGCGAAACCTTGCGCTTGGGCCGCCTGACATCTACACAAGGTTGCTGGCGGAGAGAGTGGGATTCGAAACCGCCTGAAAACGTAAACTGAAGGACTTACAGCGCACAGGTAGCGACCCAAAGCAACGTAAGTCCA
>Ga0210403_10002333_pt1 | contig 17249 bp, 15 predicted proteins | sample IncBWC19MmetaG_FD_150863 | JGI IMG/M metagenome (GOLD analysis project Ga0210403, IMG submission 150863) | Forest soil microbial communities from Barre Woods Harvard Forest LTER site, Petersham, Massachusetts, United States - Inc-BW-C-19-M | ecosystem: Environmental > Terrestrial > Soil >... | reverse complement strand
CAACGACCTCCTCGAGGAGAGCCTCAATCTGGCCTACCACGGTGCGCGCGCCGAGAATCAGAGCTTCAGGATCAAATTGGAAAGGTCCTTTGATCCGACCGCCAGTGAGGTCGACGTGTTCCCACAAGAGATCACCCGAGCACTTTTGAACCTCATCTCGAACGGCTTCTATGCCGCGACCAAGCGCAAGGAGCAGAATAGTAGCGATGGCTATGAGCCTACCCTTGCTGCATCGACGAAGAACCTCGGTGACCGCGTAGAGGTCAGGATTCGTGATAACGGCACCGGCATTCCTGCCGACGTTCGGGAAAAAATATTCAATCCGTTCTTCACGACTAAGCCTGCCGGTGAGGGAACTGGGCTTGGTCTCTCTATCTGCCATGACATCATCGTCAAGCAACACGGCGGCTCAGTTGACCTCGACACGAAACACGGTGAGTTCACCGAGTTCCGCATCATCCTGCCGCGCGGGCAGCGGCGTTCACACTGAATAGCGGGAACGGGCGCAATCCTCAGGTCTGCAGACGCCAACGTCGCCTTTTGGCACAAAGCAGACTTGCCGAAGGCTGGCCCGGATGTCCGCTTCCGAGGGTAGCGCGGACATCGTCAAGCTGTCAGCGCTGTAAATTTATGAGTACATGCCCTAGGACAGACGAAAATCAACAAGAGGCCCCATGCCCGCTCCCTTCAAGATCGACGCCCATGTGCATGTCTTCACCACGGACATGCCGCTGATCGACAATCCGCGCCACGCGCCGACCTACAGCTTCACCCATGAGGAGTTGATCGCAACGCTCGACAAGAACGGCGTCGACCGCGCGGTGATCGCCGCCGCAAGCCCCTGGGGCGACTACAACGACTACATGCTGGCGGCGCTGCGCGCGCATGGCAGAAGGCTGCGCGCCACCGCGATCTTCCGCCGTCCGATGGAACGCTTCGAGCTGGAGGCGATGAGCCGCGAAGGATTTGTCGGCATCAGACTGCCCTTCATCGGCCTGCCAGCACTGCCCGACATCACCACCTTCGACTATCGCGCGCTGTTCCGGCGTCTCGCCGATCTCGACTGGCATGTGCATCCCCATGTCGAGGGTGACGACCTGCCGAAGATTCTGCCAACACTGGAGGCCTCCGGCGTCAAGATCGTGGTCGATCATCTCGGCCGGCCCGAGCCGAAAGCGGGCATCAACAGCGACGGATTCAGGCGGCTCAAGCAATCCATCGACAAGGGCCGTACGTGGGTGAAACTCTCCGGCGGCTATCGGCTCGGGCCGCAATCAAAAGACTATGCGCGGGAACTGTTGCGCGTCGCCGGCCCCGACCGGCTGGTCTGGGCGAGCGACTGCCCGTTCGTCGGCCATGAAGGCAAGTTCCCGTATCAGGCCACGATCGACTGGCTGGTCGACGCCATCCCCGACGCCGCCGCGCGCGCGAAGATTTTTGGCGAAACGCCCCGCGGCCTTTACTTCAAAGGCGAATAAAGGTGACGACACCGGAATTTTACGGGGAGCAACATTCGCTATCAAAAATCGGCAGTTGACTTCGTGTAAACCTTACATCCCCGGTTTACTTGCCGAACGGTCCCCTCATCGCTCAAATCCGGGCCTGGGCTGCAGCGGGATTTTTACAGTTTCGCCTGTATGAAAGAGGGCTTGGCTCAGTCAACCGCGAATGACAGGTCAACATCCAGGACCGCTTCGATGATTGAGGGGAAGTCATTTTTGAACGAGTTGGACGACGCCGTCCTGCGCGGATCGGAGGAGAGCCGCGCCAAGGCGCTTTGGTATGCGACCGACATGCTGATCGTCGGCCACTACACGGACGAAGAAATCTGGGTGTTCGGCGAGGTGATCGGTCGGCTGGCCGGCGCGATCGAGGTCGCCGCGCGGGCGCAGCTTGCGAAGCGCCTGGCGACTGTTCCAAACGCGCCGATCAACACCCTGCACAAGCTTGCCTTCGACGACTCGATCGAGGTGGCGGGTCCGGTCCTGCAACATAGCGAGCGGCTCGATTCGAAAACGCTGGTCCAGAACATCCGGACCAAGGGCCAGCCGCATATGCTTGCCATCTCCAAGCGCAGCTCCATTCCCGATGTCGTGACCGATGAGCTGGTGACCCGCGGCAATCGCGACGTCCTGGTTTCGGTGGCCGCCAACAGCGGCGCCTGCATCTCGGATTTCGGCTTTCTTCAGATGGTCAAACGTTCCACCAACGATTCCATTCTGGTCGAGCAACTCGGCCTGCGGAAGGATATTCCGCGGCACATCTTCCAGCAGCTCGTGGCGAAAGCCTCCGACGACGTCCGGCGCAAGCTCGAACATGAACGCCCCGAGCTGGCCGGCCACATCCAGACCTCCGTTGCCGAGGTGGCGGGATCATTGCAGTCCAAATTCGGACCGGCAACAAAGAACTATTTTGCCGCAAAGAAGGTGCTGATGGCCCTGCACCAGCGTGGCGAGCTGAACGAGAGCCGGATCCTGGAATTTGCAAGGGGGCGCAAGGTCGACGAGGCGACTGTCGGGCTGTCCCTGTTGTGCTCGCTGCCGGCCAATGTGGTCGAACGCGCCCTTGCAGATCGGGAAATGACCCTCATCCTCTGCAAGGCCTGCCGCTTCGAGTGGGAAACGACCATGGCGCTGTTGTTCCTCGCCGCCAAGGATCATCACATCAATGCCCGCGCGCTGGACGACATGAAGCAGCAATATGCGCGTCTCGACGCCAAGACGCCGTACCAGGTCCTGAGCTTCTATCAATCGCGCATGGACGCGTCAGCCGCCCTGACCGGCGACCGTCGCCTGCCGCAACTTCACAAGATCTGAGCGGGTAACTTAAGTCCGCGTCTTCGGCGGTGCCTGTACGGAAGGCGCGGCCGCGGCGAACAGATCGGCGCGGCTGCCGTTCCGCGGCGGGTAGATGCGCTGACGATTGATGGTTTGCTTGGTGAGCTTGGCGGCAGCACCCGTCGTGCGAACCTCGCGCTCCCAGCCTTCGGTGTAGAGCGCGCCCCAGGCGCCAAGATCGAGCACGGTGACATACCAGTCGATGTTGAGCGGCATCATTGGCTCGCCGAAAAGATCTGCAACCACATTGTGGCCGGCGTAGCGGCCCATCGGCCGTGCGAACTGGCAGGACATGACGGTGGCATGCTCACCGTCAAGCCTGCCGCAGGCGACATCGCCGGCGGCAAAGACATGAGCGAGGTCTTTTGCGCGCATGAACTGGTCCACCGCCAGACGCCCATGGTCATGCTCGCCCGGCAGTGTCGCGACAACCGGATTGGGGCACATGCCCGCGCACCACACCACGGTCCGCGCCGGGATAAACTCACCCGACGAGAGCTTGATGCCATCTGCATCGACGGCGTCTACCCTGACGCCGAGCCGCGTCTCGATCCCGAGCGACGACAGCGCCTTGTTGATCACCGGCCGTCCATGCTCCCCGATGGTCGCGCCGACCACGGGATTGGAATCGAGCAGAATGATGCGGCGTTCCCCGCCCACGCCCGCCTTCTCGAGCTTCGCCGGCATCTCGGTCGCAACTTCGATTCCTGTGAAGCCGGCGCCAACCACCACCACCGTGGAGCGCGCCGGTGAAGGCGGCTCTGCAGCAAGCGCCGCCAGATGGGTATCGAGCTTCATCGCCGCCGCGTAGGTGTCGACGTCGAATCCATGAGCTGCGAGCCCGGGAATCGCAGGCCGGACCAATTCGCTGCCGAGCGCCAGCACCAGCCGGTCATAGGCCAGGCTGTTGCGGCCTCCGTCGGTCGCCACGACAACAAGCCCTTTCGCGAGATCGATCGCCTGTACCTCGGCGATCCTGTGATTGACGCCAACGGGATCAAGAAGGCTCGCCAGCGGAATCGCGACGTCGCTCAGATCGACTTCGTAATTGCGAACGCGGATGTTGTGGTAGGGGTTGCGGTCGAGCACAAGGATCTCGGCCTCGGCGGCGCGCGCGCCAATTTCGTCGCGCTTGCGCGCTGCGCCCATCGCGGCCCACAGCCCGGCGAATCCGGCTCCGAGAATGAGAATGCGCGCCATGCTGTGCTCCGGCCCTCGACACTCCGCCAGTCCCGCGGAGACGACACACCATATCACGGCTCCATCAATCAAACGTGTGACGCGAGAGGGTTGACGCCACGAAGCGTTTTCCCGCTGTGTTGCGCCAGGCGACCACCGCCGATCGCACGGAACCGGGTGCCTCCTCGAAGGCGGAAAGATGGCCGCCGCGTTGGAGAAGAAATGGTGTCGTGGCATCGAACCAGCCTGGCGGGCCTTATCGTTCCCCTTGCATTATGGATAGCACCGGCGCCGGACGCCGTTGCGGATTCGGATATGGATGCGAGGGCGAGGGAGCTCGTCACCAATCATCTAGCGCCCGCGGCCACGAGTAGCGGCGCGGGCGGACTGGCGGTTGCCGTCTATGTCGACGGCCATGTGCAGTTCTTCGATTACGGCCAGGCAGACGGAAACCAGGCGGTCACGCCGGATACGCTGTTCAATCTGGCGTCGCTGCGCAAGGTGTTCGAGGCAACGCTGGTCGCGCTCGGCTCGCTGCGGGGCGAACTCAGCCTCGATGATCCCGTCAGCAAATATGTCGGCGAATTGCATGGCGACTACATCAGCCGCGTCACCATCGGCGAGCTCGTCACACACACCTCCGGGCTGCTGCTTGCGACCGATCATCCACCGTGGCCGAACGATTCCTTCACGCAGGCCCAATTCTTCGACATGCTCAACGCCTGGACACCGCAGGCGGGCGAACAGCCGGGTCGGCAACGCATCTACACGCATGCCGGCTACGTGTTGCTGCAGCTCGCGCTGGAGCGCCGCTATGGCCGGCCGATCCATGAGCTGATCGAAAGCCGAATTCTCCAACCGCTCGGCATGCATTCGACCTATCTGCCCGAGCGCGGACCGGACAACCGCGCCGTGATGCCCTCGGAACTGCTGCAGGAGACGGTGCAAGGCTATTCTGATCAGGGCATGCCGATCGGTCCACGGGGTGGTCAGCAGAGCTATTATGATTTTCCGGGGACCGGCCAGATGTTCTCCTCGACGCGCGACCTGGCCATCCTGGTCGCCGCCTGCCTCGACGGCAACGTGACCGATCCGCAGCTGCAAGAAGCGCTGCAGATGACACAGCGCGAAACGTTCGGCGTCAGCGCCAAATTCGGACAGGCCATGGCCTGGGAGAACGTACATCTGGACAGCGTCGACATTGTCGACAAGCCGGGCGGCCTCAACAACGCCTCGGCCTATATCGGGTTCGTGCCCGCACGGAAGATCGGCATCGTCCTGCTCGCCAACCGCGCCAATTTTCCGCACGAGAACGCGCGCTATCTGGTGCTGCCGGCGTTGTCGCGATAGGACGCAAGGCGCGCCGGCGGCTCACGCCACCGCCGCGCCGCCCACCACCTCGCCGAACGACGCAAAGAACTCACCCGCCAGCTTCTTCGCGGTGGAATCGATCAGACGCCCACCGAGCTGCGCGAGCTTGCCGCCGATCTGCGCATCGACCTCATAGAAGAGGATGGTAACGTCGGCGCTCTCCTCGCTGAGCTTCACCGTGGCGCCGCCTTTGGCGAAGCCGGCGATGCCGCCGTTTCCCTCGCCCAAGATGCGGTAGGAATTCGGCGGATCGAGATCGGACAGCGTCACCTTGCCGCCGAAGGTCGCCTTCACCGGGCCGACCTTGAGCACCACGGTCGCGGTCATCTCGTTGGTTTCGGTCATTTCAAGGGACTGACAGCCGGGAATGCATTGCTTCAGTATGTCGGGATTGTTGAGCGCTTCCCAGACCTTCTCTTTCGAGGCCGGGATGCGCTGGCTGTCATTCATCTGCATGTTGGTACTTCAACTCCTCTTGGGATTTCGTTGGCCTCGTCGACGCTCGACGGTGATTTCGGCCAGGATCGACATCGCGATCTCCTCCGGCGTGATGGCGCCGAGATCGAGCCCGGCCGGCGCCTTGACGCGATCGAGCGCGGCGGCTTCGACGCCATCAGCGATCAGCTTGTCGCGCAGCGCCGTCATCTTGCGGCGGCTGCCGACAAAGGCGTGATAGCCGGCGTCGGTCGAGATCGCGGCGCGCAGCGCTGCCTCGTCGCCCTTGCCTTGCGTCGACACCACGACAAAGCGTTTGGCCTGGTGCAACTCGCCGAGCGAGAACGAGTCGATCAGCATGTCGACTTCGGGCGGCGCGACCAGATCGGACGCCGGCGCCGCGAGCGTCACGTGGTAGCCGAGCTGGCGCGCCTGTGCGGCAAGCGACAGCGCGACCGGGCTGGCGCCGAGAATGACCAGGGAGGGATGCGGCAACACCGGCTCCACGAAAATGTCCATGGTGCCCTTGCTCGGGCACATGTTGGAGGCAAAGCGCACGCCGTCCTTGTTGTCGCCCGGCTTGACGCCGAGCTCGGCCAGAAGATTCTCCGGCTGCACCGAGACCATGCGCGGCTCGCCGTCGGCCAGCGCTTCGCGCGCCGCCTTGAGCACTGCGCCTCTGGCGCAACCGCCGCCGATCCAGCCCGCGACAATGGTGCCGTCGGGCCGAATGATCGCCTTGGCGCCGGCCTTCGCGGCGGTGACCGACACCGTGCGAACGACGGTCGCGAGCACGAAGGCCTGCTCCGCGGCCTTCATCTGCGCCACCAGATCCATCACCTCGACATGGGCGCCCATCACAGCCTCGCCAGATAGGGTTCGAGCGCGGAAAGCGATTTCAGCGTGTTGGCCGGCGCATAGAGATCGACAAACGGCAGCGCCGCCCTGATGCCTTTCGCTTCGGGTGTGTAACCCTCCCATGCCATCATCGGGTTGAGCCAGACGATGCGCCGGCAGCGCTTTGACAATGCGGCCATTTCACGTCCCAGCAAATCAGCATCGCCGGTCTCGTAGCCGTCGGAAACGATCATCACGACCGAGCGCGAATGGATCACGCGCGCGGCGTGCCAGCGGTTGAAGGTTTGCAGGCTCTCGCCGATTTTCGTGCCGCCGCCCGCGCCCTGCGCCAGCAGCGAGAGGCGGTCGAGGGCGCGCGCCGCATCCTTCTCCTTCATGGCGCCGGAGACGTGCGCAAGCCGCGTGTGGAACAGGAACGCCTCGGCCTCGCGGAATTCGTCGAGCACGCCATGGGTAAAGCGCAGGAACACGCTCGTGTACATGCTCATCGAGCCCGACGCGTCGAGAAGAACAATGAGCCGAAGCGGTTTGTCCTTGCGCTGGCGTTTCACCAGGCTGATGGGTACGCCGCCATGGCTGATGTTGCGGTGAATGGTGCGACGCAGGTCAAGCCGGTAGCCGCGCCGGCGCGCCATATCGCGCCGCGTCAGCCGCGTGCGCATGATTTTCGCCAGCGATGCTGCGGCCTCATGCGCCTGCGCGACCTGCTCGGGGTCGGCCAGTTTGCGGAAATCGACCTCGCCAAGGTTCTCGGCACGGGAAGCGCCTTCCATGCGCCCTTCCCCGCCGCGCGAGGGCGGCGCGTCGTCGGGGGAAGGCACCTGATCGGTCGCGGACTGGGTACCGCCTTGCGTGCCGCCTGCATCCCGCAAACCCTTCAGCGAGGGATTCTTCGCCGCGTTCGACGATCCGATCGCCATCGAGCGGGAGCGCACCCGCTTGCCGAGCCAGAACGCGTCAAAGATCCCGTCGAATTTGTCCCAGTCCGACTTCCGCGCCGAGAACAGATGCTTGAAGGCGGAACGCAGCAGGCCCGATCTTGCAGCATAGCCTGACGCCACCAGCGCCGCTGCGTCCTGCCCTTCGGAGAGGCCCACGGCAAAGCCATTGTCGCGCAGCGTGCGCAGGAACGCGGCGAGCCTGCCCGAGAGCAGGCGCGAGACCTCGTCCATCTCTTCAAAGCCGGGGGTAGGGCCGCAGCAGCTCATGCCACCCTCCCCAGGATGCGCTCGCTCACCTCGCGGGTGACGCGGGCCTTGTCCTCCTGCGTCTTGAGCAGGCACATCAGTGTCTCGTGCACGGTCTCGGGTTCGTCATGCAAATCGCGGACGTCGAGGCCGACCAGCGCCGCAGCCCAATCCAGCGTCTCGCCCACGCCAGGCGCCTTGCGCAGCTCTTCTTTCCTGATACCTTCGACCATCCGCGCAATCTGCAGCGACAGCGAAGCAGAAGCGCCGTTGATGCGCGCCAGGATGATGCGCGCCTCGCGCTCGACATCGGGATAGGCGACGTAGTGATAGAGGCAGCGGCGGCGCAGCGCGTCGGACAACTCACGCGTACCGTTCGAGGTCAGCACCACATGCGGGATCGAAATGGCCTTGATGGTGCCGAGTTCGGGGATCGATATCTGGAAGTCTGACAATAATTCGAGAAGGAACGCCTCGAACTCATCGTCGGCGCGGTCGATCTCGTCGATCAGCAGCACCGGCGGCTTGTCGCGCCGGATGGCTGACAGCAGCGGGCGCTCCAGCAGATATTTTTCCGAAAAGATCTGGTCCTCGATCGAGGAGGCGCCGCCGCGATGCGCCTGGATCGCGAGCAACTGCCGCTGGTAGTTCCACTCATAGAGCGCCGAGGACTGATCGAGCCCCTCATAGCATTGCAGGCGGATCAGCTCGGTCGCATGCACGGAGCTGAGCGCCTTCGCGACCTCGGTCTTGCCGACGCCCGCCTCGCCTTCCAGCAACAGCGGCCGGCGCAGTCTCTGCATCAGCGAGATCGCGGTCGCGAGTTCGCTGTCGGCAATATAGCCGGATGCGGCAAGTGCTTCAGCGATCTCGTTGCGGTCTTTCATCTCTCGAAACGCGATGAGTGGCGGGTGATGGTTAACCTCTCCCATAGGGAGAGGTCGGATCGCATCGATAGATGCGGTGCGGGTGAGGGGTTAAGGTCCCTCGATAGTACAACGCCCCCTCACCCGGATTGCTTCGCAATCCGACCTCTCCCCGCTGGGGAGAGGTGAACCCGGCCTGTGGCGCGTGTCCCATCAGGCGACCGCTCCCAGCTCCTTCGCCGCCCTCCAGTTCCGCCAGTAGTCATGCGGCATCTGGATATGCGTCGAGCCGAGGAAGGAGAAGGCGTCGTTGACGGCATTGGAGAAGGCCGGCACGCCGCCGACATTCGGGCTTTCGCCGACGCCCTTGGCGCCGATCGGGTGATGCGGCGAAGGGGTGACGGTGAAATCGGTCTCCCAATGCGGCGTCTCCACCGCGGTCGGCATGAAGAAATCCATGAACGAGCCGGTCACGACATTGCCGGTGTCATCGTAGCGGATTTCCTGGCCCATCGCGATGGCGAAGGCTTCGGTGAGGCCGCCGTGCACTTGCCCTTCGATGATCATCGGGTTGATGCGGGTGCCGCAATCGTCCAGCGCATAGAAGCGTCGCACCTTGTACACGCCGGTGTCGACGTCGATGTCCATCACGCAGAGATAGGCGCCGAACGGATAGGTCATGTTGGGCGGGTCGTAATAACTCACCGCCTCCAGCCCCGGCTCCATGCCCGGCGGCACCGAGTTGTACGCCGCCCAGCAGATGTCCTTCATGGACATGTACTTCTCGGGCAGGCCTTTCACGCGGAAGCCGTCGATATCGAATTCGAGATCGTCCTCGTGGACCTCGAGTTTGTAGGCCGCGATCATCTGCGCCTTGGCCTTGATCTTGCGCGCCGCCATGGCGATCGCGGCGCCCGCGACCGGCGTCGAACGCGAACCGTAGGTACCGAGCCCGTAGGGCGCGGTGTCGGTGTTGCCCTCTTCCACCTGGATATTGTCGGCCGGGATGCCAATTTCAGTGGCGATGATCTGGGCCCACGTCGTCTCGTGGCCCTGCCCCTGGCTCTTCGAGCCCATGCGCGCGATGCCCGCTCCGGTCGGATGCATGCGGATCTCGCAGGAGTCGAACATGGCGATGCCGAGGATGTCGCAGTTCTTCGACGGACCGGCGCCGACGATCTCGGTGAAGAAGGAGACGCCGAGCCCCATGATCTCGCGGGTCTCGCCGCGCCTGAAGGCCGCGCGCTTTTCCGCCTGCTCTTTCCGGAGCGCGGCATAATTCGTCGACTCCATCATCTTCTTCATGGCGGTGTGGTAGTCGCCGGAATCATATTCCCACCCAAGTGCCGAGTGGTACGGGAACTGCTCCTGCTTGATGAAATTCTTCAGGCGCAGTTCGGCCGGATCCATGCCGAGCTTCTGCGCGAGGATATCCATCGCCCGCTCGATGCAATAGGCCGCCTCCGTGACGCGGAACGAGCAGCGGTAGGCCACGCCGCCCGGCGCCTTGTTGGTGTAGATGCCGTCGACGGTAAGGGCGGCCACCGGGAAGTCATAGGAACCGGTGACGATGTTGAAGAAGCCGGCCGGCCATTTCGACGGATCGGCGCAGGCGTCGAACGCGCCGTGGTCGGCGAGCACGTGCACGCGAAGGCCCGTGACCTTGCCCTCCTTGGTCGCGGCGATCTCGGTCGTCATGTGATAGTCGCGCGCGAACGAGGTCGCGGTCAGGTTCTCGATGCGATCCTCGACCCATTTCACCGGCTTGCCGGTGACGATGCTAGCCACCGCCGCGCAGATGTAGCCGGGATAGGCGCCGACCTTGTTGCCGAAACCGCCGCCGATGTCGGGTGAGATCACATGGATCTTCTGCTCCGGCAATTTGGCGATCAGCGACACCACGGTGCGGATCACATGCGGGGCCTGGAAAGTGCCCCAGATCGAGAGCTCGCCCTTGATCTTGTCAAAGGAGCAGACGCACTGGCAGGTCTCCAGCGGCGAGGGATGGGTGCGGTGATAGGAGATCATTTCCTTGATCGTCACCTCGGCCTTCTTGAAGGCCGCGTCCGTCAGCTCCTTGTCGCCGACGCTCCACTCAAAAATGTGGTTGTGGTGCTTGCGCGGACCGTGCGCGCCCGCGGTCTTGCCGGCGAGGTCTTCGCGCAGCACCGGCGCATCCGCGTCCATCGCCTTGAAGGGGTCGATGACGACGGGCAGCGGTTCGTATTCGACGACAACCTTGTTGATGCCGTCGTCGGCGGCGTAACGGTCGGTCGCGACCACGAAGGCGACCTCCTGGTTCTGGAACAACACCTTGCCGTCGGCCAAGACCATCTGCACGTCGCCCGCGAGCGTCGGCATCCAGGCGAGGTTGACGGTCTTCAGCGTCTCGGCGGTGATCACCGCGAGCACGCCGGGTACCTTCAGCGCCTCTTCCGAGTTGATCGACTTCACCCGCGCATGCGGATGCGGCGAGCGCACGAAGTCGCCGTGCAGCATGCCCGGCAGCTTCAGGTCGTCGACGTAATTGCCCCTTCCTTGCGTGAAGCGGATGTCTTCGACGCGCTTGCGCTTGCAGCCCATGCCTTCGAGGGCGGCGGTGCGTTGTTCCCGCGTGGGAGTAAGATCGTTCATTCCGCGGCCTCCTGGAATTCCACGCCGTTGATCTTGGCGGCGGCGTATTGGATTGCCTTGACGATGTTCTGGTAGCCGGTGCAGCGGCAGATATTGCCGGAAATGCCCATCCGGATTTCCGGCTCGCTCGGCGACGGATTCTCCTGCAGCAGCCGGTGCGCGCGCACGATCATGCCGGGCGTGCAGAAGCCGCATTGCAGGCCGTGCATCATGCGGAAACCTTCCTGCAGCGCCGACAGCGTGCCGTCGGCGTTGGCGATGCCTTCGATGGTGGTGATGTCGCTCCCCTGGGCCTGCACTGCGAACATGGTGCAGGACTTCACCGACATCCCATCGATATCGACGGTGCAGGCGCCGCAATGGGTGGTCTCGCAGCCGATATGGGTGCCGGTCATCTGCAGATTCTCGCGGATGAAATGCACGAGCAGCGTGCGCGGCTCGACGAGGCCTTCGACCTCGGCGCCGTTGACCTTCATGGTCACATGGGTTTTTGCCATCTCTCTCTCCCTCACTTCGCGCGGCTTGCGGCGCGTTGCAGCGCCCGCGTCACCATGATGCCGCCGACATGTTTTCGGTATTCGACCGGCCCGCGTGCGTCCGCGGCCGGCGACATGATTGCTTCCGCCGCTTGCGCGGCTTTCTTCAGCGAGGCCGCATCGAGACTGGTACCGATCACCGCTTTCGCGGCGTCAGTGGCGAGCAGCGGCGTCTCGTGCAGATTGGTGAGCCCGATCGAACAGGTTGCGACCTTGCCGCCCGCCATGGTCAGCACGACAGCGGCCGCGGCGGTGGCGTAATCGCCAACCTTGCGCTTCAGTTTTTCATAGGCGTAGCCGTGGCCGGCCGCCGGCACGGGGACCGAGATGGAGGTGAGGATTTCGCCGGGTTCCAGCGCGGTGAAATAGGCGCCCTGATAGAACTCGCCGGCTGCGACCTCGCGCGCGCCGCTCGGGCCATGAAGCTGATAGCTCGCGCCCAGCGTCATCATCAGCGCCGGCATGTCGTTGCCGGGGTCGCCATTGGCGACATTGCCGCCGATGGTGCCGCGATAGCGCACCTGGGGATCGGCGATCAGCAGCGCCGTCTCGTGCAGGATCGGCAGCGACTTGGCGATCTCGTCGGAAGCCAGCAACTCGTGCTGGGTGGTCATCGCTCCGATGGTGACCTTGTTGCCGTCGCGCTTGATGCCTTTCAGGCCGGCGACCCCATGCAGGTCGACCAGGTGGCTCGGGTTGGCGAGCCGGAGCTTCATCATCGGAACCAGGCTGTGGCCGCCGGCGAGCGCGCGGGCCTCGTCGCCCAGATCGGCCAAGAGCTTGACCGCATCGGCCACGGTCGCGGGCCGATGGTAGCTGAATGCGCCAGGAATCATCGTCTCCTCCTCTGTCACTTGCTCTTACGGGGCAAGGACTTGGGCGGGACGCTCACTCCGCCGCTGCGCCAGGGCAACGACGCGGGCACAAATCGGCGGAATTCGCACGAGTTGCGGCGGATGACGCACGAATTGCGTCAGGAAGAGCAACCTAATGGGTGGCTCTTACCCTCCCCTGGAGCCCCAGCCTCGCCTTCACCTCGGCAATCTTGGCGCGGCTGACCGGGACGCGGTGGGGGCTGGGGCCGTCGAGCTCGATCACGGCGCCGTCGCCCTCCTTGCGCACGAAGGAAACATGCGGGATCGCCACGATGTGACTGCGATGGACCCGGACGAACAGGCCGGGGTCGAGCTGGGCTTCGGCTTCCGAGATCGACCAGGGACACATCCGCTCGCGGGTGCCGTCATGGATGCGCGTGTAATGCGCATCCGCGCGAACGCTGCGGACTTCCGCCGCATCGATGAAATGCGTGCCGTTGGCGCCCTCGACCGGCAGCCGCGGCGCGGGCGAAGGCCGCGGCGGCTGGCCGAGACCGCCGAGCGGCGCCGGCATCAGCCGCGGCGAGGCCGGCGTGACCGGCACGGCTTCGCTCTGCGCCATGACGGCGGCGGCCACGACCGGCGCATCGACAGGCGTCGCCGACTGCCGGCGCGAATCCGGCACCAGCGACAGCAGGAAGCCGGCCGCGATGACAAAGCACAGCATGGCAACAACAATGGCAAGGATTTGCTGCGATGCCGCCAGCCCGCCGGCCTGGTGATGCGCGGCTTCCCTCAGCGGCACGAAATGCATGCCGTGCATTGCGGTGTAATGCATGCCGGCCACCGCGAAACCGAAGGCGACCGAGCTGGCGATGAGGCGGATGCCGTCCTGCCGGGCGAGGAACGCGCGCAGGCCGCCATAGGCGGTGGCGATCGCGACCCCGACCGCCAGCAGCACCATCGTCCAGTCATGCTGGATTGCGAAATTCCCGGCCAGCCCATGAATGCCGACATAATGCATGCTGACGACGCCGAGCCCGAGCAGCACCGCCGAGAAGGCGATGCGCGTTAGCGTCGGCTCGCCGATGCTGACAAGGAACAGGGAGATGCCGACCACCAGCGCGCAGATCAAAAACGAGACCATGGTGGGCAGCACGAGATAGACCGCGTCAGGCGGAATCGGCGCCGCCAGCATGCCGACGAAATGCATGGTCCAGATGCCCACGGCCAGAAACGCCGCCGCGCCTGCGAGCAGCACACGACGGCTCGCGCCCGGCGCGTTGCGTACCCGTGCCGCCAGCGAAAAGCCGGTATAACCACCCAGAATCGCGATCGCTACCGAGAGCGCGACGAGATAGGGATCGTGTCCTTCGAACATGACCGTCTCGGCCGCTTCGTCTCCACGAACGGCCTCCTCCCATCGGCTAGTTTATAGGCGCGCCATCGGAAATGACAATCAATCGATTGTCGCGTTCAATCGATTGCGATGTTGATTTTTTGCGATACGCGCTCGTGACGCGCGCACGCACTCTCACCCTCTCCCCCTTGTGGGAGAGGGTGCACCTTCATCGTGGCTGTGTTTCGCTTACGCGCTCGCGACAATCCCCGCGGCGACCTGGCCGCGCAGGCGCTCCAGCGAGAGCAGCGTATTGGCGCAGGCTTCCGCCACTTCGACGCCCTTGGTCGCGAAATGCTTCCTGAAGAAGTCGAAATGCGCCTCGGTCTCGTGGAATTGCTCCGGCGTCAGCACCGCGGAAAACACCGGCACTTCGGTGCGCAACTGCACATCCATCAACGCCCCGATCACGGTGTCGGCGACGAACTGGTTGTCGACCACGAGTCCGGCGGCGACGATTGCGGTGTAGCGCCGGGTCTTCGCCAGAATTTGCACATGCAGCGGAATCTCGAACGAGCCCGGCACCTCGAACACGTCGATATTGGTGATGTGGCGGGCCTCGGCCTCGGCGAGGAACGCAATGCGGCATTGCTCCACGACATCGCGGTGCCAGGCCGATTGCACGAAGGCGACCCGCTGCGGCTTGGCGAAGCGCGGATGCGACGGCGGCACTGGCGGCGGCAGCGGCGGTGGCGTCGGCGTTTCCGGAGTCTGGGTTTCGCTATCTTGCGACGGCTGATTCATGGCGCTCCTCATCCGGGACCAGAACCAGGGCACACGGAACGTGAAAGCCCGCGGCCCAAGGGGGCGCCGGCATCGCGACCGCTCTCTTTCATCCGGACTCTAACCGTCGGCTTCGGAGTTGCACCGAATCTGCTGACCCTTCTTCCCTGAGCCAGGCTCTTTGCTTGAGCCACGCTCTTGCGACGAAGGCGCTCGCGGGCTTGGGCTTCATTTGAATTGAAGCCCTTACCGCCGGTGGGGAATTTCGCCCCGCCCTGAGAACATTGGATCTGCGCGTATTCTGGTCGCAAAACCGGTACCCACTTTTGCGGAATACGCGCTGGCTGGTTCGGCATGAGCCAGCCTGACCAAACTATGACGAAACGCCGACTTTCGGGCAAGCGGCTTTGGCAGGGGGAACCGGCATGCGCCCCATGCCGGCAGCGCGACACTTCATCACGGCACCATGACGGCACAATCCGGCCGCAAAAAATTAACGATTGCGACGTGGAGACAATTCCGATTCCGGTTTGTTCTGTTCGTTAACAGGCCGGGCCGATCTTTTGTGGGAAAGTGCAGGGGCGCCCTGTGGACGGACTCAAGGGCCAGTTGCGCGGATTCCGCAAATCACATCAGTTGATCCCCGCAGGCCTTAGGACGCCTTCGGGACCCCTTGGGATTGCAGCCGGCAACGGAACACCAGCAAGGCCGGCGAGCCCCTTGAGTCGCGTATCAACGAGAAACCAGAAAATTGAGGTCGAGACGGCATGTCCATGCTCGAAGGCGTTATCGATTCCCGGAACCACCCGCTCGCGGTGATCGAGGACATTGCTGCCCATAACAACTGGCCGTTCGAGCGCTCCGGCGATGACGAGATCACCATCGTCTCCAAGGGCGAGTGGACCGACTACCAGCTCTCCTTCACCTGGATGGCCGAGATCGAGGCGCTGCATCTCGCCTGCGCCTTCGACATGAAGATTCCGCAGGCGCGCCGGCCCGAAGTGCAAAAGCTGATCGCCGCTGTCAACGAGCAGCTCTGGATCGGCCACTTCGACCTGTGGACCCACACCGGCATGATCATGCACCGCCAGGCGCTGGTGCTGCCGAACGGACTGACGGCTTCCGTCGCGCAATGCGAGAGCATGCTGGCCGGCGCGATCCATGCCTGCGAGCGCTATTTCCCCGCGTTCCAGTTCGTGGTCTGGGCCGGCAAATCGCCGCAGGAGGCAATGGCGGCCGCGATGTTCGATACCGAGGGTGAGGCGTAAAGCGCCCTCCGCTCGCACGGCACACTCCGCTGTCGTCCCGGCCTGGTGCGCAATTGCGCACGGGGGCCCGGACCCATACCGCGCTTTATCGCCATCGCGCAAAGTGCTTGTCCCACTCTCGGTGCTTCACTAGAACGACCTGTGGTTATGGGTCCCTGCTTTCGCAGGGACGACAGCGTATTTGTGGTGACGCCTTTGAACAGCAAAACTCTGCAAAACATCACCGGCACCATCGCGCTCGCCGGCGCAGGCAAAATGGGAGGCGCGATGCTGACGGGCTGGCTGGCCGGCGGCCTCGACGCCAGACGCGTCGTGGTGATCGACCCGATGCCCTCAGCCGAAATCAACGCGCTTGTCGCCAAAGGCATCCGGCTCAATTCGACGGATGCCGCCACCGTCGAGACCCTGGTCGTCGCCGTCAAACCGCAATCGTTCCGCGAAGCAGGCAGCACGCTGAAAGCGCACGTCGCATCGTCGACGCTGGTGGTATCGATCATGGCCGGCACGACAATGAAATCGCTGCAGGACACTATCGGCGGCGCTGTGGTGCGCGCGATGCCGAACACACCGGCCGCGATCGGCCGCGGCATCACGGTCGCGGTCGCAGCCGATAATGTCAGCGCCGCGCAGCGCGCCACCGCGGACGCGCTGCTGCGCGCCACCGGCTCGGTCGAATGGGTTGAGGACGAAGGCCTGATGGACGCGGTCACCGCGGTCTCGGGCTCGGGCCCGGCCTACGTGTTCCTGCTCGCGGAGGAGTTGGCGCGCGCCGGCGTCGCGGCGGGATTGCCGGAGGCGCTAGCGACAAAGCTCGCGCGCGAGACCGTCGCCGGTTCGGGCGAATTGCTGCATCGCTCGGACCTGCCCTCCTCCACCCTGCGCCAGAACGTCACCTCGCCCGGCGGCACGACTGCGGCAGCACTGGAAGTGCTGATGGGCAAGGACGGCATGCAGCAGCTCATGACCCGCGCGATCGCCGCGGCGACGGCGCGGTCGAAGGAGCTGGCGAAGTAGTCGCCATCGTCTTGCGAGGAGCAAAGCGACGAAGCAATCCATTGTCCGCGCGAGGAGGGATGGATTGCTTCGCTTCGCTCGCAATGACGGTGCAAGCTACATCGTCGAGCCGAACCGCTTGTTGAAA
>Ga0210403_10002332_pt1 | contig 17250 bp, 13 predicted proteins | sample IncBWC19MmetaG_FD_150863 | JGI IMG/M metagenome (GOLD analysis project Ga0210403, IMG submission 150863) | Forest soil microbial communities from Barre Woods Harvard Forest LTER site, Petersham, Massachusetts, United States - Inc-BW-C-19-M | ecosystem: Environmental > Terrestrial > Soil >... | reverse complement strand
GGTCCAGGCCCCTAGCGGCTGAAGCCGTGCCCTCCCCGTTCCTGGCTTCTTCGACATAGCGGCTCGAAAACCGCCAGCCCGCCACCTTTCAGTTCCAATGTACCAGCTCCCAAATCTGCGCCAGATGATGATCGTCGTGCTCGGCCACGAAGTATAAGTGATCGACCAGGCGGAACGGCTTTTTGAGCCGGGGATGCGGGATCGATCGGGCGAACAGGTCGGCTTCAAAGCCGCCGAGTCGATCCACGAGCTGCACTCGGGCTGCACGAAACTCGGCAAGAATGTCCTCGATGCGGCGTGTGTTGTGCCCGGCTTCGTGAGTTTTCCGATTGCTCAGGTCGGCGGTTGTGAGTTCAGCGACGCCCGCGAGGTAATCGCCAACTCGCGCCATCCACAAGGGCTCGAGGTCAGCCAAATGTCCGGCATGCTCCTGGGCCGACCACTTTTCTCCAGTTTTCCGCGATAACTGCTTACCGGGATAAGCACGGGCAATTTCCTCAATTCTTGCGGGCGTGCCTCGTAAGCGGATGCAGAGGTTTGGATATAGCTCTGCTGGAAACGAGAATTCGAATTTCCGATCAAACCAGTTGGGGATTTGAGTCATCGAGGCACCTGAAATGGTTGATGCTTGCCGACGGCTACGTGCATCTATGAACTGGTAGATCAGATTAGAGTTTTTCCTTCCACGTTTCTTTTTCTTCGTCAGGAGGCATCATGAAAACTCGCAAACTTGGACGTAGCGGCCCCACGGTTTCAGCCATGGGCCTGGGCTGCATGGGCATGTCGGAGTTCTATAGTGGACGCGATGACAATGAATCGGTGGCTACGATTCAGCGGGCCCTGGAACTCGGCATCACTTTTCTCGACACTGCTGACGTGTATGGGCCGTTTACCAACGAAGAGCTGGTCGGCAAAGCGATTCGCGGACGCCGGGACCAGGTTGTGCTGGCCACCAAGTTTGGCATTGTTCGCGATCCTAAGAATCCTAATGTCCGCGGGGTCAATGGCAAACCGGATTATGTCCGCCAGTCCTGCGAAGGCAGCCTGCGGCGACTGGGTGTGGACACGATTGATCTTTATTACCAGCACCGCGTGGATCCTGAGACGCCGATTGAGGAGACGGTGGGCGCGATGGCGCAACTGGTCAGGGAAGGCAAAGTTCGTTACCTGGGGCTGTCCGAAGCTAGTTCGCAGACTCTTCGCCGCGCCGCAAAGATTCATCCCATTACTGCGCTGCAGACCGAGTACTCGCTCTGGACACGCGATCCTGAAGACGAAGTTCTACCCACCTGTCGCGAACTGGGAATCGGCTTCGTGGCTTACAGCCCGCTGGGACGCGGCTTCCTGACTGGGCAATTCAAAACTTTCAATGATCTCGCCGCCGACGATTACCGCCGCAATTCGCCGCGTTTCCAAGGCGATAATTTCAAGAAGAACCTTGATCTTGTGCGGCGGGTGGAGGAAATGGCGAAACAAAAAGGCTGCAAGTCTTCACAGCTGGCGCTGGCTTGGGTGCTCGCGCAAGGGGATGACATTGTGCCGATTCCTGGCACCAAGCGCCGGAAGTATCTGGAAGAAAATGTCGGGGCTATCAACATTCAGCTGACTTCGGAAGATCTGCACCGGATCGACGAGGTTTTTCCGCGGGATGCAACCGCTGGAGCGCGCTATCCGGAACACATGATGCAGTTGGTGAATGGTTGATGAAAATAACTCGGGGCGGCCGTTGGCCGCCCCGCTATTTACTATTGCATTCGCAAACCTGTAAACACAAGGTCCCTCCACTTCGCTTCTCATCCCCTTCGGGTTTGAGAAGCTCCGGTCGGGATGACATTTCATTGCGGGTTACGCCCGGGCGGGACTCTCCCCACCTTTGGCGATTCCTGGGCGTCCTGGCTCGGGCTTCAGCACTTGCTGTACGCCGTCATCGGACTTCGGCGGAGGCGTCATCTTAGGCAGTTCTTTGCCTTCAATGATCATCTTGATCTCGTTGGCGTCGAGCACTTCGCGCTCCAGCAATGCCAGCGCGATTCTGACCAGCGCTCCGTTATCCTGCGCAAGGACGCCTTTCGCGGTGTTGTAGCCCTGGCCCACGATGCGGCGAACTTCGTCGTCGATTTTGATTGCCGTAGCTTCGCTGTAATCGCGATGCTGGGCAATCTCGCGGCCCAGGAAAATCTGCTCTTCCTTTTTGCCAAAGGTCAGCGGGCCCAGATCGCTCATGCCGAATTCGCAGACCATCTTACGCGCCAGTTCTGTGGCTCGCTCGATGTCGTTGCCGGCGCCGGTGCTCATCTGGTTGAGGAACATCTCCTCGGCGATGCGGCCACCCATCATGATGGCGATTTCCGTCTCCAGATATTCCTTGGTGTAATTGTGCTTGTCGTCGATTGGCAACTGCATGGTTACGCCGAGAGCCATGCCACGAGGAATGATTGTGACTTTGTGCAGCGGATCAGAATTGGGCAGCTTGGACGCGACTAGTGCGTGACCGGCTTCGTGATAGGCTGTCACCTTCTTCTCTTCTTCCGTGAGAATGAGCGACTTGCGCTCCACGCCCATCAGGACTTTATCCTTGGCTAACTCGAAGTCATACATGAGCACCGCTTTGCGATTTTGCCGCGCCGCGCTCAATGCAGCTTCGTTCACCATGTTGGCCAAGTCGGCTCCCGAGAAGCCCGGTGTACCTCGTGCCAGGACGGAGAGATCAACATCGTCGGCCAAAGGAATCTTGCGGGTGTGGACTCGCAGAATCTCTTCACGCCCACGAACGTCAGGACGATGTACTACCACGCGGCGGTCGAAACGGCCCGGCCGCAACAGCGCGGGATCAAGCACGTCAGGACGGTTGGTTGCGGCCATCAGAATGACGCCTTCGTTCGATTCGAAGCCGTCCATCTCGACCAGCAATTGATTCAGTGTCTGCTCGCGTTCATCGTGCCCGCCACCCAAGCCAGCGCCGCGATGACGTCCAACCGCATCGATTTCATCGATAAAGATGATGCAGGGGGCGTTCTTCTTGCCCTGCTCGAATAGATCACGAACCCGGCTTGCACCGACGCCGACAAACATTTCTACGAAGTCCGAACCGGAAATCGAGAAGAAGGGAACGTTGGCCTCGCCAGCAACCGCTCGTGCCAGCAGGGTCTTACCGGTGCCCGGCGGTCCGACGAGCAGCACGCCCTTGGGAATGCGTCCGCCGAGTTTCTGGAATTTCTGCGCTTCGCGCAGGAACTCGATAATCTCCTTCAGTTCTTCTTTGGCTTCTTCCACGCCGGCCACGTCCTTGAACGTGACTTTCTTCTGCTGCATGGAGAGCAATCGCGCGCGGCTCTTTCCGAACGAAAGCGCTTTGTTTCCGCCCGTCTGCATTTGCCGGATCATGAAGAACCACAGGGCAGCCAGTAGAATGAGCGGCGCCAGGTTCAGCAGCCAGCTTGGCCAACTCCCGCTGCTCGCGTCACGGACGTTGATAACGACGCCCTTGTCGCGCAGCAACTTGATCATGTCGGGATAGTTCGTGGGAACGGTAGTGTGGAAGGTCGAGCCGTCGTTCGCAAACTTGCCATGCACTTCCTGCAAGTTGATGGTGACCTCTTTGACGTTGCCCTGGTCCACATCCGTCATGAATTGCGAGAAGTTGACTTCCTTCTCTTTTTGCCCGGCTCCGCCTGCCTTTACCACCTGCCAAAGGAGGAACGCCGAGAGCACGATCACTAGCCAGAAAACCACGGTCTTAACTGTTGAATTCACCTAAAAACTCCTGAGAAAGTCGCGTCCGCGTTCCAAAAACGCAACTGGGGCTCCGCCTAAAGTAATAGATGCCAGCCGCAGGGATTGGATAGAGGAAATTACCAACTTCATCATTCTAACCCTTCTTGTAGAAAAAAGGAGGGAGTTCTTGCCATGACTTAAGTCACAGAGAAGGTTCAGCTTGCAGACGCCACGTAGGGCAGGTTGCGAAGAGTCTGTTCGGGCGATCCCAACCCATAACCCACCAGGAACGCTTCGTCCACCAGAAATCCGAAGTAATCCGGCTGTAACTGCACTCTCCTGGCCGATTGCCGGTCCAGCAATGTAGCCAACTTGACCGAAGCCGCTCCCCGGCCTCGCAAGTCGTTCATCAGAAACTCGCTGGTCACTCCGGAATGGACCAGGCCCTCGATCAGCAAAACATGCTGGCCGACGATCGCGAGTTCATGGCTGAAAAAGATTTCCAGAAAGCCCGCCGCGGTGTTCTCCTGCTCACGCCGATACCTCGGCTTGATGAACTGGCAAATGACCGGTACCTCCAGAACCCGCACCAGGTCGGCCATGAAAATGAACCCGTTTTCGAGCAACGCCAGAGCGTGAACGGTTTTGCCCTGGTAGTCGTAGGAGATCTGCCGCGCCATTTCACGGATGCGTTTCTGGATCTGCTCGGTGGGAATGACAGTGCGTAACTGTTCAGGTTTTGGGTTGGCATTCATATGCTTTTGTTCATATGGCAACTTTGCACGTGTGGCGACGGGCGCCTCGCCCGTCCGCTTTTAGCCAAACTCACTCCTACAACCGAACCTCGCGGATCAATACCGCTTCCTGACTTCGCGGCCGCAACTGCCTTGTGGCCGGAAAGCCGCGGACCCAGACGACATCGCTTCCACTGACTACCACCGGCCAGAGCTGCCTTTCCGCTCCGGCTACACGTCGCTCTTGCAGCAGTTCTTTAATCTTCTTGGCGCCTTTGGTATGTGCCGGCCAGAAGCGATCCCCTGCACGCCAGTTTCTGACTCTCAGGTCAGACGCCAGTAATGCCCGGTCCAACAAATCCTCGGGATTATAACCCGCAGCGGCGTTTCCAGAGACTAATACTGCCTCGAAGCGCGATTCCGTCTCCAGAACCTCAACCGATCCAGGGACGGGGAGGCGGTATTCGTAGTCCACTTTGCGCGGCGTATCGCTTTGAAGCTCGAAGCACAACTCGCCCTTGTTTCGCAAAACCACCCATCCATCGGGCAACACAGTGGACTTGGCCGGTCCAACACGGGCGGAGCCCAAGGCTAGAATCTCTTCGACGTGATGGAAATCCAGTGGCCGCCCCAACGATTCACTGGCGGCGCGGACCAAACGCCGCTGCAGCGCGAGAGGAAAGTCTGCCACAACTGAGAAGCTGAGTACGCCGCCGGCGTCCTTTGCATGCCAAACCTGCGGCAGTACTCGCGCAACTTCCTTTTCCCAGTATTCCTCTTCGGAACGCGCAATCTCCGCCGTCTCCGCCAACGCCTCGCGTACCGCGGGGTTCAGATAACGCTCCAGCCGCGGTAAGATTCCGTGCCGCACTCGATTGCGCATGTGGCGCAAATCGCGATTACTCTTGTCCTCCCGCCAGTTCTGCCCCAGCGCCAGGAGATAAGCCTCCAACTCTCGTCGCCGGATTCCAAGCAGCGGGCGAACAATGGAGGCGGCTCTAGTCTCCTTCGTTGGCTGAGAGCTGATAACTGAAAGCTGAGAGCTGGTCAGTGACAACTGAGGATAAATTCCTGCCAATCCACGGCCACCAGCTCCACGAACAATCTTCAACAGCACTGTTTCAGCTTGATCGTCTAACGTGTGTCCGGTAGCAATCCGGTTCAACCGGCTTTCCAGCAGCAATTGCCGGAAGTACTGGTATCGCATTTCGCGGGCCGCCGTTTCCAGGCTCAGATGTTTCTCCGCCGCATGGGCGGCCACCTCACCGCTTTGGCGGTGCAGCTCTAACTTGTGCCGCTGAGCCAATTCAGCCACGAACCGTTCATCTTGATCCGACTCACTCCCACGCAACTTGTGATTGAAATGAACCACCGAAAGGACGATCCCGACTTCCTTGCGCAGTTCCAGCAGCAGACGAAGCAAGGCCACCGAGTCCGCGCCACCCGACACCGCGGTCCCCACGCGGTCCCCAGCCTTCAGGATTTGATGTTTCCGAATGTATTCGAGTACAGCCTGCTGCAGCCTCTCCACGGGAACATAGTACATCCAGAGGGATGCAGGACTGGATCTTCGCTAACTACCGCCGATCCGGCTAACGACTGCTCTTTTTCATCTTCTCCAAAAATCGCCCCACGCTCACAACCGCCCGCCCCACCGTGCCCCTGCCGATTTCCTGGACGTCGTCCCACGCAGTCACGCGCACCACGTAAAACTTCCCATCGAACGATTCCAGCACTGCTTCAGCCCGTATTCGCGCTCCGACGCCACTCGCTGCGCGATGCTCAACATGAATGGCCGTGCCTACGGTAATTTCGTCGCCTTCGCAGTAAGGTTGCAGCGCATGGAATGCAGCTGTTTCCATCAGCCGGATCATGTCGGGAGTCGAATACACCGGCGGCAGTTCGGGATGATGCGAGGTCAACGTGTGCTTGAACACAACCGTCTCCGCAACCGTCGCGCGAGCGCCAATTGGCATTGCTTTCGCCATAAGAGAAATCTCCACAAAAAGAAAGAGCCAATGAATTTAACGAATCACTGGCTCCATTTTGCGTTCCTTGGTTTTGAAGATTGCCGTCTACGCTGCTGCCGTCTGCGTGCGCCGGGTCTCGATTCCATCTAGCGCATGCCACAAGGCCTTTGCAGCATTCTCCGCGGCAACCAGCGCCTGCTCAGCCGCCCGTGGATTCGACTGCAGCCGTTTTCCCAACTGCTGACGCCACACCTGCGAGTGGTAAACATCCGCCGTCGTGTGCAGTGTGAAGTAGGCGGTCACGCGCTCATCGGCGCCATACATCTCCCGCAATCCGCGCGCCTTCTCCTTCGCAACCCGCGGTACTTGCGACTCATAGGCGTAGAAGGCGGCCAGCGCTTCTTCCGGTGCGCCCTCACTCGCGACCCGATGGAAGAATGAAGTCAGATCCTTAACCTCGGGCACCGGACTGTGTCCACGCATGTCGCGTCTTGCGCCCATGCCTTCCGCGAAGTCGAGCCACATCTCGGAATGTGGGGTCGACGCATCGCCAAACGCATCCGCCATTCCCTTCTCCTCCGCCATGTTGGCCAGCACTGCTTGGCGGAGTTCGCTTTCGTCGAGGCGTATACCGAGTTCCGCCAGATAGATCGGAAAAGCTTCCACGTGATGGTAGTAATCGCGCGCGTACTCCCGCAAATCCTCGCGGGTAAGTTCGCCCGCACTCCAGGCTTGATAGAAAGGATGACAAAGCAGATCATATTTCGCGATCCGCGCGTCCAGCTGTTCGAAGAATTGCTCAGTGGTCATATGATTGCGCCTCCCAGACTTTCGAATAAAGGACACTCCAATATACGGGGCGCAGGGGGCCCGTGCAACTCGCCCAAACCGGGAATTCATTGCGGCAAAGACGCAGTTTGAAGCACGCCGAAAGCAAGTCACGTTAGATACTGTAGGTGCGGGCGTCCTCGCCCGTGCGGGCGTCACTAGCTGCAGGTGTGAACATGGGGAAGCGAATTGCGATTGCGACGATTGCAGCTCTGATCTCAACTCTTTCCGCAATCATGATTGCGCAGTCGACCCGCCCCGGGATTTTTCGTATTTCGCCCACCAGCGGCCCGGAGGGTTCCCGTGTGGAAATCACTGGCAAGAACTTAGAGGGAGCCTCGGCTGTCTTGCTGGGCGCGAGCAGCGCCTATTTCAGTATCATTTCCCCTGAAACACTCGTCACGCTAATTCCGCATAAAAGTATTACCTCGACAATCACCGTGGTCACACCGCAAGGCCGGGCCTCAAGTCCGTTCGCCTTCGTGATTTCTAACGATCCGCGCGTCCCCGATGAGGTCAGCTACAAGGCCGGTTATGTAAACGCAGTTGCGCCGCCCCGCGATTTCAAATCGGCGCTACTTTGGGGAATCGCAATCGCTGACACTCGTGTCCCCGTTCACGAATCCGCAGAAATAGAAATTGCCTCGACGCAGCTCACTTGCCGCATCGAGGGCAAGGACGTAATCCTCAACGACGACAAGGGCAACGTTCGTGGCGGGCTCTACCGCCGCGAACCCTGGTTTGGCACCGATCAGCACGACCCCATGCCCCTAACTTACGATCAGTCCAACCACGCCGTTGTGCTAAAAGTCGGCCAACGCCCCGATCGCGTCTGGCATTTCTGGAGCCCCTCGCCTCGCGCCGCGCTACCATCCGGAAAGCTCGAAGGCTGCACCGTCAAAGCCCGCGTCAGGATTTCTCCAGGAGCTCTTCTGCAGATGGGTATGGACTATTGGCGCTCGCCCACCATCGCCTACGGCCCAGGCGGGAACAACCACGAAGCTGGAGCCAGCAACTGGTACTTTCCCTCTGACCAATGGCAGGAAGCGATGTTCACGGATATTGGCGGCCCGCAATTCTAAAAAATCATGTGGTGCTAAGGCATCCTGCGCCCAGGCATTTCATTGCTAGAATAGAAACCACAGATGTCCTTCACTGAACTCTTCGACGTTGTCGTGGTTGGCGCCGGTCATGCCGGATGCGAGGCCGCCATGGCCGCGGCCCGCATGGGCCTCAAGACCGCCCTCTACACGCTGAACGTAGACCTCATTGCGCAAATGTCCTGCAACCCCGCTATAGGTGGAATTGCCAAGGGCCATCTGGTCCGCGAAGTCGATGCCCTCGGCGGCATCATGGGCGAGATCACGGACGCGGTTGGCATCCAGTTTCGCCTGCTCAATACTTCTCGTGGACCGGCGGTCTGGTCTCCACGCGCCCAATGCGATAAGCAAGCCTACCGCCTCAAAATGCGCGAGGTTCTCGAGTCCCAGCCAAATCTGAAGATCAAGCAAGCGGAAGTTGCGGATCTGATTATTGAAGAGTCGTTGGCCGTTGGCCGTTCGTCGTTGGCTAACAATGGCGACGGGACAGCGGACGACCAACGACCAACGACCAACCACCGCCTCTGTCGCGGTATCAAACTCCGCGACGGCCGCACGGTGGGCGCGAGCGCGATCATCATCACCACCGGTACTTTCCTCAACGGCCTCATTCACTGCGGAGAACAGCAATATCCCGCAGGCCGCTCGGGTGAACCCGCCGCTGTCCTTCTAGGAGAATCGCTCAAACAACTCGGCCTGCGCGGATGCCGCCTCAAGACCGGAACGCCGCCACGCCTCGACGGCCGCACTATCGACTGGTCGCAATTCCAAGTTCAACCGGGCGATGAAGACCCCACGCCCTTCAGCTTCCGCACTAAGCGCGTCGCTCATCATGATTCGCAAGTGCCTTGCTACATCGCCTGGACCACGCCGGAAACCCAACGCATCATCCGCGAGAACGTGCATCGGTCGCCCATGTACAGCGGCCAGATTCAATCCATCGGGCCGCGATATTGTCCGTCGATCGAAGACAAGATCGTGAAGTTCCCGGACAAAACAACGCACCAGCTCTTCCTCGAGCCCGAGGGACTGAACACCCACGAAATCTACGTCAACGGCATGAGCACCTCCCTGCCGGTCGAGGTTCAGCTTGCGATCCTCAAGTCCATCCCGGGTCTTGAGACTGCGGATATGCTGCGTCCCGGCTACGCCATCGAGTACGACTCGATCGATCCGACGGAACTGGAGCGCACGCTAGAAACCAAGAAGATCAGCAGACTATTCCTCGCCGGCCAGATCAACGGGACCAGCGGATACGAGGAAGCTGCTTGTCAGGGCTTGATGGCCGGGATCAACGCCGCGCTGAAAGTGAAGAACGAGGCGCCACTCATCCTCGATCGAACCGAGGCCTACACCGCGATTCTCATCGACGACCTGATCTCGAAGGGCACCAACGAGCCTTATCGAATGTTCACCTCCCGCGCCGAGTTCCGCCTGCACCTGCGCATCGACAACGCCGACCGCCGCCTAACCCCGCACGGCCGCAGAATCGGATTAATTTCCAACTCAGCCTGGGCCGATCACCTGGCCAAGCAAGAGCGCCTGCAAGCCATGAAACAATTGCTGGAAAAAACCAGACTCACCGGCGCAATGTTGGAAACGATTTCGCACGCTCTTTTAACCTGTCATCCCGAGCGGAGTGAGGCGCAGCCGAACGAAGTCGAGGGACCTTGTGTTTCTCTGCGTGAGAATCACCTTTCTGCCGCCACAGGCCAAACCTGCGCCCAACTCCTCAAGCGCCCGGAAATCACAATCGAGAACCTGGCCCCAATCCTGCGCGAACTCGACCCGGAATTCTTTGAAAGAGAACAAATCCGTGACAATCCGCCCGAATCCGTGGCCGCTCTTTCGTCCGAAGTCCGCAACGAACTCAAGTCGGTCGAAACCGAAATAAAATACGAAGGCTACCTGCTACAACAACAGCGCGCCATCGACCGCCTGAAAAAGGCTGAGCAACGCGCCATTCCCGACTGGTTCGATTACCACTCGGTCAGTGGCCTCTCCCGCGAAATGCAGGAAACCCTGCTAAAGATAAGACCGCGCACCCTGGCCCACGCCTCCCGCATTCCGGGCGTGACCCCAGCCGCAGTATCCTTAGTGCACGTCTACATCGAGATTCAAGCCAAGCGCCGCGAACACGCCGCCGCGCTGTGATCGCCAAGGTCAGGTGGGGACAGCGGTCCCCGGCTGGTCCGAGTCGTGCGAAGCTCGGCAGCCGCGTCGGGGTCCGAAAACGGCCAGCCTTTGTTCCTCCGATGATCTATTCTGTTTAGGAGTTCGGAGAATGACCAGGTTCTACAGCAAGATCGAAAGCCCGCTAGGCCCCTTGCTCCTAGCTGCTGATGACGCCGGCCTGCGCGAGATCCGTTTCGTGAACGGACGTCGCCCAACCCGACCGGACGCTTCCTGGAAAGAAGATCACGCTCCGCTTAGCGAAACCATCCGTCAGCTCGAAGCCTATTTCGCGGGAGAACTGGAAAACTTCGACTTGCAACTCGCGCCCGAAGGAACACCGTTCCAGTTGGGAGTCTGGCTCCGCCTTTGCGATATTCCCTATGGAGAAACCATCTCCTACGGGGAACTGGCTGGCCGAATCGGGAGTCGGAAAGCGTCCCGCGCAGTCGGCCTCGCCAACGGCTCCAATCCAATCCCTATCGTGATCCCGTGTCATCGCGTCATCGGCAGCAATGGCAAGCTCACCGGATACGGCGGCGGCTTGCCCATCAAAGAAAAGCTGCTCGCACTGGAACGCCGCCAGCTGCGTCTGCTCTAATCTACATCGTCCGGACAAGCTTGCATTCGCGTCGGCGACCCGGCCACATCGACGTGTTGGTTAATAACGCGGGCGTCGAGGGGAATGGGTCAGTGGAAGAAACTGCGTTGGCAGAATTCCGCGCGGTGATGGAAACCAATTGTTTCGGGGCATTGCGTTGCATGCAGGCGGTTGTGCCCGATATGCGGAAACGGAAGAGCGGATGCATTATCAATGTAAGCTCGGTCGCGGGGCGCATTGCCAATTCGCCATTCGCCCCTTACACCGCCTCGAAGTTTGCCCTCGAGGCTCTTAGCGATACGTTGGCGCAGGAGATGAAGATGTTTAATGTCCGGGTGGCAATCGTCGAGCCCGGCATTATCGACACGCCCATGGCCCGAGGATTGGTGGAACTGCCGGGCGGCGGCTCGCCTTACCCTCAGCAGCGGCGCCTCGCTCTTCTCTTTACTGCGGCGCTCAAAAACCCGGCGCCGCCGTCGCTGGTGGCAGATAAGATTTTGGAGATCATCGAGAGCGGGACTTGGCAACGGCGGCACCCGGTCGGACCGGATGCGGGAGCATTCTTAAAATGGCGTGAATCCATGACCCACGAGGAATGGGTCGCTTCCCAATCCGCCGACGACGAAACCTGGCTCCGACGCATGGAGCGCGACTTCGGCTTAACCATCCCCAGTACTTGAAGGTCCGGGTTGCACAGTAGTGCTCTTACTGTAGCGGCGGTGGAGTTAGGCCCATGAATGTTGTCCCCTGGAATTTTCCCTGGGCATCAAAGTTCCAGGTGAAGAGGGCGGACCCGGCGCTGGCGCAGGCGTGGCATCCGTTGCGCAGCGGGTAACCAACCACAAACTGGGTTCCACCATTTGGGCCCGATTGGGAGTTGGGCCAGGTCTTCCCGTCGCGATCCCCCGGCCACAAATTGACGTTGGGAAATTGGTTTTTCACATCCTGAAACTGGAAACTGTGTTCCATAGTTTTTGTATCGAGCAGCTTCAAATCCTCGACATTGATGATCGCAGGCTTTCCATTCACGAATAAAAGACCGTAGTTCGTGTTGGCGCGAAGAGGATAAGTGATCCACGCGAATGCAACCGGAGGCTGACTTTGGAATCCGGTCATGACGCCGAATTCGCCGTGACTCTGTTTGTAGAGTTCGCGGGTAAAGCTTACGGCGTCGGCTGGGGCGCCGGCTTTGGCCATCTGATCGATCATGCAGTCGACGTCACCGGGGTGGGACTTGTCGCAGGAGGCGTGGGCGGTGGCGAGAAATTGCGACGATACCTGCCATACCGCGGAGTCACTAATCTTCGCTTGGCCCTGCGATTGGGTTGACACGATTCCGGCCATGCAAACGACGACGAGAAGTAGACAGGCGTTCTTCATAATTCTTCCCTTGGAGGAAACATTCTATACCGCCCGGCAGCACAGCATCTTCGTCAGCTGGAGAAGTTTGCTCTTCGCAAAAGTTACATCCTTTTACAAACCGTTAATATTTCCGGCGTAAAATGTTGGCCGTTTGTTGTTTCACGAAGTCGTAGGAGGTAGGCAGTATGAAACGGTTGTGGTTTGCAGCATCTCTCCTTGTAGTCCTTCCCCTGGTGGCGCTGACGGCGGGTGAGCGGCCGTCTGGTGATTCCTGGCCACAGTGGGCGAAGGATGCGCAGCATACTGGTTTCATCCAGGTGGCCGGACAACCGGCGAGCCACAAGCTTGCCGAGATTCGTTATGACCCTTTCGTGGCCCAGGAAAAGCTTGATGAGGGCGGTGAATTGGTCGTGCATTACCAGGTACCGCTGACCGAGGGCAACAGCGTTTACATGGAATTCAAGACTGGTAAGTGGATCCCGTGCCATCCTCCGACAGCATGGCAGACGGGAACGGCATGCGGTCCCAATACATGGGACAAAGAAATCTGGAATGAGAAGCGTCTGGACTGGCAGCAGGGGAAACTGGTGGAGAAGTGGAACTATCAGAGCGATTGGAAGCCAGAGCCCAATGCTGGGGAGACCAATTTTGGCGGCTGGGAGCCGGTTTTCCATCCAGTGCTAACCGGTGAGTTTATCTACGTCCCCGGGTTCGGCGGCACGGTTTGGAAAGTGAACAAGAGCGACGGCACTGCGGTATCGCGCATCAATCCGTTTGGCACGTCAATCGATAAAAACAAATTTGTCGCCGGCCCGCTTACGGCGGACGCGCACGGCGACGTGTACTACAACGTGATCAAACTCGATCCGACGAATCCCTGGGTGGTCGATGTTCCCGGATCATGGCTGGTCAAGATAGGAGCGGACGATACGGCGTCGACGGTAACTTTCAAGAAATTAACCAAGGGAGCGCCGAAGGGCACGGATAACTGTCCGCTTTTCTTTTTTGACGTGAAGACTCTTCCCTGGCCTCCCAGCAAGCACGCCAAGCCCATGGATATACCCTGTGGAACGCAACGGCCTGGCATCAACGTGGCTCCAGCTATCGGACCGGACGGAACCGTCTACACGGTCAGCCGGGGGCACTTTGATTTGACGGTAGGATATTTGGTCGCGGCGAATCCTGACTTGACACCGAAATGGCACGCGTCACTGGGACGGCGGCTGCACGATGGCTGCGGCTTTCTGGTACCCATCGCAAAGCACAAGAATCAGCCCAATGCATGCCGTGAGGGGACGACGCCTGGAGTCGATCCGACCACGAATGATTGGGGCTCGGGGTGGATTCTCGACGAGGCTTCCTCGACGCCCACAGTTTTGCCGGATGGCAGCGTCCTCATGGGTGTGATTACGAACTACAACTCGTTTCGCGGTCATCTCATGAAGTTCAGCGATGCAGGCAATTTCCTGGGCGCCTACGATTTCGGTTGGGATTCGACACCAGCCGTGTATCCGCACGACGGCACCTACTCGATCGTACTTAAAAACAACCACTATCCCGGCGGGCTGTATTGCAACCTCAACAGTCCCATTTGCAAGCCGCTTCCACCCGGGCCCTACGACATAACCCAGATCAGCGCCGATCTGAAGCCGGAATGGAGTTTCAAGAACACGACCATCGACAAAGATCATCCCAACGGTTATGAGTGGTGCATCAACGCGCCCGCGATTGATGCGAAGGGAGTGGTTTACGTCAACAGTGAAGACGGCAATGTGTATGTTCTGAATCAGGGCGGAAAGCTGCAGTCGAAGCTGTTTCTGCAAATAGCGCTCGGTGCGGCTTACACTCCGTTGTCGCTGGGGCCGGATGGCAAGATCTACACTCAGAATGACGGTGTGCTTTTCGTGGTTGGTCAATAAGACCAGCACGACGCTGACAAACATCGCTGTGCTTGTCATCCCGAGCAAAGCGAGGGATCTGCAGCCTTGACACTTCCAGTCACCACTGCAGATCCCATAACCTCGTTTTTGGGAACGATAGCTCGCTCCGCTCGACCGCCGCACTACGCAATCCTGCCTGGAACGACTAAACTAGTTGTAGGACAACTCTTCTATGAACAGCTTTGGCAGCCGTTCCACTCTCCGCGTTACTGGCCACGATTACGAGATTTACCGCATCGACGCCCTTGACAAGCAGGGCATCTCTACCAAGCATCTTCCTTTCTCGCTGCGCATTCTGCTGGAGAACTTGTTGCGCACTGAAGACGGTCGCAGCGTGACCAAAGAAGATATCCGCGCGCTCGCGGCGTGGAATAGCAAGTCGAAACCGGACAAGGAAATCGCCTTCACGCCTAGCCGTGTACTGATGCAGGACTTCACCGGAGTGCCGGCCGTCGTCGACCTGGCAGCCATGCGCGATGCCATGAAAGTGCTTGCGGGCGACCCCGGATTGATTAATCCCTTGCAGCCTGCTGAGCTAGTTATCGACCACTCGGTGCAAGTGGACGAATTCGGCACGCCGCAAGCGTTTCAGCTGAATGCCGAACTTGAATTCCTGCGCAACAAAGAGCGCTACGGATTTCTGCGCTGGGGGCAAACCGCTTTCCGCAACTTGGCGATCGTTCCGCCCGACACCGGAATCGTGCATCAAGTGAACCTCGAATTTCTGGCTCGAGTTGTCTACGTGAACGAATTGAACGGCAAGCGCGTAGCTTATCCCGATACGCTGGTAGGTACGGATTCTCACACCACCATGATTAACGGCCTGGGCGTGCTGGGTTGGGGGGTGGGGGGAATCGAGGCCGAGGCTGCGATGCTGGGACAGGCAGTATCCATGCTGATTCCGCAAGTGGTTGGCGTGAAGCTGACGGGCAAACTACGCGAAGGCGCCACGGCGACTGATCTGGTGCTGACGGTTACGGAGATGTTGCGTAAGCATGGTGTGGTCGGGAAGTTTGTCGAGTATTTTGGACCTGGCCTGCAGGAACTCCCGCTCGCCGACCGCGCCACTATCGCCAATATGTCTCCCGAATACGGCGCGACTTGCGGTATCTTTCCAGTCGATAAAGAGACTCTCGCTTACTTGCGATTGACGGGGCGATCCGACGAACAGATCGCGCTGGTCGAGGCCTACTGCCGCGAGCAGGGATTGTTTCACGATGAGAAAACACCCGAAGCGCAATATTCCGAGACGCTCGCGCTGGATTTGGGCACCGTCGAATCCAGCCTCGCTGGCCCCAAGCGTCCGCAGGATCGGGTGCCCCTTGCTCAGGCGCGGGAGTCGTTTCAAACGTCACTCCCATCGCTATTGAAACCAAAATCCGGCGTGACCGTTTCCTCGCCAACTACGGACTCCGCGAAAAAGGTGGCGGGGTGGGAGCAAGAAGGCGGTAGTCCCACGGCAGTGGGAGTGGGCGACCATCGGGTTGAGGAGCACGTTCCGCAAGCCGCCGGGGCAGCTTTGCGCCACGGCAGCGTCGTCATTGCCGCCATCACCAGTTGCACCAACACCTCCAACCCTTCCGTAATGGTTGCAGCAGGCCTGGTTGCGAAAAAGGCGGTCGAGCGCGGCCTGCAAGTTCCATCGTGGGTGAAGACGTCGCTGGCTCCGGGCTCAAAGGTCGTGCGCGATTATCTGGAGCGCGCAGGTCTGACTCCGTATCTCGAAAAATTGAAGTTTCACATCGTGGGCTACGGCTGCACGACGTGTATTGGAAACTCCGGGCCGTTGCCGGAAGAAATTTCGAAGGCGATCGACGAAAAGAATCTGGTGGTCGCGTCTGTGCTCTCCGGCAATCGCAATTTTGAGGGCCGCATCAATCCTGAAGTTCGCGCCAACTATCTGATGTCGCCGCCGCTGGTGGTTGCGTTTGCGCTGGCGGGGCGCATCGATGTCGATTTGCGAAAGGACGCCATTGCCAACGACAAGCAAGGCAAGCCAGTATATTTGGCGGACATCTGGCCCACGCGCAGTGAAGTGGATGAGGCCATCAAGAAATCGATTTCGTCGGACATGTTCCGGCGAAGCTACGGCGAGGTTTATCACGGGGATGAGCGCTGGCGTGGCTTGCCCGTACCCAAAGGCGAGACCTACGCGTGGGATAAAGATTCGACTTACATCCGCCGCGCTCCCTACTTCGATGGCATGACGCTGAAGCCGACCGCGGTGGAAGATATCAAGAATGCGCGCGTGTTGGCAGTGCTCGGCGACAGCGTCACCACCGATCACATCTCGCCCGCCGGCTCGATCAAGAAGGACAGCCCAGCGGGAAAGTATTTGATCGAGCATGGCGTCAAGCCCGCCGATTTCAATTCCTACGGCTCGCGGCGCGGCAACCATGAAGTCATGGTACGGGGGACTTTTGCCAACGTTCGCCTGCGCAACAAGATGGTTCCCAACCTCGAAGGCGGATTCACCCGTCACCTGCCCGATGGCCCGGAAATGAGCATCTTTGAAGCGTCAGAGAAATATATTGCTGAGCACGTTCCGCTCGTGATCCTTGCGGGCAAGGAGTACGGTTCGGGTTCCTCGCGTGATTGGGCTGCGAAGGGCCCGCTTTTGCTTGGCGTGCGCGCCGTCATTGCGGAAAGTTACGAGCGCATCCATCGCTCCAACCTGGTAGGAATGGGCATTCTCGCGTTGCAATTCCTCGAGGGCGCGACCCCGCAGTCGCTGGGATTGAGCGGCGAAGAAGTGTTCGAGATCACGGGGATTCGTGAGTTGATCGGAAGCTTCGCTCCGGGCCGGCAGGTGAAAGTTCGCGCCACGGC
>Ga0210403_10002331_pt1 | contig 17250 bp, 18 predicted proteins | sample IncBWC19MmetaG_FD_150863 | JGI IMG/M metagenome (GOLD analysis project Ga0210403, IMG submission 150863) | Forest soil microbial communities from Barre Woods Harvard Forest LTER site, Petersham, Massachusetts, United States - Inc-BW-C-19-M | ecosystem: Environmental > Terrestrial > Soil >... | reverse complement strand
TCCTTGCCTCCTTTGATATACTGCTCGCAGGTGCCGCGGTGGTTATGGTGAGCGCCCGCCTTGGTCGAATTTATTAATTTGATCGGGACCCCGCGAACGGCAGGAATCGGCGCATCTTCACCGTTCCCGCGGGTTCCGGCGAAGGTCCCCTGATTGAACCGACAGCGGCCGCTTAGCCTTGGCGGCGGGAACGCGTCCTCATGCCCCAAAGCAGCCCTCGCGCTGCGCGGGATTGAGCATCTGCGCTATCGAAAATTATCTTCAGGCCGCCCGCAAAACCTCCGCGCTGGCCGACATCCCGTTCGTCTACACAGACTTCGGTATGGATAGTCGATCAAGACGAAGCCGGTGACGCGCGTCGGTAAGGCGGTGCACGCCGGCAAGCACCGCCGTGACCGCGCCGAGGCCGGTGCCGCCGGCGATCAGGAACATCACCAGGATCTGATACTTGACGGCCTCGACCGGAGGCACCCCGCCGAGGATCTGCCCGGTCATCATCCCCGGGAGCGAGACGACACCGGTCGCGGCCATCGAGTTGACGACCGGCATCAGCGCGCTTCGCAGCGCCTCGCGGGTGACGGGAGAAGTTGCCGCGCGTCTGGACGCACCCAGCATCAGTTGCGCTTCAACGGCCGCACGGCGATTGGCGAGGCTCGTCGTCAGTCTGTCGAGACCCAAGCCGACGCCGGTCATGCAGTTTCCCAAAATCATGCCGAGAAGCGGTATCGCATAGCGCGGGTGGTACCAGGGGATCGGCTGCAGCACGGTAACCAGGGCGAAGACCGTCACGACGACCGACGCCATCATCATGCAGCCGGTACCCAACCCGTAGGACCACCAGCCCGCGAGTCGCCGTTCCTGCCGCTGGGCCGCCTCACGGCCGGCGAAGAGCACCATCCCGAGCGCAGCCAGGCCGGTCCACCAGGGTGAAACAATGGCGAACAGCGTCGTCAGCACCAATCCGACAAGCGCCAATTGCACCACCATGCGAATGGCGGCGACTAGAAGGCTGCGATGAATTCTCAGGCCAAAGATAACGGAGAGGCTGGCATCGATGAGGACAAAGACGCTGGCGGCCGCCAGCTCCCAATAGTTCAGCGCGATATAATTGGACACTCGGCAATCTCCTCCCGTACCTCCCCGCTCTCGACAACGATGCGCCGGGCCGCGATGCGCTTTGCCTGCTCACATCGTGAGTCACCCACAGCGCCGCGAGGCCTCCCCGCATTCGCGCGGCGACCAGCGCTTCGACGGCCCGCACCGAAGCAGAATCGAGCGCCGCCGTCGGTTCATCGAGCAACAGCACCTTCGGCCGCACCATGAGCGCGCGCACGAGCGCCAGCCGCAGTCGCTCGCCGGTCGACAGTCGCGCGATGTGCCAGCTTTTCGCGCCGTCGCGAAAGCCCAGCTCTCCGACGACGGCCAGCGCAGCCGACCAGTCGGTGAAATGCTCGCCGACCGTGTCGGCCCACCAGCCCGGCTCAGCCGGCACATAGCCGACCAAACGCCGCCAGTCGGGTCCAGACATCCTGGTGCGGTCGCGGCCGTCGAGGCGGACCAAGCCTTCATTCGGATCGAGGTCCGCGAGCGCCCGCAACAGCAGTGTCTTGCCGGCTCCCGACGGACCTTGGATGGCGATGCACTCCCCGGCCGACAAGCAGAACGAGGCGGCCTTCAGCAGGTGTGTCCGAAGATCGACAACCGAGAGCAACGGCCGGCCGGCTTCAGGTTCGGTGCGGTCGCGTTCGCTTGCCACGGATTGCCCTGTCGCGCAGCGGCTATTTTGCCGCTGAATGGCAGCGATCCAAGGCGAGCCGGGCGATCGCGGCCGGCGCCTCGTCGGGGATGGCGAAGCAGGAGCTGACATTGATTTCACAGAGGACGTAGGTGTCCTCACCCGATGCCGTGCGAGGGCCGTAGAGGAAGTCCGCGTCCCAGATGATCGGCAGCCGCGCCCGGGCGATGCCGAGCACCTCCATCATCTGCGGTACCCATTCTTGTTCCATTTTGGCGCGGAGCGCCTGGAACGGCTCGGCCTCCGGCCCGTGCATGATGCGCGGACCCGGTTGCGCGGCAGGTGATTCCGGCCCCTCGGGCGGTGGCGGGATCAACGCCTTGATCAGCTGGTAGCCGAAACCCGCCACCCTGTCGACACCCATATAGCAGCGGATCATGCCCTCGGGCAGGCGCGGCTGAAATGGCTGGTCTATGATGCAACCGCCCCAGCCGAAATAAGGCCCGCAGCGCGCCGTGAATTCATGAAGCGGCAGGTCCTCCGGGATGCTCCCGCGCTGCGCGTGCAGCACCCGCACCATATCGGCCTTGCCGGGACGCGAGGCCAATAGCTCGACTTTCCACACGCCGTCGCCGCCGTTGCCTCGGTTCTGCTTGAGCACCCGCGGGCCCGACGATTGCAGCCGCGACGGGAACGCCGCGCCGAACTCAGCGGCGCTGCGGTAGAGGTGCGTGTCGGCGCCCCATCCGAGATGCTTCGTGCGATACAGGACCTCCTTGACCCCCATCTGGAGGATCACATCCGGGTGCGCGCTGACCCAAGGCCCGCGCAAGGCGATGTCATACAACAGCGGATCAAGCACAGCGCGCGTCTTGCCCTGATGGATCGGATCGACCCACACGAGCACGCCGTCGGCCGCCAGCAATTGCTCGCGCACCTCGCCTTCGAATGCCTCGTCATAGACGGCGGGCTCGGCATGGATGCCCGCGGCGCTCAACTCCTCGAAGACGCGGTAAAAGCGGTTGTTCTGTGGTGTGGCCGTTCGACGGGCCTCCGCATCGCCGCGCCAAAGAATCGCGATCTTATAGGGCCTGGTGGGGTTGCGTCCGTGCATGCGGCACTCCTCGCTTGGCGAGAGGCGCAGAGCTTGGACGGCCGTCTGACGGGGTGCCTGCCGAAACCCCGCTGGGTATGCTATTGGCTCCCTCCGGGGTTGACAATCCCCGATTGGGACAAGGGAGCGGACATTGCTGGCGATCGAGCGCCACCGGCATCGCGGAGCAACGCTGCCAATCGGGCGGCTGCCCTACTCGGCGCCAGCACGCCGATCGCGAAGCTGCTGCTCGGCTTTACAGACTGGCTGCTATTGGCCGGGCTCCGCTCGGCGGCTTGGGTGTGCTCTGATTGGCTACCTCGCCATAAAGGCGAACGTGACGCCGAGGCGGATCTCGCCGGCGGTGTGGTCGCCGGCACACGCGCCACGCAGGCCGAAATCGACCGCCACATCGTCCCTTACCTGCCATTTCGCCCCCCGATGAGTGCCGAGCGCGTAGCGGTTGCGGTGAAATCGCGGTCATAAAAGACTTCAGCGACCGGGCGCACCGGCCAGTCGTGCGGTCCCTCGGCGATGCCGCCGACGAACAAATCGGCATGCTGCTGGCGGGTGAGGGAGGCGACAGCGTTGAGGTGGATCGTCGCCCACGACCATTGCTGCGAGAGGATCCCGGCGAGGCTGGCGCCGGTGCCGTGATCGGCGCGGATCCCCGGGAGGAGGACGCCAAACTCGGTCGCGATGCTCGGGTCCGTCTTTTGCTGCAGCGCACCCTCGCGCAGCACGCCTTTTACAAACGCACTGTTGCCCACCAGGCTGGCCCCGCCGGGCCCTCCCGAAAGGCTGTGGGCAACCTGTCCCTCGACAACCCCTTCCCAGCCGGGCGCGACGCCGTAATTGAGCACGGTCGAGGGCGCGAACAGCGTTCGCACTCGGCCCTCGCGCAGATATTCGGCCGGCGCGAACTCGATCTCGACCTGACCCGGCTCGGCCACCGCGGCGTCGGTCCCGTCGAATGGTCGGTAGGCCTGCGCGCCGCCGCACCAGCAGGCGAACGCCGCCGCGACAGCGAATGCGGCGGCGCGCCCTTTGGCTCTCATGGCGAGGGGCGAAACACCCAGATCGCCGCCGGTTCCTGGCCGGTGGCGCGCACAGCCACAAAGAGCCGGTCCAACTCTGGGACGAACAGGCCAGTTCGCGCACCGGGTGCCGTGCCGATATGGCCGACTCGCTGATATTTGCCGGCCTGATCCTCGAATATGTCGACCACACCAGCCCCGCAAGTCACGTAGACGCGATGACGCTTCGGATCGACAAACACGTCATCCGCGTCACCGCATGTATCGAGGTCCGCGACGACGGTGCCGTCGTTTGTGGACAACACCAACAGGCGCGCCGGGCTACGAAAGGCCACCAGTACACGATGAGTCTCGTGGTCGAACGCCATCGGGAAATTCGCGCGATGGCCCTGATGTGGACAACGTTCCGACCTGTTCACCCTTACCTAAATCGACCACGGCTATCTGACCGGCGTCCGGCACGTTGACGAAGGCCCGACTGCCGCTCTCGTCTATTTGGAAACTCTCCGGGTGCGCCTGAAGTCGGATGTCGGCGACCTTTTTCCGGCTGCTCGGGTCGATCAGGGCTAGCGCCCCCTTTCCGTAGCCCACTAGGACTCTCTTGCGGGCGACATCGACACGAACATTATCTGCGTCCTGTCCGAGATCGATGCGCTGCAAGAGCGTCCGATCGTCCGCGCGTAATATCCGAACTGAACCGTCACCGCCATTCGCCACATAGAGCGCATCGGTCGAGGGCTCGTATGCGATGCCTTGCGGTTCCTTGTACCCGAGCATCGTGCGTTGCATTTTGCGTGCGGCAAGATTGACGACGCCAATCGTGTCGTTCCCCAATTCGGCGACGGAGAGCCGCTGCCGCTTGAGGTCGACGGCGAGGTGATCGATGCGACCGCTTACCGCGCCGAGCGGAATCCTTGCTTCGAGCTCCAGCGGCGCCGCTGTCGACTGTGCTCCGGCGGCTGCGGAAATCATCATTGCTAGCCCAACGGCGAGCGAGTGGATCGACATTTTTATCCCTTGGCGACGTTGACGTGCGTAAGGGCCGCTTTGAGGCTCCGGGCGAGTTTGACGACGTCGTGCCGAAATCAGTCAGGCATTGGATCGCATCGCCCATCAAACAGCGGCAGCGGGCAGACTGAGTGTTGTCTCAAAGCCGAGCCTGAGCTTCGTGACATGTCCCGACGTGGAATCGTCAGGCGTTTGAAAGTGAAGATGAATATTGCTGTCGGTTGGCGTGAAAATGCCGCGATGCTTTGTCGAATGAAACCCGATAATTATTGCATCCTTCTGCTTGTTGGTGAATGTGACCTGAATTTCCTTGAGCATCTCCAGATGATGTGGCCCGTCACTGGTGCGGTTGAGGATATGGAACTCAATCAACTTCTCTCGCCCGCTGACGAGAAACGGAAACGGCTTATCTGGGTCAAGCCCGGCTCTCGCTGCTGCCTTTGGTACGAAACCTTCGAGGTCTTCGAACGAACGGACTTTGAGCGGGATCGCTACCGGTAGCCAGGCAGGGACTCGGCTCCAAACAAAGAATGGTACACCAATCTCGAAGCTCTCTTCGACTTGGGCCTTACCGTCGACAGCCACTGTTGCGACTGTGGAATGGCTGTTTATGATGGTCACTTCACCGCGCAGCTGCTCAATGGGTCCTAAGCCATAAACATCCGGCTGCCCAGCCAGAGCCCGCAGATCGAGCTTCGCCGCGATCTTTCCATTCGCCAGCGTTTCTCGTTGAGTACCAATAAACCAGAGTTCGTACCCCGCTCCCTTGACCCTTGTCGATGCGTCAGCCCAAGCGCGCGTCGAAAGCGCTGCACCGACCCCGCCGCATGCGGCGCAGCCACACACAATCAAGCTGGACCTGAGAAAGCGACGGCGCGAAATCGTCCCATAGGGGCTCATGTCCGACCGGGCTCTGTCGGTTCAGCCGCCCCAGAATCTGTCAAAACACGCTTCCTCTGGGCTCGGCCGCGCAAACAACTCATCTACTGCGTCCTGCGCACGTCTAATTCGTGCCGCGCGGGCATTGGCAGATTCCTCGGCTGGCACGTACGCGGGCAGTTTCGGCGGCGCGAGGCACCATCGAACAACCGCGTCCAAGACCGCCTTGGCGGTTCCGAGCGGGTGCCGCGTCGGCACAATCGGTCCGCCTTCATCGTCGCGATCACAGACCAGCGTCAAAATTGGGTCGGTCATTTGATGCACCCCAGTTCGCTATGGTTAGCGATTTGTCGATGTTGAATTCAGCTGGAAGCGGACGGAACGCAAAGTCAGCAAAATCGCATCGGTTGGGATGTTGACGACGCTGGTTTAAGGCAGATTTATGCGTTCAAAAAAAGCAGGCTCCGCGCTACCGGGGCCTTAAAACTGTCGTAAAACTTCGCATGTTCAAATCGTGCGGCTGGGATCGAGCGCTAGGCGATGCGTCTACTGGTTGTCGAAGATGAGCCGCGCATGGCGCAAATCCTCCACGTCGCCCTGGAGCGTGCGGACTTCACGGTAGACACGGTAGGAACGTGCGATGACGCGCGGGAGGCGTTGTCGTTAATCCCCTACGATGCAACGGTGCTCGACCTCGGTCTACCAGATGGCGACGGGCTGATGCTCCTGCACGAGCTCCGACAAGCGGGCAATGGCGTGCCGATCTTGGTCCTCACGGCGCGCGACGCGGTTGAAGATCGTGTCGGGGGCCTTGATGCCGGCGCCGATGATTACCTCATCAAGCCTTTTGCCATCCTTGAGGTCGTTGCACGGCTGAAAGCCTTATTGCGACGACCCGGCGGCGCGCTTGGCACGACACTCGCGGCCGGCAACCTAATCTTCGACACGATCGGACGCGACGTGCGAGTTGATGATCGACCGATCCCACTGCCGCGCCGGGAGAGCGCAATTCTCGAGCATTTAATGCGACGGCTCGGTCGGGTGGTCCCCAAGGCGGTATTAGAGGAGAAATTGTACGGTTACGGGGAGGAACTCGAATCTAACGCTATCCCAGTCCATGTTCACCATCTGCGGCGCAAGCTGATGGATGCTGGCGCTAATGCCGAAATCCATACTGTTCGGGGCGTCGGATATTTACTTACCGAAGCCAAATCCTGATGCGTCGTCGCTTTCGCTCGCTGCAATTTCGGCTTGCCCTGCGCTTGGCGCTCCTCTTCGTTGCGGCGACCGCCGTCGCAGTGGCCGTTTTGGCGTATCGAGCCTACGAGACTGCCGGTTCCCTCCATGACCGCGAACTCGGCCTGCGAGCCGACGATCTCGCGGCGTCGGTGCGCCTTGATGCCACCGGCAAGCCGCGTTTGGAGTTAGCGCCGAGTTTGGTTCGGGCTTATTCGGCCGACGCTGGAACCGATCTCTATGCGATCCGCGCGGTGGACGGACATCTGATTGCGGCGTCGCAGCAAAACTTCGCCGATCGGATCAAGGGATGGCCCGCGCCCACCGACGATCCCAGCTATTTCCGCCTGGCCGGTTACGACGGATCTTCGGAGAGCTATTACGGCCTCAGCGTAGCGTTGGACAGCCCCGCCGGGCCGCTTTGGGTATCGGTTGCCCACGCTGGCGAGGCAAACACGCTGGTGCAATCACTCCTCTGGGAATTTGGGGCCGATCTCACCTGGATCATTCCGCTGTTCACTCTCGTTACGCTCGCGATCGGCGTCTTAGCCATTCGCGGCGGTCTCAAACCTGTGAGGGCGGTCTCCGGGATGGCGGCAGCGATTGGCCCGCACACGACCTCGGTGCGGCTGCCCGAGAAGGATCTGCCAACCGAAATTGCACCGCTCGTCCACGCGATTAATCACGCGCTCGATCGGCTCGAACAAGGCTTTGCGGTGCAGCGCCAATTCACCGCCAATGCGGCTCATGAACTCCGGACACCACTGGCGATCATCACCGGCGCGCTTGATTCAATGGCCGAGACGAGCGAGCTCGCGAACCTTAAACGCGACATCGCGCGAATGAACCGCCTGGTCGAGCAGTTGCTGCGGGTGGCGCGTCTTGACGCCATTTCACTCGACGTGTCGGCTCCCGTCGACCTCGAGGCGGTGGCCGCCGACGTGGTGGAGATGATGGCGCCATGGGCGGTCGCCCAAGATCGCGCCGTTGCTCTTGCCGGCGCGGGAGGGCCGGTCTGGGTCCGCGGGAATACCCACGCCATCCAAGACGCAATCCGGAACATTGTCGAGAACGCGCTGCTGTATTCGCCCCGCGGGGACGAGGTCGAGGTCTGTATCGGCCCGGACGGGACCGTCTCGGTTGCGGATCACGGCCCAGGTATTCCCGACGTTGATCGCGAACGCGTTTTCGAACGGTTCTGGCGCGGGAAAGGTGCGGCCATCGGGGGTGCCGGGCTCGGTCTCTCCATTACGCGCGAAATCATGAGCAGGCACGGCGGCTCGGCCGGGATCCAGGACAATCCGGACGGCGGCACCGTCCTTGTGCTGTCGTTTCCGTTGTGCCTGGGGTAGAAGCGGACGCCAAAGCAAAACTCCACCCCCCGACTAGGTCGCGATGTTTGTCAAACGTCCAGTTTGCAGTTCGAAGATCCCATCCGCCCATTGTCTCGCCTGTCGATCGTGAGTTGCCACGAGCAGGGTTTTCCCACTGTCGCGGCACGATCGGCGCAGCAATTCCATGACACGACGAGCGTTATCGCCGTCAAGATTTCCGGTCGGCTCGTCGGCAATGATCAGGGGCGGATCATTGGCGAACGCCCGCGCGATCGCGACGCGCTGCTGCTCGCCGCCGCTGAGCTCTGCCGGACGATGCCGGGCGCGATCGCCGAGACCTACATGATCAAGCAGCTCCAGCGCATACGGCCGATTGAGCCGCCCCCGCGGCAGCATCGGCACCAGCACGTTCTCCAGGGCGGAGAGCTGTGGAAGCAGATTGTAGGATTGGAACACGATCCCAATGCGCTGATTGCGGTACCGTGCTGCCGCCGCAAGCGACAGCGCGGGAAGATCTTCACCGGCAACGATGATTTCGCCAGCGTCAGGCCGATCGAGGGCAGCGATCAGGTTGAGGAGTGTTGTCTTCCCCGAGCCTGATGGACCCAGCAACACAACGAATTCGCCCGCAGCCACGCAGAGCGAAATATCCCGCAGCGCCGCGACCGGTTTGCCACCGCGCCGGTATGTCTTGTGGACGGATCGTATGAGCACGAAATTTGTCGTCGTCATGATGCTGGTTCGGTGATCTCTCCGGCAACGACGGCACGCGACAGCCGCCACATGGTGGGGGTGAGCCCGCATCCGACAGCCAACATCGAGAGGCCAGCGATAACGCCCCCGATCAGGGGAGTTAGTCGCGGCTCGACAGCACCCAGATCCGCCATCAACGACGGCATCGAAAAATGTGCCGGTCCGGCGAGAGCCGCCACCAGGGTACCGGCGATCGCTCCCGTTAAGGCGACACAGAAACCCAGGGTAACCAGGATCAACGTACTGCGGAATGGGGAGAAGCCGAGTGCGATCAAAATTGCATGCTGCTGCCGGCGATCAGCACAAACATCATGCAATAAATACGCGGCGAAGGCTCCCGCTAGACCGGCTGCAGCCCCGCATACGATTAAGAAGAAGGCCAGGGATAACTCAAAGTCATGGACCTTTCGGGCGAAGCGGCTAAATCGCTCGCTGATAAAAACTCCGGGCTCAAGCCGGAAGGCTTCCTGCAGCTTATCGACGACGGCGGGGATACTGACCGGGTGCGGCACGATCAAAAGTGCGTCGGTTAGCGCAGGCCGCCCGAAGATCTGCTGACTCATCGACAAGTTGATCAAAATCCCACCCGAGGCGACGTCGGCTTCCGGGCGAAGCGCCGGCGCCTCCACGGTTCGCGGTGGCGCGTCACGCAGCGCCCACTGATCGAGAATGCCCACGACGGTGATCGGCAAATCCAATCCGTCCGCCTTCCGAATTGTGATGGGATCTCCGACCTTGATGGCCAAGGCATTCGCTGAAGCCTGATCCAACACCGCCGCAGCTTGGTCCGTGGACCGGAGGAAACGCCCCTGCGCTACGGAAAAGACGCCAACCTGGCGCTCCAACTCAGGCTCGACGCCAAAGACATAGATATTCAGAAATCCATCCGGCGATACCACATTGCGCAGCAGCGACTGCCTCATCAGAACAATTGCACCCTGACTCGCGCTGACAAGCTTCCCCGGATCGAGAAGGGGGTCATACACGGGCAGCAAGAGCGGCGGGAGATTGCCGCGCCGCGGTGTCTCGAATACCGCTCGATTGAACCGAGCTTTGACGCGGATAATATCGGGACGATCATCACGCTCAGCCCGCGACATCGCGTCGTATGACCCGGTGATAATCATCAATCCGCTAGCGACCAGGGCATTGGTGAGCGCGAGGATGACCGCCGCGGTGATTGCTTCCAAACCGCGCCGGCCAAACCCGCCGAAGAGAAGCTTGGCGTATATCACCTCAGCTCCCGAAGGCGCTCTCCAGGAGGAGCCCGTAGGGCCCAGAAGAGGACGGGTACCGTGACGCTGAGGGAGGCTGCGGTTAACAGTCCGGACGCTGTCGCGAACGAAGCGAGCGATCCGCTCAGCATCGACGGCAAGCTCAGCGAGACGACACCCGCTATCGCAATGCCTATGGTGAAAATGAGGAGCACCCGCAGACAGGAATAACCCAGCAACCAGAGCGGCGTGAAGCCGAGCGCCTCCAGGACCGCATGTTCATGCCAGCGCATAATGATGGTCTGCAGCTGAAGGCCCGCGCTGCCGGTCGCGACCAGCAGGAGCAGCAAGTTCGCGAAAAACTTAACTCCGGTCACGAATGTGGTTTGTTCATGGAGGGCTGTTTGAAAGTTGTTGCGCTCGGGCAATCGCAGGCAAAAGGACCTCGTCCCGGTTGTCTGACAATCATCTGCGAGACTGCGATGTTTCAGCAGTTGTTGGACGGCTTGCTGGGCACTCGTGACCCCAGCGACCGCATCCGCGCGTATAACCAGGAGACTGCGGTTTTGCTCAGGTACGGGCGCCCGCCCCTGAGCCGTTAGCTCTTCCTGCACACCCATCATAAAATCACGCAGCACGCTGACATTCACAACCACCGGCAGGGTGGTTTTCTTCTCATCGCCACGATCTGGTCGGCGCACAGTGAGTACGTCACGCCCGCGCGCCGCGAACCGCCAGAACGGCGCGAACCTTCCTTCGTCGGGTCCGACCGCATCGAAGGTGCCGATCACCCGCAGGCCCTCATAGCGCCGAACGATTGGTGGGCCATGGCTGTCGGCAAGGATCAGCTCGAGGGTCGCGCGCGCGTCCAGACGCTCGCCGACATATTCGGCAACCACCGCGGGCACCAGGACTTCCCCCGGTGCGGGCCCTCTTGCGATCCCGTTGGTCACGAGAAGCGGGATGCCTAGCGGGGCCCGCCGCTGATCGGTTGTCGAAGACCCAATAGCTTCGTAGTAATCACGCCCCGGATCGAATTTGTCGGTCACCCCGATCACCGCGGTCGTCGCGCCCAGATATTCCTGCTGCTTCCCGTTTTCAAAGACGAGGAATGAGGTGTCGGCGATGATGCCGAGATCGCTGCCTCGGTAAGGAGCTTCCGCTGCCGCTACACCTGGAAGGTCTCGCACCGCTTCGACCAGCTCCCCGATCTCGTTTTCAGTAATAGCGACCAATTCCGCTACAAATGTTGTCGCACCATCCTCTTCGTAGCCGCGCAGGATCGCGGACTGCCGCGTTTCTGCTTGCCGTCCCAAGATTGACATCGTGAGTATTGCCAGGGCGACGGCAAGGGCCGCCAGGCCGGATCGCAACCCGGCCTGGCGCAGCTCCCTCAATGCCAACCACAGCAGTCCATACACGGGCAGGATCTATTTCAGCTCGGACCGAATATCGTCGTTCAATTCCTCGATCATGCCGGCTACCGTGGCCTTTATTTCGGTGGCCGGCACGCTTGTCTTCAACTGGTTGCCTAGCGAATCGAAAAGCAACTGCTGCTCGCGCGCCTCCCGTGCCGAAATAAAGCGTGAGATCCGGTTCCACCCCGAGAGGGCCTCGCCGAACCGCGCCTGAGCTTCCGCGGCATTACCAGCCGCATAGGAAACATCGACGGCTTGCAAAGACTTGACTAGCTGGTCGAGATCGCGCCGCCCCTCCGCCTTTTCGGTCGCGTTGGCAGCCATCGTTTGGCTATGCGCGTCCAATGCATAATAGCTCGCGCCGAAATAGGCGCCGCCGGCAACCACCAGCGCCGCGATCATGCTGCCAAAGCGGATCTTACGATTGCCCATGTCACCCTCCTCTGTGAATAACTACGAGATCTCAAGGGTGCCGATGACTCTTTAAGGCAGTTTTAGGTAAGAATAGGAAAAGTGAATTTTTCGGAGCGTGGACGACTGAGCATTTTTATGTCCGTTCGCCGCGACGATGGTCTTTGGTCGCTGGATGCTCGGTGAGGAGCGCGAATTTCTCGGTGAGAATGATCTCGTGCGTCATCGCCATGCTACCGCAAGCAAGAGCTCATCGTTGCTGCGCGCGGACGGTTCGTTCGGCATAAAATCTGTGGGCGCGGCGCTCACCGAACCACCATTGTTGGCGAGTGCGATATGCCCCCTAATCCGGACCGGACACCGAGATCTCATTTATAGCCCATCGGCAGTTGACGGACCAAAGGTAGCACCGTCGTCATCGCCGCCTACGCGGATCACGGTGCCGGATTGGGGGTCGATCACCAATGAAAGCGTCCGACCGTCCCTGGTCGCAACCGCGTCAAAGAAGTTCCGCGCGGTGATCTGGATGTTCGAGAACCCGGCGACAGCCAGTTTGTTGCGCATCTCCTGCTCGGTCACCGGGCCCGACCCGAGATCGAAATCATCCTTGGCCGATTCTGCGGCCGCATACAAATAAGTGGCTCCGAGCATCGTGAGCCCCGCCAAACCCGCTGCCGTAAAAAGCCGCTTCTTCACGGTTCAATCCCCATTTTGCACAAAATCGCGGGCTTGCTGATCGAAGCACTGCGCTCATGGAGGGGAGACTGCGCCCGCGTTTTTAAGGCTGTTTTAAGCAGAAGGCCCTGTCGAGGCGGAGCCGATTGAGGAGACGTGCTCTTGATCGGGTGATGACCGTTCAGGGCTGCGACTCGACTTTGGGCCGACCCCTAAAACTGCCTTAAACGAACCCTGCGAAGCTAACTGCCGATGCCAATCGCTGCTCATTGGCGAGCTCGATCATGACACGGAGGACGACTTGCGAGGCAGCTTGGCCCGTCGCGATTTTATCCAAGGTGCCGCGGCTGCCGGGTCGGCTTTGATCGCGACCGCCGCGAGGGCATCTCTCGCTCAGAACGCGCCCTGCACAGGATTGAAATTCATGGCCTATGACATCAAGCCGTTACCGTTCGACCCAAAGAACATCAAAGGTCTGTCCGAAAAACTTCTGATCAGTCACTACGAGAACAATTATTCCGGCGCGGTCCGGCGGCTCAACACGCTGACCACCCAACTCGCCGAGCTCGATTTTGCCAAGGCACCCGTTTTCACCATCAACGGGCTCAAACGCGAAGAGCTGATTGCCAGCAATTCGATGATCTTGCACGAGCTCTACTTCGATGGTCTCGGTGGCGGCGGAGCGCCGACCGGTCCCCTGGCCGACGCAATCACCCGCGATTTTGGCAGCATCGATCGCTGGCGCGCCGAGTTTGCGGCGATGGGGAAAGCGATCGGCGGCGGATCCGGCTGGGTGCTGCTGACCTGGTCGCCGCGCGGAGGCAAGCTCGCCAATCATTGGGCGATGGACCACACGACAACACTCGCCGGAGGGCGTCCGATCCGGGCGCTCGATATGTTCGAGCATTCTTATCACATCGACTACGGCGCGAAATCGGCCGCCTATGTCGATGCCTTCATGGAGGTCATTCGCTGGGGCAATCCAGCGAAGCTCTACGACCGCTACAGCCGCGAAGCCTGAGAGGCTCGGCGTGCAACCCCATCGCCAGGAGGTACCGATGCCGCTGCAACTTGTGGGCGTGATTGAAATACCCGGCGCCACGGGTAGCGCGTTCGACCATGGAGCCTTCGAGCCCCAAACGGCCCGTGTCTTCGTCGCGCATACCGCGCTCAATGGCATCGAGGTGATCGATCCGCAGACCCGACGCCATGTGGCATCCTTGGACGGCTTCCCGGAAGCGGCGGGGGTGGTCGCCGATGCTGGGCAGGTTCTGGTGACCAACCGCGGCTCGGCGGAACTCGTGTGGTTGGATGCCGCGACGCTCAAGGAGAAGGCGCGGTTCAGAACCGCGCCGCGACCAAACGGTGTCGCGATCGTTGCCCAGTCGCATCTCGCGGTGGCCGCGTGCATCGGTGACCAACAACACGGTCCCGAGCTGCAGGTGATCGACCTCGCCACCGGTCAGCGATGGGCGATTCCTCTCCCGGGCCGGCCACGCTGGTGCGTGCCCGATGCCTCGGGTGAGCGGATCTTCCTTGCCATCCGTGACCCGTCGATGGTTCTCGTCGCCCGGCTGCCGGACCTTGGCGACGTACGGCATTGGCCGCTCCCATCACCCGGCGCGCATGGGCTCGACATCGATCATCGAGCCGGCTGCCTCTATGCCGCCTGCGATGGCGGCGCTCTTGTGGCGCTTTCCGCCGCCACGGGCGAGCTCCGCGCCGAATGGCCGCTTGCCGGCTCGCCGGACGCCACCTTTTTCAATCCGATGAGCGGTCTCGTGCATGTCGCAATCGAAGAACCTGGCCAAATCGAGACCATCGACCCGCGGTCCGCCACCACCACTTGTTTCACCACGGCGGCCGACGCGCCTACCACCGCCCTAGTCCCGCCCGACCATCTTTATGTCTTTTCTCCCTATCATGGCGGCGTCCTCGACCTCATCGAAACGACCGGGACGCCCCATTCGGGGATCTATAAGGCCGAATAAGGTCCGCGCGCCTCGGCCATGGTGCGCGGCGATCGCTCGCTTGCCTGCGCGGCCGTGGTGGCCGGTTTCTCCTGCTTGGCCACACGGGCGTCTAGACCGGTTTCCAAGCAGCGCGATCCGCACCAGACGCGCGAAAGGTGATCCGGCAGAATACAGCAGGATGCGGAATTGGAGCGGTCGGCGGCGTATTGGGCGTCAGTCGTCCGTTCTTGCGCGGCGGCAGCCGGCCAAGGTCCAGGAGCATGCCGCGAGCGCAAACGCACCCGCAAGTGGGTTACGATAAGCTGCGACCCCTCGGCGCCTTGGCCGCCCACCTCAAGCTTGGCGTCCGCCCGCCACATCGGCCGGCGATGGCTCGATCGTGAGATCGGCGAAATGCGTTAGGCTGTCGGCCTTGGTCCACAAGCCGACCTTGCCAGCTTGCGGAAAGGTGGCGTCGCGTGTCTCGATTATCCGCTCGCCGTTGAAGGCGACCGTCAGTGTATCGCCGGCAACCTCGAGACGCAGGCTCTGCCAGGCGCCCGACGGTACCTCGATGTTGCGGCCGGCGATCTGTCGGCGGACCCCGTCGGTGACCTTGTAGAGCCGCACATTCGCTTCGAGCGCATTGGCGCGGGCGACATAGAAATTGTTTTGATCCTGCCCGCGCACGAGCAAGCCGGCGGCTTGGTCAACCTCGCCGGCGACTGCCTTGAAACGCACGGACACGGCGACGTCCTTGGCGGTGACGTCATCGAGCACGCAGATCGGAAACCGGTAGTCTGCTGTGTCACGGCTGGTCTCAGCGATAACCTTGCCCCCGGGCGCGGTGTCATCGGAAAGCACCTGCCAGCAGACCGGCTCACCCTGGCCGGTCAACCCCGCAGTGAAACCAGGCGGCATTCCGCCGACCGGCATCGCAGCAATATCGATCTTCATAGCTATCTCCATCGCTAGAGAACCAGGGTCACCCCGGAGGCGAGCAACAGCAGCAAGACGACCTTGCGGAAGCCCGCCTCGTTGAGGTGCCCGAACAGCTTGAGACCAACCAGATTGAGTGCGCTTTCCTCCATAAACCCCTCCCGATTGGCAGCCGCGGCGAGGTCCGCGTATCTGCTGCGGGGAGATGGTGCAGCCACTTGTTTAAGGCAGCTTTAGGCGAGCGCCGGATGCCCGAGAAAAATCGCGAAGGATTAGCTCCTTACCATAGGGGGGCGCCGAGTGGCTTTTTGAGGTCGGCTTACTTCGGTCGCTGTGACCATCCTCCTGAGTGCGACGCGTTTTTTCCAGGCCAACGGCGCGCCCCGGTCAGGGAAGTTTTTTCACGTACAGATTGCGGAATTGCGTGCGCGATAGAAAATCATGCGCCTGCAAGGCAATGTTACCGGTCTGCTCACGTGGGCTCTGATAATCGTTGACCAGCTGACCATTCAGGGTCACCCGGATGCGCGGGCCGTTGGCCTCGATCACAAAGCGGTTCCACACGCCGATCGCGACCTGAGTCGAGGCCGAAGGCGCCTGCAAATCGTAAATCGCCCCCGTGACCTTGAGCGGATGGCCCTCGGTGTTGGTGACGGAATCGAACCCGCGCTGATCGATCTGGATTTCATGCCCCTGCGCGTCAGCCGCCTGCAACGCATTCGCGACCGTCGGCGCGGGGATGCGGATATAGACGCCCGAATTCTCCTCGCGCCGGCTGATCCGCCAGTCGAGCGACAAGACAAAATTGCTGAAGGTTTCCTTGATGTACCAATAGAGGCCATACCATCCGGAAGTCTCCAGTTCGAGGGAACCAGCCTAGCCAGTGGGTCAGCTTCCAGTCGGCGACCAGGGTCAGAATTACAGCGGCGCTAACCAAAGTGGATCGGTCCGCAATTAAGCCGGCTCGTGAGCCAGGCGCCGGACGGCGCGGAATGGCTGCACGAAATCAAGTTCGATGGCTACCGGATGCACGCCCGCGTCGAAGGTGGCCGGGCGCGGCTGCTGACGCGAACCGATCTCGACTGGACCAGCAAGTATCCCGCCATCGCAGACGCGGCGACGGCTCTCCCTCTGGGTTCGGCCTATACCGATGGCGAGTCGTGCGGCGTGCGCGCCGACGGCATCACATCGTTCAGTCTGATCCAGAATGCGAGCGATACCCGCAACGGTGAAGCACTCGTCATTTTCCAGTTCGATCTGCTCCACGTTGACGGAGAAGACCCGTCGGCCCCTTGGTCGAGCGCAAGGCGAGTTGACTTCGCCCGAAGCGCTGTCCGACAATGATCGTAGGTCCAGGCAACCACCCCTCAGCCACTTCGGTCGGCCAAGCGTTGCCCCATCCCCCGCCGCGCAATCCCCGGCGGGCCAGCATGGGGCATGACCATGGACCAATTTCAGACGCTCCACCTCACGTTGTTTGCCATCGGCGCATTTGCCGCCGCGTTTGTCAACGGCGTCGCCGGTTTAGCGTTCGCCATCGTCGCTACAGCAGTGTGGATGCATTTT